>Ga0233425_10004625_pt1 | contig 22846 bp, 20 predicted proteins | sample Watercolumn_Towu_2_FD_181712 | JGI IMG/M metagenome (GOLD analysis project Ga0233425, IMG submission 181712) | Freshwater microbial communities from Lake Towuti, South Sulawesi, Indonesia - Watercolumn_Towuti2014_140_MG | ecosystem: Environmental > Aquatic > Freshwater > Lake | place... | reverse complement strand
TCAACGAGATCAGCGATGAGTGGCTGACTGGCAGAACGTATATCGATTTTCAAGGTTCAAAGTAATTGGTTTTTTCTTCAGAGGATGCTCTTGATCTTGAATTTACAGAAAATACCTTGCACAATCAGCCGCCCGCACACCCCCCATCCTCCCCTGATTATTGAGAAGTTACAAATCCTATCATTTTTTATAGGGGACAACTAACGGAATTGTCAAGGCAGAAATTCTCATACTTGCTATAATGAAATCAAAGTTTCATGGAGATACATTGGTGACAATCGTCGGCATTCCCTGGATGGAAGGTTTATTACACACGGAGCAAACTATGAGCAATCAACCTAAAACCCAAAAACACAGATGTTTTCACCTCGCCATTCTATTGGCAGCCATCATCGGCAGCTTCGCAGTGGTTGCGTTCATCTTGAATAACCAGCAGCCTGCGGTCGCTTACGCGCAAGCCAAAGACACGCCGGTAGTAGCTAACGAATTTTATACTGAAGAAATAATCACAGTCAATGGGAATTCCCAGCTAGAGAAGATAAGTATTCACGGTTCACCTCACCGCCCACCAAGATCACAGATACTGGCCAATGGGGGTGTGATAGACAAAGCGCCTGATCCCATTGAAATCCAAAGCGCCAATACCCTGACCGTCCCGGCTTACACCTGGGTGCTCGGCTGTTCATCGGTTTCTGCGGCGATGATCGCCGGGTATTACGACCGGAACGGATACCCGAATATCTACTCCGGTCCGACTGCTGGCGGCGTCATGCCCCTGGACGATGGTTCCTGGCCAGCCTGGAGCGATGTAGTTAGCGATGTTTATCCCAATAACCCCCTGGTGGCTTCCCATCAGGGAGTGGATGGCAGAGCTGGAAGAGGCACGATTGACGATTACTGGGTGAGTTACATGGGGGGCGCCCAAGATCTTTATATCACCAATAGCTGGGCAGAGCACACCTGGGGAGGGGCGATCGGGGATTTTATGAAGACCAGCCAATACGCCTATGGCAACGATGACGGTTCGACAACCTTTTACTTCAATGCTACAGCCACTCCATTGACCTGCGCGGCGATGGAGGGATATGGGGTTCAATCGGAGGATGGGACGTACGGTAGAAAGCTCTTTTATGAGGCAAGAGGCTATACCGTGACCGATTGTTACGCCCAAAAAACCGACAATATTGTCAGCGGAGGTTTCTCCTTTGCCCAATACAAGGCAGAGATCAACGCCGGAAGGCCAGTGTTAATCAACCTGGCAGGCCATACGATCGTCGGTGTTGGTTATAATGACACGGGGAACACGGTCTATCTCCATGACACGTGGGATCTCAGCACCTACTCCATGACTTGGGGCGGCAGCTACGCAGGCATGGCGATGCAAAACGTCAGCATTGTCAATCTTCAATCCACAGGTGCAGCTACCCCCACATATACTCCAACAAGGACCCCAACCATCACGCAGACTCCCAGCCGCACACCCAAGCCTTCGCGTACTCCTACCTCCACACGTACTTCGACCGCTACGCGTACGCCGACCAAGACATCCACCCCTTCGCGAACCCCTACAATTACGCCCACCCCCCTCCTGGCGCCGACTCTTATTTCGCCAACCAATGGCCAAACCGGGGTTGCCTGGCTGGCGTCATTCGATTGGAGTGATGTGTCAGGAGCAACCGGGTACTCGATCCAGGTGTCGAAAAACAGCACATTTACGCAGTTGTTTGGCACATACAAACCAACGGGTTCCGTTTACAAAATGACCAAGAACCTGTCGGCCAATACAACTTACTGGTGGCGAGTGCAAGCCACCGACCCCAATTCTCCCTCTGCCTATTCTGTGATCTGGAGCTTCACCACTGGGCCATGAGAAAAAGCGATACCATTGTGAAAAAAGAGGGCGCCTGGAAGGCGCCCTCTTTTTTCACGCCTGCGGGTTTTGATCTGCTTGATATTCTTGAAGGGAATTGTGTATTGTGGTAATATACAAATGTGGTTGATTTGAGCAGCATCACCGGTTTCGAGTGGGATGAAGGCAACCAGGATAAAAACTGGCTCAAGCATCGCGTCGCAACGAGCGAGCGCGAGGAGACGTTCTTCAACATTCCCCTGCTCGTGAGACCTAATCAACTGCACTCGCAAAGCGAATCGCGTTATTTCATTTTAGGTCGAAGCAATGCAGGCAGATATTTATTTATCGCTTTTACATTAAGAATGAACCAAATCAGCGTCATCTCGGCGCGGGATATGAGCCAAAAAGAGAGAGCAAGCTATGAACAAGCCAATTCCTGAATTCAAGAATGAGGATGAAGAACGCGACTTCTGGGCAGAGAACGATTCCAGCGAATACGTGGACTGGAGCAAAGCTCAACACGCCGTTTTCCCCAACCTGAAACCATCCACGCGCGCCATCTCCCTGCGGCTGCCCGAAGCGATGCTGGCCGAGTTACGCCAGCTTGCCAACCAACGCGATGTTCCCTACCAGTCGCTGATCAAGGTATTCCTGCGCGAGCGGATTGACATGGAACACAGGAAGCATCTCGTGCATGAATTCGCCGTTCGTGAAGAGAGGGCAAAGTACACGACGAAGAAATAGAGCCGATCTTTCCCCTGCAATAGTCGCGGTTATAATACCCTCCATCATTTTCTCATCCAGGAGCCCTCATGGCAACCGATATTCGTTTTGGCACCGATGGTTGGCGGGGAGTCATCGCCGAAGATTACACCTTCGATAACGTCCGCCGCTGCACACAGGGATTCGCCTCTTACCTGCTCGAAAAAGGCAAGCAAGGCGAATGGGTTGTGGTTGGGCATGACAAGCGCTTTTCGTCCGAGCATTTCGCGGCGGCCGTGGCCGAGGTGCTGGCGGGCAACGGCTTTCGCGTCCACCTGACCGATGGGGCGACACCAACGCCGGTCATCGCTTTTTCGGTGGTGAATAAGAAAGCCTGCGGAGCGGTCAACATCACTGCCAGCCACAACCCCGCCAGCGATAACGGTTTCAAGGTGCGCAACGAGCATGGCGGGGCGATCGACCCGGAGGGACTGAAGCAGATCGAGGCGCTCATTCCCGAGGAAACGTCGAAGGTCAAACGTCAGACGTTGAACGTTGGACTCGCCGACGGAACAATTGTCAAGTTCGACCCGGCGCCGGCTTATATTGCACACCTGAAAAAGCTGCTCGACCTGCAACCGATCAAAGATGCCGGCCTGACCGTCCTGGTGGACGCGATGTGGGGCAACGGCGCGGGTTGGTTCAGCAAGCTACTGGAGGGAGGGAAGACGCGGGTCATCGAGATCCACAACCAGCGCAATCCCGTCTTCCCGGAGATGAAACGCCCGGAACCCATCCCGCCGAACATCAACATTGGCCTGCAAGCCACGCTGGATAAAAAGGCTGACGTGCTGATCATCACCGATGGCGACGCCGACCGGGTCGGTTTGGGCGACGAAAATGGCGAGTTCGTCAACCAGTTGCGCGTCTATGGCCTGCTGGCCTATTACTTGCTCGAGGTGCGCAGCCAACGCGGCCCTATCGTCAAGACCATCTCCACCACCACCATGCTCAACAAGCTGGGCAAGCTCTATGACGTCCCGGTCCATGAGACCGGCGTAGGTTTCAAGTATGTTGCGCCGAAGATGCTCGAAACCGATGCGCTGATCGGCGGTGAGGAGAGCGGCGGCTACGCCTTCCGCGGTAATGTACCGGAACGGGATGGCATCCTGGCGGGCCTCTACCTGCTCGATTTCATGGTCAAGAGCGGTAAAAAGCCCTCGCAACTGCTCGACCTGCTCTTTGCCAAGGTCGGCGCGCACTATTACGACCGCATTGACACACCCTTCACCGGCAACCGCTCCGACCGTGAAGCGGCCATCCTGAAAGCCAATCCCAAGACCATCGGCGGGTTGAAAGTGACCGAGCTGGTCACACTGGATGGCTATCTTTTCCGCCTGGAAGATGGCGGCTGGATGCTCATCCGCTTTTCCGGCACCGAGCCGATCATGCGCGTCTACTGCGAGACCACTCACAAAGAAAATGTTGCGGCAATTCTGAAAGATGGGCTGAAAGTGGCGGGCATCGGATGAGCGTTCCAAGTGCCAAGTTCCAAGTGTCACGTTGCCATCGGAATACTTGACACGTGATACTTGACACGTGACACATGGTCCTTACAGACACCCACTGTCATTTGGATTTTGAGCGCTTCGATGCGGATCGTGATGAGGTATTAAGGCGCGCCTGGGAAGCAGGGCTGACCCGTATCCTGATCCCAGGCATTTCGTTGAACTCGAGCCGCGCCGCCGTCAAACTGGCCGAAAGCCACCCCAGGCTGTTTGCGGCAGTGGGAGTCCACCCGAACGATGCACAGACGTGGACGGAAGAAACAATAAATGAATTGCTGGCTTTAACGGAGTCCGACGACTCCAGTCGTCGGGTGCAAAGTCTGGAGACTTTGCACTCCACAACGAAGTCTGGCGACTCCAGTCGTCAGAAAATCGTCGCCATCGGCGAGATCGGGCTGGATTACTATCGTCCGCATACCCCTCGCCCTATTCAACGGCAAGCATTGCAGGAGCAACTGGAACTGGCAGCGGAGTTGGGGTTGCCGGTCATCATCCATTTGCGCGAGGAGAATGATGGCATGGATGGGCCTGCCGCGTCGGACTTGATGAAAAGCCTGGAGTTTTTCGTCCAGCGGCTGCGGGCAAATCATAGCCCTCTCGCAGAACGCCCAGGCGTGCTGCATTCGTTCAGCGGTTCATTTGAAACAGCCGAGCAGGCGATCCGGCTTGGATTCTACATCGGCGTCAGCGGCCCGCTCACGTATCCCAAAGCGGTCAATCGGCGCGAAGTGGTCGCGGCCTTGCCCCTCGAACGCCTGCTGATCGAAACCGACGCTCCGTTCCTTGCGCCGCAATCTCATCGTGGACGGCGCAACGAACCTGCGTTCATAGTTGAAATTGCTGATAAAATTGCGATGTACCATTCCCTCAGCCTGGAAGAAGTAGCCGCCGCCACCAGCATCAACGCGAGGCGACTCTTCTCCTGGAGAGCAACGGATTGAATAACGTTACTTTTTTTACACCTGTCGAAGATAGCTTACGACAAGTCGAGAAGTTGATGCAAGCCCAGGCAGACGAGCATCACCCGGAATTGCACGCTGCTTTGCACCACCTGCTGGCTGCCGGGGGTAAGCGCATCCGCCCGACGCTGGTGCTGCTGACCGGTAAAATGCTCGGCGCAGACCCAGCGCGGCTGCCGACCCTGGCTGCGGCCATCGAAATGTTGCATACCGCCACACTGGTGCATGACGACCTGATTGACGGCGCGCTGTTGCGGCGCGGCAACCCGACCCTGAACGCGCGCTGGTCACCGGCCTCCACCGTACTGACCGGCGATTTCATCTTTGCGCGCGCCGCCAAGCTGGCCGCCGAGGTGGATTGCTTGCCCATCATGCGCCTGTTCGCCGAGACATTAGCGATCATCGTCAATGGCGAGCTGACCCAGCTTTTTGCCAGCGAGGACAGCGCCAGCCACGCCAACTATGAGCGACGCATTTTCGCCAAGACCGCCTCGCTTTTCGAGATGTCGACGCGCGCCGCAGCGATGATCAGCCCGGTGAACGAAAGCGCTGTCGAGACGATGCGCAACTATGGTTACCAGGTCGGGATGGCGTTCCAGATCGTGGATGATATCCTGGATTTCAACGGCCAACAGATCGAGGTCGGTAAGCCGGTGGGCAGCGACCTGCTGCAAGGCTTGATCACCCTCCCCACTCTCTACTACATCGAAGCTCATCCAAACGACCTGGACGTGCAAGCGCTCCTCATGGAAAAGGCCAACACCAGCCGGGAAGTGCTGTCGCGGCTGGTGCAATCCATTCCCAAGAGCGAAGCCATTGGAGGAGCGTTAAAAGAAGCGGCCGAATACGTGAGGCGCGCCGAAAACCTGCTTGTGGATATGCCTGCGGGAATCGAACGCCAGGCCCTGGAGGACCTGGCGCGCTACATCGTGGATCGCAGGATCTAGTAGTAGGGCGGGTGGGGGTCGAACCCACAAGGAGGGCTTCACCTCCGGAGGATTTTAAGTCCCCTGCGTCTGCCAATTCCGCCACCGCCCCGTTTCTTTGCATCGAATTTTGTGAATGTCACGAATTTTTTTGAGTAATTCGCGCGCTTCGATGCAGAAGCTTTCTGTCAACAAGCTATTATACACGATACTTTTTGACCAGGCTGGCGTAGCGCGAGAAGAGATGCACCCACAATGGCGACATGCGCCCGACCACCTGCCCCTGGCGGATGACCGCCCGCAGTTCAATCGGCCCCTCGAATTGTGGCAACACCAGGCAGGCGCGCCCCACCTCGAACGCAGCATGGGCGTCTGAGCCAGCGGTGGCGGGCAGGTTATTCGCACGGGCAAAGTCAGCCGCCAGCCGGTTGGATCCCGGTCCCATACAGCGGGCGTTGAAGACCTCGATGGCGTCCACAAGGGGGACAATCTCCAACAAATCGTTCAATTCCCAGTGGCCGCTGCGCAGGGTATCGAACGGATGCGCCACGCTGATGAACGCTCCCTGCCCGCGTAACCGGCGAATGGTCTCTTGCGGAGAGAGGCCGGACGGCACCTCCTCGGTCACGTAGGCAGCCAGGATTTCCCCCCTTGTTGTCATAATCTCCTCACCGATGATGATGCGCTGCGGGTCAAGGCGATGTGCGGAGATGGCGCCGGCGATGGTATTGTGGTCGGTGACGACGAGGCGGGAGAGGAGGCGGGAGGAGGAGATCAGTCGCTCTGGAGAGGTCAGGGAGTCTTTCGAGGCGCAAGTGTGGGAGTGGAAGTCAATAATCATTGGCTTTTGCCGCTTGACAAACTTCATTTCGACAGTATATACTGCTTTTAGCAATGGCGTAAAGGTTGTAGGTCCGGTGACGGACGGAGAACACCAGCGCATGACAGTCTTAGAATTCATCAACGGTCCGGTTTTCAAAACGATCAATACTTTATTGGACGTGATATTTCTATTTTGTGGACTGTTGGGTATATGGGCTTACTTCATCAGGTTTTATATTAACGGACGTAAAAAAGAAGTAAAAGAGAATATCCCCCGAGGGGAAAGCGACCTGACACTGCAAACCGTTCTCCTATTCCTTTTTTGTATGATTGGCACGCTATTTTGGGTTATCCCTGAGATCAGTTTTGGAGGACCGCTCTTTTTAGGGAATGGATCTCTGAACGGTTGGACACGCCAGTGGCTCGACCGATCCGGGCTCTTCTCCACCCTGCGATTGTTCGAAGTCTTTGGAATAGTGTTTCTCTTTGCATGGATGTCCGGCAAAGAGCATGGAGAAAAACGGTGGCTTTATTCTGCCCTCGGGAATATTGCTGTCATCCTTCTCGGCTGGTTGATCCAGCGTTGGATCGGCTGCATCTTCATTTCTGTTCCCATCCTGGCGGCATATTATTTTTCTCTTTATAGCCTGGCAGGTGTAACCCTTCCGGTTGCGGATCCCGAAAGCCGCGCCGAGAAGAGAAAACGATTCCTGATCTTGTTATCATATACTTGGGGCTTCCAACGCCCTATCATGGTTGCCGGTGAACACGCCTGGAAGAAACCCATCACGCGCATCCCAGGCGTTAATTCTCCGGGCTTTCCTGTGCCAGGCATGGTTTGGGCGCAAGCGCACCAAGTAGTGGGGATCACAGGCGGGACGCAGTTCAAACGAGTGGATGGTCCTGGTGTGGTTTACACACAAAAAAAGGAGCGCCCGCTGCAAATATTGGATCTGCGTCTGCAAGCGCGCACCAACGAAATCGATGTGGTCAGCAAGGATGGGATTAATTTTAAAGCGCGCGTCGCCACCGCCTTCTGTCTCGATCCGGAAAATTGGGACCAAGAATTGTATAATAAAATACGCAATAGGAATTCATTGTTGCGTGGCGCTAACCAACTGAGTTACACAAAAGGAAGTTTCAAGTTCTCTCATTTGCGCATCCAGGCTGCGATCGGCAAGACCAGTTCAAATGCGGGGGGGGACGCCGCTATTTACTGGGATCAATGGGTACTGAGCGTGATCGAGGAAACTGCCCGACAAATCATTTCACAAAAAGAACTGATGGAGCTATGGCACCTTGCAGAGGATAAAAAAGGGGATAATGCGCTGGAAGGGATTGCGGAGGAGCTCAAAGCAAAAGCATCCCTTACACTCCGGGCGCAAGGGATTCTGCTGGTCTCATCCCGGATTGTGGATTTCAGCTTTCCTGTGGGAGAAGGAAAAGCCGATGTCATCTCAGAACAACAAGTTCTCTCCAGAAGTTCAGAGTGGGAAAAGAAGCGCATTGAAATCCTGGCCGAAGCGCAAGCAGTAGCCGAACGCACACAGCTCGAAGCGCATGCTTTTGCCGAATCTTTATTGTTGACCTCCATCGCAGAAGGCCTGAAAAAAACCGCGGAAATCAACGAGAATCTGCCGCGCGCGGTTATCGCCATGCGTTACTTGAGCGCCTTGCAGGATTACATCCATAAACAGCCACTCGAAGCGGGTCCCGGCTCAGCGGGCGATGGTATGAAAGAAATTAGCCGAAAGATGAAGGATTTGCAAACAACCATCACCGAATGGCAGAATAAGAACGCCCCGCCTGCGGATAAGGAGAAATAACCATGCCATTCCCCTATCCGGAAAACCCCGTCGACTGGCAAACCGCTTACACCCGTGAACAAGCTTATCGCGCTTTCGCAAGCAAGGCACAGGCTTCCATTGCAGCCATACTTTTGGGAATGATCGTGAGCGGCTCATATCTTGCGCTTAAGACCGCTCTCTTTCTATCCCAAAGAACCCAGGTTGCTCCCTACTTGGGGGCAGCCATTGTATTCCTGGTATATTTCATCTGTTTTATCGCCCTGGCCTTCATGCAACTTGCGGCTTCGAGATTTACAGCCACATTCATTCGAGCATTTTACAGCCTACCAGATGGGATCAACGTTGAACGAATCATAGACTATCGCCTGAATGGAAAGCTAAAACTGCCGCCTCCATTATCCATGGTTTCACAATTTGAAGGTATTACCGTAAAGGATGGCGAAATCGAAAAAGCGGAACAATGGCCGGCGTGGATGGCCAAGAATCTGGGCGGGCCGATTGGTCTGAATGTGTGTGATGGCTGTGCACTTTATTTGGAACGCGGCAATCAATTCTCGCGTGTTGTCGGCCCGGGAGAAAAGGCTCCCTTCCTCGAATGGCACGAAACGATTAAGTATGTGGTTGATCTGAGCCCGAAAGTAAAGATTGGTACTATTGATGTATGGACCAGGGATGGCATCAAGGTCAATCTTACAATCCGTATCGAATGCCGCATTGGCGACCCTGCTCGAAAAGTTGCGGGCAGCGGTCTGGTTTATCCATACGACCCGGTTGCTGTTAAAAAAGCCATCGAGCGATATTCACTCTCATGGTCTAATCCGTTGGAGGAGCCGAAAGAATCCACGTGGATTGACGCTGCCTGGGGTCAAGCGCGCGGCATCGTTACCGGTTACATTGGCAGCCGGATGTTGGATGATCTGCTGATGGCAGACCGCAAAAATGGGCAAATATTATCGCCTGAGGCTTTTAAAGAACTGGTTGAGAAACTCAATAATGCTACACGCAAATTCGGTGTCTTCATCACTGATTTCCAGATCCAGAAATTCGATATCCCGCAGAAGATTCAAGAACAGCAAAAGGAGTTCTGGAAAGCCGAGCGGATGAGCATTGATACAATTATTGATGGTCAAGCCAAGGCGTACAGCATCCGAGCCCGCGAAAAAGCGCGCGCCCAAGCCCAGGAGGATCTAATCCTGGCGATCGCGGATGGTTTGGATAAAAATCCCAATAAACAGTACACAGAACCCTTGCTATTATCACTATCGAAAATCCTGGACAGCAGTTTAGCCGATTCTAGTCTCCGAGCTTCGCTTGCCAAAGATACACTGGATACTCTGGAAAAATTACAGAAGCTGTTGGGTTAATCAAGAAAAAAAGCAGGGAGCATGAAATTTCACACAACCGATTTGCTTGATAGAATGAAATACCCCAATGACCCTAACTTGGAGAGCCTAAGGAGGAGAATTTATAACGCTCTCAACTCGGATCAGGGAACTATAAATGTTGTAGATGAGTTTACGAAAGAATATCAATCTACTGCTGAATGGCAGCCCTTCCGCTGTGCGTTTATCGGAATTGCATATTACAAACTAGGCGATTTTAAGCGAGCGGGACAAAGGCTGGAGCTGGCTGCCAGACTATTTCGCAGAGAATGTGATAATTATAACGAAGCCATCATCTTGATGGCCGATGGAATTATCCACGGCAGTAATGAAGAATACATACGATCAAGGAAAGCATTGAAAGACGCAAAGAAGGCCATGGATATTTACATATCTTCCCGGCGATGTGAATACTTGGATGATGAAAAGAAAATTGTTGGCCATATTGAAAAACTGCTATCTGAAGTCAGTGGTTCTTATACAAAGACTCAAGACAAATTTGAACAGGAAGCTTATATCGCGTTCTTGGGATTGCCCATTTATCCCGGCGTGCAAGCAGGCCCCAATGGACCAATGTTGATACCCCCAGTTCAAAAATGGGACCGTACAGATATCAGAATAGTGGATCTCAACGACAAACCCTACAAATTATTTTCACTTGCCCCTGGGAATCAGCAAATCACACTCAACACGCAATACAAGTATGGCTGGGCCAAAGTAACTGGCGATAGCATGAATAATTCATCCCCATCCTCGATAATGGATGAGGACTATGTTCTGTTCTACGAAAGCCCTACGGCGGAGAATAACGCTATTGTTGTAGCTTCATGGCTGGATGATAACGGTATAGACCTAAAACTTATCGTAAAACGGTATGGAAAGAACGACCGTTGCTTATACTCTGATACTTGCCCGCCAAAGAGCTATAAGCCGATTTCCATAAAGGATGATGTCAAGATATTAGGTGTGGTTGTTGCCGTTGCCAAACCCGCCACATATTATGATTCTTTTGGAAGACATGGATAATGCTCAAAGGCCAATCAGGGCTATGAATCTCCTCGCGCTTGAATCCACCGTCCTCACGCATGGACTGCCGCGCCCGCAAAACCTGCAATTGGCACGCGACATGGAGCGCGTGGTGCGCGAGAACGGGGCAACCCCGGCCACGGTCGCCGTGTTGGATGGCGTCATCCGCGTTGGGCTGACGGACGCGGAACTGGAGCGGCTCGCCAACCTGGAAAATGCGCGCAAGATCAGCCGCAGGGATTTTGCTATTGCGATGGTCAAGAAAGAATCCGGCGGGACGACCGTGGCCGGGACGATGTTCGCCGCGCAGCGGGCGGGGATCAAGGTCTTTGCCACGGGAGGCATCGGCGGCGTGCACGAGGTGGAATCTCTGGATATCTCTGCCGATTTGCAAGCGCTGGCCGATACACCGATGATCGTGGTTTGCGCGGGGGCGAAGGCAATTCTCGATCTGCCCGCCACGCTGGAATATCTCGAAACGATGAGCGTACCGGTCATCGGCTACGGCACAGATGAATTCCCCGCTTTTTACTCGCGCGCGAGCGGACTGCCCGTCAGCGTGCGGCTGGATACACCGCCGGAAGTGGTCGCCTTTGCCAGGGCGCACTGGGAATTGGGCTTGCAGGGCGCAGTGCTGGTCTGCCAGCCGCTGCCGGCCGCGAGCGCCCTGCCGCGCCAGGCCGTGGAAGGAGCGATCCAACAAGCCAGGCAGGAGGCGCGCCAGAGAAGCATTCACGGACAGCCGCTGACGCCGTTCCTGCTCCAACGCCTGAGCAAATTGACCAATGGGGCGACGCTGCGCGCCAACCTGGACTTGCTGCTCAACAATGCAGCACTCGGCGCGCAGATCGCGTGTGCTTACAGCGCGGGACTTCACCAGCGGGTTGTCTAGAGACTACCAGGCATTTATAACGCGAATACCGCGAATTGGCTAATGACGCGAATTGTTTTTTTTAAAAGCATTCGCGCAATTCGCCCATTCGAATCATTCGCGTTGAAATATGTTCGGCAGAAAAATCACCTTTGGAGTAGTTCCTCGAACATCTTGTCCGGCACCTGCACGGCGACCACCTCACCGCGTACGGTGACTTCCCCCTTAGCCATAATCCATTCCTCCACCACAACCTTGCGCCCCTTGACCTCTTTAACGCGACCGCGCACCTCCAACATCACGCCGAGAGGCGTGGGCTTCAGGTAATTCACTTGCAGCGACGCGGTTAGAAAGCGAAAGGACGGCTCAGTATCCATGCCTCGCTGCTCAGCGCGGTAGGAAGCCGCCGCTGCCGTTCCTGTTCCGTGACAGTCGATCAGCGAGGCAAGCATTCCACCGTAAACGTAACCGGGGACGGCAATATGATATGGTTTCGGCTCGAAATAACAGACCGACTCCTCCCCCTCCCAATGGCTCTTGATCTGATGTCCGAATTCGTTCAAGCGCCCACATCCGTAGCAGTGGGCCAGGGCATCGGGATAGTAATCTTGGAAGGCTTTTTGTTCCATATTATTTTGTTGGGGTTTGGGATGGCCAACGCGTATCACTGGGACGCGGCGTCCGTGAAGGGATCATCGTCCAGGTTGGCGTCGGCGTTGATGTGATCGAAGGCGTCAGAGTCGGTGTGCGCGTGCGCGTGGGAGTGCGCGTCAGGCTCGGCGTCAAAGAAGGCGTCGAAGTGACCATACCACCCTGGACGAGGAACCGACCGACCACCTTCCAATCCACACCGACAAAAATCTGCACCTCGTAAGTTCCCGGTAACCACTCCTCAGGCGAGGGATTCCAATCGGTAAAACCATAGCCACCCACCTGGCCATCCCAGGGCTTGGTCTCGTAATGCACCAGGTCGCCATCTCGGTACCAGAGCGCCGTCCATTGCGCGCCTGGCACCATCTTATCGTAACTGAAAGCAGCGTAGATATGCTTGACCGGATTCTGGAAAACAGTGGCCGGGTTGACAGGCAAACCGTCCACGATCCGATAAGCAAACTGCAACGGGCTGAAGGCCGCCTCAGGGTTGGGTGTGATGGTGCTTTGGAAGCGCGCTTCGATGGCCGGCGGCAGGAAGGGAGTCATGGTCAGTGTGGGAGTATTACTGATGGCCGGCGTGAGCGTGATGGTCGGTGTCAGGCTGATGGTTGGCGTAAGCGAAATGGTCGGGGTCAACGTGATCGTCGGAGTACGCGTCAGGGTAGCCGTCGGCGGGAAGAAGCGATAGATCACCGGTTCGGTATAACGTCCCAGGAAAAAGGCGATCACCCCAAAGAAGAATGCCATCAGCAGCGTCCACCAGCCGCTCAGGATGCGGGCGCGGCGGATGCGAAAGAACAGGATGCGCCGCGCCGAGCGGATGGAGCGGATACCCAACCAGAGGCCGAGCAATGCGCCCAGTAGGGCCAGGATAAAAGCGGTTTGGACAGCAGCATGAATGTCGAGCTTCATGAAATCCTTCGGCGGGGTAGCGTTTGAACTTTGGTAGCCTGCGGCGACCATTATAGCATAGCCCTTCTTGACGCCCACCCGAGTCCGTGCTAAAGTTTCGGCATGACCAAGCTTACCTTCTTGAAACTGGGCGGATCGCTGATCACCGACAAGACGCAGCCCTATACGCCGCGACCGGATAAGCTGGCGGACCTGGCAGCGCAAATTGCGAACGCGCTGCGGTTGGATCCAAGCCAGCGACTGGTTTTGGGACATGGCTCCGGCTCCTTCGGCCACTTTGCCGCGAGCCAATACTGGCCGAAAACCGCTGCCTGGATGACATCCGACTGGCGCGGCTTTGCCGAGGTCTGGTACCAGGCCTCAGCCCTGAACCGGTTGGTGGTGGAGGCGCTGCACCGCGCAGGCATCGCGCTGATCAGCTTTCCTCCCTCCGCCACCTGCCAGGCCGACAATGGCGTCATCCAGGATTGGTACCTGCCATCCCTGCAACACGCGCTCGATATGGGCATCACACCGCTGATCCAGGGCGACACCGTTTTCGATGAAACGCTTAATGGCGTGATCCTTTCCACAGAAGATTTTCTTTGTTCCCTTGCGCAGCGACTCCAACCACAGCGCATCCTTTTGGCCGGGCTGGAGGCAGGCGTCTGGGCGGACTTTCCGATGCGGACGAAACTGGTCAAGACGATTACGCCAAAGGATTTTGCAAGCGTGGCTCAGGGCCTCGGCGGTGCAACGGGCATGGACGTGACCGGTGGAATGAGGGATAAAGTCGAACAAATGGTACGGTTGGTGGAACAGGCGCCAGGTCTCGAAGTGCGCATTTTCTCCGGCGAAGAAATGGGCAGCGTCCAGCGCGCCCTGCTCGGCGAAGCCATTGGCACACTAATTCGCTCGTGAGGTGTGTAGAACAAGTCTATAGACTTGTTCTACGTTGACATCTCCCCCTGCATCGGGTAGACTTGCGCCCTATACTGATTTTGGATAAAGATTTGTGAAACAGAAACTCGCGACTATCTTCGCAATCCCTTGGTATCCGCTGGCATTTTGTCTCTACCCTCCACTTGCGTTATTAGCTGCCAATCTTTCCCAAGTCAGGCTGGATGTGGTTTGGCGACCCTTATTGGTTAACCTGATTGGTACAGGCATTGCTTATCTGGTTTTGCGTTTGATCTTTCGCGATGCAGATCGCGCCACCTTTGCCCTCGTCCTTGAATTACTGTTGTTCTTCACTTACGGCCACATCTATGATCTGACCAACAATTGGAAAATATTTGGCTTTGTGCTTGGCAGGAATCGCGCCTTGTTGCCTCTCTGGGGAGTTCTTTTTCTATTGGCGCTATGGTGGGTGACACGCCGAAAGATTGCATTTCGCGGATACACCGTTTATCTGAACTTTCTTTCGCTTTTTCTACTTATTTTCCCTCTCTTTAGTATTTTCACGTCCCCAAAGTTGACGTTGGATTCGTCCAGTGCGCCTGTCCAACCGGCAGAGGTGGCTTCAAACGAGCAGCAATTGCCCGATATCTATTACATCATTCTGGATTCTTATGGCCGTTCGGATTTGCTCCATGAGGTATATGGGTACGACAATAGCGCCTTCGTTGACAGCTTGAGAGATATGGGTTTCTACATTGCTGATTGTAGCCAAAGCAACTATGCCCGTACAGAGCTCTCGCTTGCCTCGTCGCTGAACATGGACTATCTCCAGCACCTTAACCCTTATTTCATCCCAGCCAATAATACAGATCACTCTCCCCTGTGGGACTTAATTCACAACAGCGCGGTACGAATTTCCTTGGCAAAGAAAGGCTACCAGATCGTTGCATTTGCCACCGGTTTCCCCTGGACCGAACTTACAGGCGCGAACGTATACTTATCCCCCCAGCCTTCCGGAATCGCCCTGAACGAGTTCGAAGGGATGCTGATTCAGACAACAATGTTGCGCATCCTTCAAAACACTCCTCTCCTGAGGGCAAATCAAGCCTCAGCCGAGAATTATCGTGAGAGGACACTTTATGTCTTCGACAGCATTGGCGAGGTTGTTCGAATACAGACACCAAAGTTCACATTCATTCATCTTATTCCTCCCCACCCTCCCTTTGTGTTTGGCGCGAACGGGGAGGTCTTGGATCAAGAAGATTATCCCAGCACAGCAGGTCGCTATTCTGACAAAGTCTATCGCGCAGGTTACATAGGTCAGGTGGCATTCATCAATGCCCGTATAGAAAACATGGTGCGAACCATCATCCAAAACTCCCCCATTCCTCCGGTTATTATCATCCAAGGCGATCACGGGCCATGGAATCTGCCTGATGATAAGCAACTTGAAATCTTGAATGCCTATTATCTGCCCGGCCATGAGACAAAACTCTACCCCACGATCACACCCGTAAACTCTTTCCGCTTGGTGCTTAATGAGTACCTGAACATGCACTTGGAAATGCTCGATGATGTCAGTTACTACTCCCCATATGACAGGTTTTATGAGTTCCACGAGATTCCAAATACCTGTGCTAATCCTTGAAGTAGAGGCTGCAATTTTTCCAAGAACCGAGATAAAACCGATATGGACAATAAAATATACTTAACCGCCGATGGAGCCGCTAAACTGAGAACCGAATTGAAAGAGTTGACCGGCCCGAAGCGCGATGCCATTGCCAAGCGCCTGCGCTCAGCCATCCAGATGGGCGATCTTTCCGAGAACGCTGATTATCACAAGGCCAAAGAGGATCAGGGCTTCCTCGAAGGCCGCATCCAGGAGCTGGAATACACCCTACGTAACGCGACCATCGTGGAAGAAGCTTCGGTGGCGAGAGATGTAGTCTCAGTGGGGACACGCGTCACGGTCCAAGAAGGCGATTTTCCCACCGATACTTATTACCTGGTCGGCGCGAAGGAAGCTGACCCGCGCAATGGGAAGATCTCGAACGAATCCCCCATCGGTCGCGCCCTGCTCAATCACCGCGCTGGCGAGACGGTGGAGGCCGAAACGCCAGGCGGGAAGATCAAGTTGAAAATCCTGAAAATCGAATAAGGCTTTGTTCCACGAAGGAACACGAAGAAGCACAGATTTATACGGGCGGAGTAGCTTTCGGCCAGATGGCCAGTTCCAGCGTCAACCGCTCAAAATAGCTCTCGTCCGGCAAAGCTCCCTTACCGTATTCCACATCTGCAACTGTCGCCATCATTTGCAGTGCAGCAGTCTCGAGCACGAATTGCTTGTGAGGCTCCACCAGGATTGGCTCGCCCTTGGCCTCCAAGCGTTGGAAGGTGGCCGCGTCGTTGAAAGCATGCGAGCTCATCAAGACCTTGGTCACAGTCTGGATATCGTTCTTATCAAACAACCAAACCTCGAAGGCAGTCACTTTCTTTGGATCACCAACGCCGATGGTCTCGGAAATGCCAACGCCACACTCACCCATGAACTCACCAGCAGGTGAGTCGATGCCGAAAGAGTCGTCGAACAGGTCATCGCCCAGCACGTAAGTGGTGATGAATTGGGCATTGGGGAAACCTTCAACCCGGCTGGTGAAATCCGTGCGCTCAGTTTCCTGGCTGAGCTGTTGAGCCTGCTGCGCTGGCGTCACCTTGCCGCTACGCCGGAACAGCTTCGAGCTCAACTCGCCGCCGCGCCGGAAAAGATTCGGGTACAGCCTCCACACCAGCGCCAAAGCTACAATAGCCACCACCGCGATCACAAGACCAATGATCAAGTAACGAACGAACTTGCTCAAGCCAGCCGCTGTCGTCGTTCCTCCAGCAGGGGTGGGGGTGGCTACGGCGCTGGCAGGCTTTACAAGGTTGGTGAAATTCACGATGGCGAGAGGGTTCTGCGTGCCAGGATTGATCTGAATGGTTGCAAGCAGATCCGGTGCTGCCTTGCCCAATTCCTGGTAGCGTTGCCGGGCGAGTACTGCATCACCATTGACGCCATACGAATCAATGGCCATCCGCAGGTAGGTTTCCTGGGCGGATGCTGTTAGTAGAGATGGTGGAGCGTCTTTCCATGTGACCGGCTGAATCCCCCATCCCCAGATCAATCCCAGGATGATCCCGCCTAGACCCGCAACCACGGCCGCGATGATCGGATTTTTTAGATACGCAAGTATTTTCACAGATGGCCTCCAGCTTCAAATGTGGACGAGTAAGCGCTATTATACAAGTAATTAGGTAAATAAGCCAACAATTTTTTTACCGCTTTTCCATCAGGTAGAGCCACCTTTCGGATGTTCTTGCCTGACTGGATTTCTGAATTATATACCTCTTCGAAAAAGCCTGCTCGAAGGTGGCGCGGTCGTACTCAGTGAAGATATCCGCGCGGCTCTTGAGTAATCGCTTCACCTGCGAATCAGACTTGGGGACGAACTCAACGATCAACCACTTGCCCAGTCCGGACAGGTAATCGGCTAGATGATCGAAGGGGACATTATTGGCAATCGCCAAGTGATGGATCAACGCCAACGCCAGGACAACATCTGCCAGGCCGCGCTCGGTCAGTAAATCGCGTTCCCGGTTCGCCCAACCAATGCCTGGGCTGGGATTGGTCAGGTCGAGGACGAGCGGCAAGAGATTCTGCTGCTTATCTTTCCTTACCTGCTGATAGTTCCGCTCGACTGCCGCCGGGTCAATATCGAAGGCAAGCGTATACGCACCCAGGCTTGCAGCCTGGCGGCTAAAAATTCCTGTATTTGCGCCTAAATCCCAAACTACCTTCGGCTGCAACTCCGCCAACCATTCGGCAACCAGTTCCTCCTTATGAGCAAAGGCTGCCTCGCTGTAATTGGTGTTGTTGTAGTATTCGGCCCACTCCGTCCCTGTCGGCTTCCAGGTTAAACCACGTACGGTCGCTTCCAGGTTCTCAATCAGGCCAAGCAGGGATTGTTTGCTCATCGCCCGCCCGCGGCGCACCTCCGACACAGCCGCCTCGGCGTATCGCGCCTGGGCGCGTGCGTGCAGGTGGATGTGGGAAGCCAACCCTAGGTTCCAGCGTGTGCGGCCTGGCAGGAGTTTGCTAGCAAGGTCGAGCGGGATGCCATCAATGTGGACGCGCAGCAATTGACCGAGGCGTACATCACAGAACGTCATCAACGCCAGCGGCGCTAAGAAGTGCTGGCAGAATTGGCGGTAAGCCACCCACGGTTCCCCTTCACGGTAAATCTCGAAAGAAAGCGTATCAATCAAAACCGGCTTGCCGTGCCAGAACTGGATATTATAAGCGCTACTGTCTTTGAGCGAGAGCCCCACCTTTAAGGCGCGCTTCTGGATGGACAGGGTAGCCAAGGCGGCATCCTTCAATTGCCCGAACGACCACTCGTAGGGATAGGAAATAAACGGGACACGCTCCGGCATAAGGATTTGGAAAGCCTGGCTGGGATCCGCAGGCTCCTCCTCCGCTTCAATGTGCGGGATCAGGAGTCTGGCCTTGACCAGTTTCTCGTACAGGCCTGAGTCTATCAACCGGGCATAGTTCTCGGCGTACACGCGATTGACCTGCCGGTAAAGGATCCCGTCGCGGATGAAAAGGAAGCCGCTTGGGTCACGGAACGAAGCGCCAAGGTGGCTGCTAGACTTCATCGCTGTCTTCGTCTTTTGGCGCTTCTATAGATTGCTTCCGGTTGAAGAATCGCTTGATCTTGTTCCACTGGGAGCGTAGAATCAATCCCGCACCCAACAGACCGGCGAGAAGCAACTGGAGCAGGAAACTACCCGAACCGGGGTCTAAGTAGGCTTGTTTACTGCCCAGTACAGAAAACAATACAGCAGAAAGTGTAAACATCGCGCCTCCAGGGCTGGTTAGATGTTACAAATTACGGGTTACGCCGTCTCCGGCACTACCTCATCCAAAGGAAAGGTTTCTTCGCAATCCAGGCATTGCGCCTCGCGCTTGTTGGCGATGACCAGCATGCCGTTGCAGTTGGGGCAGGGTTTGGGCAAGGGGCGCTTCCATGAGGTGAAATCGCAATTCGGGTAATTGACACAGCCGAAGAAGATGCGCCCTTTGCGCGTCTTGCGCTCGGCGATCTCGCCGCCATCCTTCGGGCAGAGGACGCCGATCTTCTCGAGCCACGGCTCAGTGTGACGGCACTCCGGGAAGCCGGAGCAGGCAATGAACTTGCCATAGCGTCCGTAGCGCAGGACAAGGTCCTTGCCACAATCCGGGCAGAGGCGGCCGATCGGCTCGGGGCCGCTCTTCGTCACCGGCATCTCGTCTTGGGCACGTTTTACCGTCACTGCGAAAGGTGTATAGAACTCACGCATCACCTTGACCCACTTGGCATTGCCCTCAGCGACTTTATCCAGGTTCTCTTCCATGCGGGCGGTAAAGCCCAGGTCAACGATCTCAGGGAAATACTTCAGCATCAAATCGTTGACCAGGATGCCGGTTTCGGTGGGGAAAAGGCGTCTTTCCTGGCGGATGACGTAACCGCGTTGCTGGATGGTCGAGATAATCGGCGCGTAGGTGGAAGGACGCCCAATACCATTTTCCTCCAAGATCGCCACCAGGCTGGCCTCCGAGTAACGCGGCGGCGGCTGGGTGAAATGCTGCTCCGGTATCAAGCGAATGAGGGTCTGTTTCTGCCCCTCGACAACCGAGGCCGGAATGCGAACGTTCAACTCGTCCTCTTCCTCGGATTTCTTATCTTCGTCTTTGGCCTCTTCGTAAACAACCAGGAAGCCGGGGAACTTGACCGAAGAGCCAGAGGCGCGCAGCGTGTACACATGGTCGGACCCTGTGCCGGTCACATCCACGGAGAGCGTGTCGTACACCGCGGCTTCCATCTGCGAGGCCACGAAGCGCTGCCAGATGAGCTGATACAGCTTGAACATGGCTGGCTCGAGGAACGGCTTGACCTTATCCGGGTCACGCAGCACCGAGGTCGGGCGGATGGCCTCATGCGCCTCCTGCGCGCCGGCTACTTTCTTGGTGTATTCCGGCGCCTTCGCGGGCAGGAAGTCGTTGCCGTAGCGCCTGGCAATGTAGCTGCGCGCCTCGTTGCGCGCCACATCGGCGATGTTGGTCGAGTCGGTTCGCATGTAGGTGATGAGACCGGTTGTTCCGCCCTCGCCCACATCCTGGCCCTCGTAAAGGCCTTGCGCCAAGCCCATCGTCCGTTTGGCTGTGAAACCGAGCTTGCGCGAGGCCTCCTGCTGGAGCGTGGAGGTGATGAACGGGGCAGATGGCTTGCGCCTTCGTTCGCCGCGTTTGAGGCGCGTAACAATGTAGGCTGCCTTTTCCATATCAGCCAGGATCGGCTTGACGACGGCTTCGCTGGGTAGTTCAGGGTCTTTCTCGTCTATCTTCGCAAGCTTGGTGAGGAAGGTCTGCTTTTCACCTTCGGGGCGCAGCTCCGCGCCGATCGTCCAATATTCCACCGGCACAAAGGCGTCGATCTCGCGCTCACGCTCGACGATCAAGCGCAGCGCAACCGATTGCACACGTCCCGCTGAAAGCCGCGAGCGCACCTTCTCCCACAAGATCGGGCTGATGCTATAGCCAACCAGGCGATCAAGGACGCGGCGCGCCTGCTGGGCATTGACCAGGTCCATGTTGATGGCGCGCGGGTTGGCAAAAGCCTCATTGATGGCGTGTTCGGTGATCTCGTGGAAGACAACGCGCTTTGCCAGCTTTGGCTCGATGGCCGCGGCCTCCATCAGGTGCCAGGAGATGGCTTCGCCCTCGCGGTCAGGGTCGGTGGCAAGATAGATCTCGGAGTGCTGCTTTGCCAGCGCTTTCAACTCCTTGACCACTTCCTTCTTCTCGTTGGGGACGCGGTACTTGGGCTTGAAATCATTTTCCACATCCACCGAAAGTTGCGAGCGTAACAGGTCGCGGATGTGGCCGACCGAAGCGCGCACCGTATAGCCCTTGCCGAGAAAGCGACCCACCGTCTTGGCTTTGGCCGGCGATTCGACGATGACCAGCTTACCGGAGCGGTTGGCAAATCTCTCCGGCTTGACCATCCCTGCGTGCGCATCGGTCTTGCCAATGCGGAACAGATTGGTGCCACACACCTCGCACGTGCCGCGCGTGATGGGCGACCCGGCCGCGTTGAACGCCGCCTGTGGGTCTTTGATCTCACGTTTTGTCCTGCACTTCATGCAATAGGCTTCCAAGGGATACCTCCTATAAGTATTCTTCTTTTCCCATCTTCTTTAACTGCTCAATCACCTGCTTCACATATTGCGCCTGGTCGCGGTGGCAGACCAGCAACGCGTCGCCGGTATCCACGACCACCAAGTCATCCACACCGATGGTGGCGATCAGCTTCTTGCCGGTTGAATAGACCAGCGTATTATGCGTTTCCAACGGCAGGTGTTCGCTCTGGTTGCCGACCACGTTCCCATGCGGGTCGGGCGGGAGGACATCGAAGAGCGCGTCCCATGAGCCGACATCGCTCCATTCCAAACCGCCGGCCGGGAGAACGGCAACGTTTTGGGCGCGCTCCATGATCCCGTAGTCAATCGTTTCCACTTTCAGCCGCGGCCACTCGGAGCCAAGAACGGCTTCCTGCTCCGATGTTCCCCAGGCTCCGCCAATCTTATCGAGCGCGGCCTTCAACTCCGGCATCTGGCGGGCGAACTCAGCGAGGATGCGCTCCACGCGCCAAATGAACATGCCGGAGTTCCACGAGTGGTCGCCGCTCGCCAGCATGAGGCGCGCCTTTGCTTCGTCCGGCTTTTCGGTGAAGCGCAGCACGCGATAAACCGGGTAATCGAAATCCTCCGGCAGGGATTCGCCACGCTGGATGTAGCCGTAACCGGTGGACGGGAAAGTGGGTGTAATGCCCAACGTCACCAGGTAGCCCTGGCACGCCACCTGCACTGCAGCGCGCATCACCAACAGGAACCGGTCGCGGTTACGGATAAAGTGATCGGATGGCAGCACCAACATGGTCGCATCCGGGTCATGCTTTGCCAAGACAGCCGCTGCCAGGCCAACCACGGAGGCAGTGCCACGCGGCTGCGGTTCGATCAGGAAATTCTTATCAGGGATGTGAGCAGCCTGTTTCTGAAGCTCCTCCGCCTGTTCTTCGGCGGTGACGACTAGAATCTGCTCCGGCGTTACTAATCCCTCCAGCCGCGCCACGGTGGATTGGAAAAGTGTCTCCTCTCCAAGTAAGGGCAGGATGTGCTTGGGCTGCTTCTTGCGTGATACCGGCCAGAGGCGGGTTCCACGGCCTCCGGCCATGATGACTGCGTAGGTGTGGTTCATTACGATTTATATTTTTTGATTTACAATACCATCGCCAATTATTGGCTAGAAACCGGTTGAGGAACCGTGTGAATAGCGCCCAAACGGGCGATTTGCTGGAAAATCTCGGCTAATAAAATGCCATCAGGTTTTTTCGGAAGCATTTTT
>Ga0233425_10004624_pt1 | contig 22848 bp, 16 predicted proteins | sample Watercolumn_Towu_2_FD_181712 | JGI IMG/M metagenome (GOLD analysis project Ga0233425, IMG submission 181712) | Freshwater microbial communities from Lake Towuti, South Sulawesi, Indonesia - Watercolumn_Towuti2014_140_MG | ecosystem: Environmental > Aquatic > Freshwater > Lake | place... | reverse complement strand
CTGGCCTTGCTCTCGGCCTGGAGCGGCGGTAGCGCGCTCACATCCTCGGGCGGCGCCAGGGTCTCCGAGACGATGTCGCCGTCGCCGCCGAGGTACCGGTCGATGGCCGCGGCGGCCTTCTTCCCGTGGGCGATGGCCTCGACCACGGACGCGGGGCCGGTCACGGCGTCACCCCCCGCGTACACGCCCGGCACCGACGTGGCGAGCGTGTCACGGTCGACCGCGAGGCGCTGCCCGCGGCCGAGCTCGACCCCGAACCGCGACGGCACCCTGGGGTACTGCCCGATGGCGCCGATCACCGTGTCGAGCTCGAGCGTGAACGAGCTCCCTTCGATCGGCACAGGGCGCCGCCGGCCGCTGTCGTCCACGGCGCCGAGCTCCATGCGCTGACACGTCACGAGGAGCGTGTCGCCGCGCCGGCGTACCTCCGTGGGCAGCACCAGGGTCTCGAGCACGACCCCCTCGTCCAGCGCGTCCTGAACCTCGGCCGGATCGGCGGGCATCTCCTGCCGCGTGCGGCGGTAGAGGATCGTCACCTGCCCGGCGCCGAGCCGCCGCGCCGTGCGCGCCGCGTCGATGGCGGAGTTCCCGCCGCCGATGACGGCCACCCGCTGGCCCACCGCCACCCGGTCTCCCTTTGTCACCACGTCCAGGAACGGGATGCAGTCGAACACGCCCCTGGCGTGCTGGCCCTGCACCCCGAGCTCCGTGCTCCCCCACGCCCCGATGCCGACGAAGACAGCGTCGTACTTCTTCTTCAGCGCGGTGACCGACGTCACTGGCGTGCCCGTCACGATCTTCACGCCCGCCGTGCGGACGATGTCGAGGTCGCGCTCGAGGTCCGCCTCGGGGAGGCGGTAGCGCGGGATGCCGGTGCGGAGCATTCCGCCCGCTTTGGGCTGGGCCTCGAAGACCGTCACGTCGTGCCCGCCGAGCCTGGACAGGTAGTAGGCCGCGGTCAGACCCGCCGGACCCGACCCGACCACCGCGACCTTCTTGCCCGACCGAGGTGCGATGCTCGGCTTCGCGGGCTCGGCCTGGGCGCCGTAGCGCACGGCCGCGCCCTTGAGCATCCTGATGGCGATGGGCTCGTCGAGGCCGCCCCGCTTGCACCGCGTCTCGCAGGGGTGGAAACAGACGAGGCCGCAGGCCGAGGGCAGAGGCATGCTCTCGCGCACCACGAGGTAGGCGTTCTCGAAGTTGCCCTGAGCGATCTCGCGCACGTAGCGGTGCGCCTTGACGCCGGCAGGGCAGGTGTGGTTGCAGGGCGCGGTGACGAGCCCCTTGCACACGGCGGCGCGGCAGTGCTTGTCGCGGATGTGCTCCTCGTACTCCTCGGGGAAGTACTTGATGGTCGTGAGGGCCGGGTTGGGCGCGGTCTGGCCGAGCCCGCAGAGCGAGGCCTTCTTGATCGACTCACCGAGCTCGACGAGCAGCTTCACGTCGTCCGGCTGACCGCCGCCGTCGCAGATGCGCTCCAGGACGCCCAGCATCTCCTGGGTCCCAACGCGGCATGGCGTGCACTTGCCGCACGACTCGCTCTGCGTGAAGGTCAGGAAGTAGCGGGCCAGGTCCACCATGCAGGTCGCCTCGTCCAACACGACGAGGCCGCCGGAGCCCATGATCGACCCGGCCTTCGCCAGGGTTTCGTACTCGATCGGGATGTCCATCATGCGGGCCGGGAGACAGCCGCCCGAGGGACCACCGGTCTGGACCGCCTTGAGCTTGCCGCCGCCCTTGACTCCGCCACCGACGTCCTCGACGAGCTGCCACAGCGGCATGCCCATGGGAACCTCGACCAGGCCTGTGTTGTTCACCTTCCCCACGAGAGAGAAGATCTTCGTCCCCCGGCTCTCCGCGGTGCCCAGGGCGGCGTACCAGTCAGCGCCGCGACGCACGATCAACGGTACGTTGCCCCAGGTCTCCACGTTGTTGATGTTGGTCGGCTTGGCGAAGAGCCCGCTGTTGGCCGGGAAGGGCGGCCGCGGCCGCGGCATTCCTCGGTTGCCCTCGATGCTGCCGATGAGCGCTGTCTCCTCGCCACACACGAAGGCGCCTGCACCCTCCTTGATCTTGATGTCGAAGCTGACGCCGGAGCCCAGGATGTCGTCGCCGAGGAGCCCGGCCTTGCGAGCCTGGTCCAGGGCGATCTTCAGGCACTCGATGGCCAGCGGGTACTCGGCACGGATGTACACGTAGCCGCCCGTCGCGCCGATGGCGTATGCGCCGATGATCATCCCCTCGATGACGGCGTGGGGGTTCCCTTCGAGCAGAGAGCGGTCCATGAACGCCCCGGGGTCGCCCTCGTCCGCGTTGCAGATGACGTACTTCTGGTCACCCGAGGCGGCCCGGCAGAACTTCCACTTGAGCCCAGTTGGGAACCCGCCGCCCCCGCGGCCGCGCAGCCCGGACCTGGACACCTCGTCGATGACCGCCTCGGGCGACATCTCGGACAGCGTCTTGGCCAGGGCGTCGTACCCGTCGTGCCGGAGGTAGTCGTCGATCCGAGTCGGGTCGATGAGGCCGTTGAGCCCGAGCACGACGCGCATCTGGTTTTTGTAAAATGGGATGTCCTCGGCCCGGGCGATCCGGGTGGGCTTCTTGCCCCGCTCCCGGGCAGGGAGTTGGTAGAGGAGGCGCTGGACGACCTTGCCCCGGATCACCGTCTCGCCGACGATCTGTGGGACGTCGTCGGGCATCACGCCGGTGTAGAGGATGCCCTCAGGGTGGACCATCACCAGAGCGCCCCGCTCGCAGAAGCCGTGGCACCCTGTCATCACGACGTCCACCTTCTCGGTCAGCTTCGCCTGGGAGATCGCCTCGCGCATCCTCTCCATGAGGTCCCCGGCGCCGCAGGCCTTGCAGCCGGTGCCCATGCACAGGTAGACCCGCTTCCGCTCCGGGTCCCATGCCTTCTGGAGGCGCGCCCGGAGCCGGTCCAGGTCCTCGCGTCTGGTCAGCCTAGCCATGCGACACCCTCCCCTTCTCCCGACGCTGGCTCCTGGCGCCGTCCTTGGCCTTCCTGGTGCTCGACCGCGACGTCTTCCGGGGCGGTGCGCCCTTGGCCGCGCTGCAGGTCCCGGATCCCTGGGTTGCCGTCACGAGGTTCTTCAGCGATGCCCCGGTCTGCTGGCGGTAGACGACGCCATTGATGACGACCACGGGAGCCAGCGCGCAGGCGCCGAAGCAGGCGACCGTCTCGAGAGTGAACGACATGTCCGGGGTGGTCCTCCCGGCTTCGACGCCGAGGTGGTTCTCCATCTCCCGGAGCAACGGGCCGCTCCCCCGGACATGGCAGGCCGTCCCGCGACAGATGGTGAGCTTGTTCTTGCCCTGGGGCTCGAAGTTGAACTGGGCGTAGAAGCTCGCCACTCCGTAGACCTTGGACTCGGGTATCCGCAGGTGCCGCGCCGCGGCCTCCATGGCCTCGGGCGGCAGGTAGCCCTCCTCACCCTGGACGAACTGGAGGATTGGGATCAGGGTCTCGGGCTTCGGGTCGAACTTCCCGGCGATCTTCGCACGCCATCGCTCCACGTCGGCGTGCCTGGCCCGTGCGCTCATGGTGCCGTCCTTTCTCACGGTGACAACACTTCGATGGACGACATACCATGTGCAGGAAAAATGTGAAGGAGCGAGACGATGACAGGCTTCGTGCGCGGTCGGTTCGTGCTCCCGATGTCCGATGCGATCGGCCGAGACACCCGGATCGAGGACGGCTATGTGCTCTGGCGCGGCGACGTGATCCTCGAGGCCGGCCGATATTCGCCCGACGTCGGCCGGCGGCTCGTGACGGAGCACGGGCCCGAGCTTGAAGTGCTCGGAGGCCCGGCCCGGAAGACGGGAGCCGCGTCGGTCGACGACCTGATCCGGCTCGACGGCGTCGTGCTCCCGGGCTTCGTCAAGGCGCACGGCCACGACCACGAGCCGCCCATCATCGGGCTCGTCAAGGACGTGCCGCTGACCCACTGGCTCGACGGTGTGGTCAACGTGTTCACGAAGTTCCTTTCAGAACGGCGCGACGAGCTGACCGCTGAGCTCGGCGAGTCACCGCAGCTCGTCTCGTACCTCAAAGCGCGCGTCGACGACCTCTATTACGGCATCACGTCGTCCATGGTGCACCACTGCAACTTCGCCAAGTACTACGCCGAGGACCTGGCCGAGGCGAACCGCCGCGCCGGGACGACCATGATCATCGCCGTCGGCAGCCAGGACCGGCACTACGCCGGCGAGATCCTCGACGTCCCGCACACCGTGGCCGTCGAGCGGCTCGACCGGTACCACGAGCGCCTCTCCGGCGTGCCGCGGGTGACGGTCGTGCCCGGCCCGGACCAGTTCTTCTCGAACGGCCCCGAGCTGCTGAAGGCCGCCAAGGCGTGGGCGCGCGACCACGGCGTGCTGCTGCATTGCCACTCGTCCGAGGAGGGGAACACCACGCGGTGGTTCGTCGAGACCTACGGCCAGACCGAGGTCGAGTACACCCGCGACCTCGGCATCCTCGACGAGCACACGGTGCTCGCGCACCAGGTCCACACCACGCCTGGCGACCTGGACATCCTGGCGCGGTCCGGGACGAAGGTCGTGCACAACCCGCTCGCCAACACGATCCTCGGTTCGGGCATGCCGCCGGTCATCGAGATGCTGGCGCGCGGCATCCCGGTGGCGATCTCGACCGACGGCTCGGGCAGCGCCGACAACCAGAACATCCTCGCCGCCGCGCGGCTGGCGTCGCAGTACCAGAAGGCGTTCCACCAGGACGCGACACTGCTCACCGCACAGAAGGTGCTCGAGATGATCACCGCCGACGCGGCCGACGTGCTGGGCCTGAACGCGGGCCGGCTCGAGCCGGGCCGGGCGGCAGACCTCATCGTCGTCGGCCTCTCGCGGCCCAACCTGACGCCGACCCGTGTCTCCAACGTCGTCGAGAACCTGATCTGGGCCGCCGACGGCAGCGAGGTCGAGCACGTCGTCGCGGGCGGCCGGGTGCTCCGGTCCGGGAGTCGTTACTTCACACTCGACGCGGCCGACATCCTCGGGAAGGTCACGACCCTGGCCGAGCGGTTCGACCGCTACCGCGAGTCCACCGCACCCGCGCTGACAGGGACCGGGGCGCACCGGTAGGCGGGTTGGACGGCAGGGGTCCATGGAGCGTGTGTTGGAGATGTGCTACGGTTCCGAAGAAGGGTGGAGACTGTGAAAAACGAATACCATGCTGTCATCAAGGAAGTCGATGAGTGGTGGGTCGGATGGATCGAAGAAGTCCCCGGTGTCAATTGCCAGGAAAGAACATATGAGGAATTGAAGAAGACACTCGAGGTGACTCTTCGAGAAGCGCTGGAATTCAACCGCCAGGAGGCACTCATTGCTGCTGGAAGCGGATACAAAGAAGACAAGATAGCCGTATGAAACGGACAAAACTCCTTCAATATCTCCGGAGCAAAGGATGTGAGCTCTTGAGAGAGGGAGGGCGACATTCATGGTGGTATCATCCGGTTTCGAACAAGAGGTCGGCAATCCCAAGGCATTCCGAGATCCCAGATCTGCTGGCAAGGAAAATATGTAAGGACCTTGGTGTAGACCCGATCAAGTAGCCGGCTCCAGCCCGCCCAGGAAAAACCGCGCGATCGCGCAGGCCGCGATGGCCGCGGTCTCGGTCCGCAGTACGAGCGGGCCCATCGAGGCCGTCACGAAGCCCAGCGAGCGTGCGGCTTCCACCTCGCCGGCCGCGAGCCCGCCCTCCGGGCCGATGACCAGCGCGAGGCCCCCCTCCAGGTCGAGCCCGTCGAGCCGCGTCGCCAGGCTCGCCGTCCGCTCGTCCTCCCACAACACGATCCCCGGCGCCACCCCAGCGAGCCGGGCGAGCACCACGTCGAGCGGCGCGAGGTCAGCCACGTCCGGCAGGCGATCGCGTCCGCACTGCCGCGACGCTTCCGCCGCGATCGTCCGCCAGCGGTCCAGCCGCGAGCGAGCGCGCTCGCGTCCCGGCCGCGCGACGGACCGCTCGCACAGCGCCGGGTGGATGCCGGCGACGCCGAGCTCCGTGGCGCGACGCACCACCTCGTCCATCTTCCCGCCGCCTTTGGTCAGGCCCTGGACGAGGTGGAGCGGTGGCTCGATCGCGGCCGTCGCGTCGTCGCGGCGATCGATCCGCACCACGACGTCGTCCGGCCCGATCGCCTCGATCACGGCGTGCGCGAGGCCGCCGCGCCCGTCGCCGACGAGCAGCCCGTCGCCCGGCCCGAGCCGCAGCACGCGGCCGACGTGGCGCGCGGCGGCGGCGCCGAGACGAGCTCGGTCCGCGTCGAGCGCGATATCCGGGACGACGATCCGCCTCATGTCGCGTGCGCCCAGACCTGGGCCACCCAGTCGTTCCGGGTCCGCTGAGCGACGCTCGTCATCCCCGGAGGCCGGCCGAGGTCGGTCACGTCGTCGCGCAGCAGGCCGGACCATACGAGCCGCCCGTGGGGCGCGACCTTCGCGGCGAGGTCCGCTTTCTCTCTCTGGAGCACGGACGCGCTCAGGTTGGCGAGCACCAGGTCGAAGCGGCCGGGCACCTCGCGCAGCGGCGTGCCGTCGAACCGGCAGCGGCTGCCGAGGTCGTTGGCCGTCGCGTTCTCGCGCGCGTACACGAGAGCCTCGGGATCGATATCGATGCCCCACGCCTCGCGCGCTCCGAGCAGCCCCGCGGCCATCGCGAGGATCCCCGAGCCGCAGCCCACGTCGAGCACGGTCATGCCCGGTGTGACCAGGTCGTGCAGCAGCTCCAGCACCATGGCCGTGGACTCGTGCGTGCCCGATCCGAACGCGCCCGACGGGATCAGACGCACGACCACGGCCCCGGGCGCCGTTCCAACCGGGTCCTCGTCGGGCGGCGCGACCCAGAGCCGCTCGCCGAACCGCATGGGATGGAAGTAGTCTCGCCACGCCTCGCGCCAGCCGGGGTCCTCGACCTCGCCGGTCGAGACCTCGACGTCCGGCGCGCCGATGCGCGCGAGCAGCGCCGACGCCGCGGCCTCCGCGCGTTCCCGGCTCGCGAACCACCCCACGACGACGACCCGATCGCGCGGCGCGGGGACCATGGTCCCGCCGTCCCGCTCCTCGAGGCCGGACGCGCCGAGGTGGAGCAGGAGTGCCGAGACGACGTCCGCACGTTCCGTGGGGATGGTGGTTTCGACAAAGGGATAGGTCACGCCCGGCATGACGCCTCGCCCACCTCGTCCACTCGGTCCACTTCGTCCACTTCGGGCGTCAGTGCTCGATGACTGGCCGAGGGGGAGCTCAATTGAAGCAGGTCTCCGGGTCCGCGCCGTCGCAGAGCCTGATGGACAACGTTGCGTCCCCGGGTTCGTCCTGGAGCCCGAGCCCCAGGCCCAGCCCCAGTCCGGTGACCACCACCGCGCCGCCGACGATGGTCCAGAACCACCAGGTACGGACGATGCTGCGCCGTTCCGTCTCCTGGCGCACGGGGACCCTCAGCGGCGCCCGCGCCGTGCCCAGCGCGGCGAGCGCCTGCCCCTGGTCGTCCAGCGCCTCGAGGTAGTACTCCGCCGCCGGGGCGCGGACCGCGTCGCCGGGGATCGTGGCAGTGAAGCTGCCTGGCCTGACCATGGCCGCGGCGGCGTCGTTGAAGCCGCTCTCGCCCGATGCTCGGAAGTGCAGGACCACCGAGGCGACGCGCAGCTCCGGGTCCGCCACGGTCACCACCATCTCCATCGCCTCGTCCGGGCTGGCGATCCCGGGCGACTCGTGGTCCATGGTCACGGGCGTCGCGGCCGGCCCTGGCCGCGCCTCGCAGGGGCGTCCCGCCTCGATCCACGACGTGCGCACCGCATCGAACACCTCGCGGATCTGCGGCGACGCGTATGCGTCGAACTGGAAGTCCGGGGCCTCGCACAGCAGGCGCCGCAACGCGGCCTGCGCCTCCGACTCCCGGCCCAGGTACACGTAGAGCGTGCCCAGCGTCCGGTAGATCATCACGAGCTCTTCGGTCGAGTTGCCCTGCTCGAGCAGGGCGGCCGAGAGGACCTCGACGGCCCGCTCGTATTCGACCGCCTCGAAGAGGTCGAGCCCCTGTCGCAGGAGCTGGTTGTCCGTCTCGAACGGCGCGGCCTGCTGGGCCGCGGCGTCCCCGGTCCATGCGAAGCACGTCACGAGCGCCGCGAGCGCGATCGAGGACGAGCGAGCGCTCGATCTCCGTTCACGCTCCCGCCGCTCGCCGTCCTCCGGCGTCTCGCTCCGCCTGCGCGTTGATGTCTCGAGCACCGTCATTCCCCGCATGGCACGACCCGGCCCATGGTACGGCGACGGGGGGCGGCGGAGCAACCTTCGTGATGACCCGGACACGGAGCCCCACGATCCAGGCCTTGAATCTCCCGTGCCTGGCGGCGAGGATAGCTGGGTATCGAGAGGAGGTTCTCCCATGCAGGGATCGCGTGTGGCTCGTGTGCTCATCGTCCTGCTCTGTGCGTGGACAGCCTGGATCGCTGGTTGCGGCGAGGGCGGACGCGACGTTGAAGACGGCGACACCGACGGCGACGCGGACGGCGACGCGGACGGCGACGGCGACGTGGACGGCGACATCGATGTGGACGGTGACAGCGACGGCGACGGCGGCGCGGAGATCTGCGACAGCGGCGTCGACGACGACGGCGACGGCTTCGTCGACTGCTCCGACTCCGACTGCTTCTCCGACCCCGGCTGCGCCGGTGACGAGGACTGCGCCAACGGCTCCGACGACGACAGGGACCGGCTGATCGACTGCGCCGACCCGGACTGCTTCGCCGATCCCGCGTGCGAGGGCTCCGAGGTGTGCGGAGACGGCGTCGACGACGACGGCGACGGTTTCGTCGACTGCGCCGATCCCGACTGCTTCCTCGACCCCGAATGCCGCGGAGTCGAGAACTGCGCGAACGGCTTCGACGACGACGGAGACGGGCAGATCGACTGCGCCGATCCCGACTGCTTCCTCGACCCCGAGTGCCTGGGTCGCGAGGACTGCAACAACAGCGTGGACGACGACGGCGACGGACAGGTCGATTGCGACGACCCCGACTGCGCCCGCGCGCCCAGGTGCCGCGGTCGCGAGGACTGCTCGAACGGCGCAGACGACGACGGCGACGGACTCGTGGATTGTCTGGACTGGATGGACTGCATCGGCGACCCGGCCTGCGCTGCGTCCGGCGAGGACTGCGACAACCGGATCGATGACGACGGCGACGGCCTCGTGGACTGCGCCGACCGGCTCGACTGCCTCGCCGATCCGGCGTGCACCTCGAGCGGCGGCGAGGACTGCGGCAACGGCGCAGACGACGACGGCGACGGTCTCGTGGACTGCGACGACTGGCTGGACTGCATCGCCGATCCCACGTGTCGGTCCGGCGGCGGCGAAGACTGCGACAACGGCGTGGACGACGACCGCGACGGCCTCGTGGACTGCGACGACCGGATCGACTGCGTCAGGGACCCCGCCTGCCGCCCCGGCGGCGGCGAGGACTGCTCGAACGGCGCCGACGACGACGGCGACGGCCTCGTGGACTGCGCCGATGTCGTGGACTGCTTCCTCGATCCCGGTTGCCGTGGGGCCGAGGACTGCTCGAACGGCGCCGACGACGACCGCGACGGACGCATCGATTGCGCCGACCCGGACTGCCTGCTCGACCCGGGCTGCCTGAGCGGCGACACGGAAGACTGCGGGAACGGCGTCGACGACGACGGCGACGGGTTCGTGGACTGCCTCGACGTCGTGGACTGCCTCGGCGACCCGGCGTGCCGGCCCGGCGGCGCCGAGGACTGCGACAACGGCGTGGACGACGACCGCGATGGACAGGTCGACTGCGCGGACCTGCTCGACTGCCTGCGCGACCCCGCGTGCCTCGCGCGGGGCGAGGTCTGCGACAACGGGATCGACGACGACCGTGACGGACAGGTGGACTGCGCCGACTGGATCGACTGCGCGATGGACCCGGCCTGCCTGCCCGGCGGCGATGAGGACTGTTCGAACGGCGTGGACGACGACGGCGACGGGCTGGTCGATTGTCGGGACCTGCTGGACTGCGCGACCGACCCGGCCTGCCTCCCGGGCGGCGCCGAGGACTGCGACAACGGCGCCGACGACGACGGCGACGGCCTCGTGGACTGCGCCGACTGGCTCGACTGCGTCATCGATCCGGCCTGCCTCGCGCGGGGCGAGGACTGCGACAACGGCGCCGACGACGACGGCGACGGTCAGGTGGACTGCGCCGACTGGCTCGACTGCATCCGCGACCCGGCGTGCCGCGGCGGCGGCGGGACCGAGGACTGCGACAACGGCGTCGACGACGACGGCGACCGGCTCGTCGACTGCTTCGACGTCCTCGACTGCTTCAGGGATCCCGCCTGCCGCTGGTTCTGACCGCCGGTCCGTCCTCCCCGGGAGACATCGCGGCGTCAGCGCCGTTCGGGCCGTCCGTCGCGGCGTGCACCTGGCCGCGAGCGAGCGAGGCGAGCACCCCGGCCGCGCAGACGACCGCGAACACGATGAAGGCCACGCGGATCCCGGCGAGCAGCTCCACGTGCACCGCGGGCGTGACCGCGACGTCGCCGACGAACACGGCCAGGAGCACCGTGACCACGCCGAGCGACATCGTCTGACCCATGACCCTCATCGTCGATACGATGGCGGCCGCGATGCTGGCCCAACGCCGCTCGACCGAGCTCATCACCGCGTTCGTGTTGGGTGACGAGAACAGCGCGAAGCCGAGCCCCATCACGCCCAGCTCGGTCACGAGCACCGCGGTCGGCGTCGTCTCCGAGACGAACGCCAGCGACACGAGCGCCACGCAGCACACCACCATCCCGGCCGACGCGAGCACCCGCGGCTCCACGCGGTCCGACAGCCTCCCGGCCGGAGGCGAGAGCACCGCCTGCACGACCGGCTGACACACGAGGATCAGACCGGCGTCGCGCGGGTTCAGCCCCTTGATGTACTGGAGGTAGAAGCTCATCAGGAACCCCGTCGCCGAGGCCGCGGCGTAGCTCGCCAACGTGGCCAGGTTCGAGTACCTGAACGCCCTGTTGTCAACGAACAACCGCACCTGGAGTATCGGCGATCGCGCCCGCAGCTCCCATACCACGAAGCCCACAAGCCCCGCCGCTCCCGCGGCGAGCAGCGGCGGCCCGGCGACCTCTCCGATCCGCGAGAGCCCGTAGACGAAGGCCGGCAGCGACACCGTGTAGAGGATCGATCCCGGGAGGTCGAACCGCTCGCCGCGCGCGAACGTCCACTCAGCCCGCCCGAGCATCACGATCGTGACCGCGACGGTCGCCAGGCCGAGCGGCACGTTGACCGCGAAGATGCTCCGCCACCCGAAGTGGTACGTGAGCACGCCGCTGACGACCGGCCCCGCCGAGAGCCCGATGTACACCGCCGCGGCGTTGAGGCCCAGCGCACCTCCGCGCTCCCGTTCCGGATAGACCGCGGTGAGCATCGCCACCGACGTCCCGGCCGACATCGCGATGCCGACGCCCTGCACCGCGCGCCACGCGATGAGCACCGGGCCAGACCCGGCCAGGGCCACGAGCGCCGAGCCGGCCACGAAGATCGACATGCCCCAGACGAACACCCGCTTGCGCCCCACGATGTCCGCGAGGCGGCCGAACGGCACCAGGAAGCTCGTCATGGCCAGCAAGTACGCGGTGGCGATCCACCCGGACGCGACCGCGGTCATCGCCAGGTCCCGGCCGATGGTCGGGATGGCCACGCCGACGGCCGACGCCATGAACGGCATCACGAACGAGGTGAGGCAGGAGACCGCGAGCACGGCCCGCTTCATGGCGACGGGCGAATGAGCGGCCGGGAGCGTCATGGCCGCTTGTACCAGCGCGGGGACGCGGGGGCCTACCCGCCGCCGAGCACGGTTGCGAGCAGCTCCTTCAACATCTTCATGTTGTAGGGTTTGGGGAGCGCGGCGTCGAACCCGTGAGCTCGGAAGTCGGACATCACCGCGTCGGTCGAGTACCCGCTCGAAGCCACGACCTTCACGGAGCCGTCGATCTCCCGGATGCGCGCGACGGCCTCGATACCGCCCATGCCGCCTGGGACCGTGAGGTCGAGGAAGACGACGTCGTACTGCTCGCCGGCGAGGCGCGCGTCCCGTACACGCTCGATGGCCTCGGCTCCGTCCCGCACCACATCGACCACGCTCCCCAGGGCGGTGAGCATGTGCCCGACCACCTCTCTGACCGTGGGGTCGTCGTCCATCACGAGGACCTTCACACGCCGTGACGACGGAGGCGGTGCCACGGCCGCGGGTTGACTCGACGGCCGAACCCCGGAGGCCGGGAGGAAGACCGTGAAGGTCGAGCCCTCACCGAGCACCGAGGACACCGTGATGTGCCCGTCGTGCTTCTTCACGATCGAGAAGCTCGTCGAGAGTCCGAGGCCGGACCCCTTCTGCTTGGTCGTGAAGAAGGGATCGAAGATCCTGGGCAGGAGCCCGTCGGGTATCCCGGTCCCCTCGTCGATGATGGCGACCTCGACGTAACGTCCCGGCGCGAGCGGCAGGCTGTTGCCTTCCACCACAGCGTGGTTGCGGCACTCGATCCTGATCGTGCCGCCGCCGGGCATGGCCTGGTCCGCGTTGATGACGAGGTTGCCGATCACCTGGCCGATCTGCCCCTCGTCGATGTCCACCAGCCACACGTCGTCGGGCGCGGCCAACGTGTATCCGACCTTCGAGCCCCGGAGCGTGAAGCCAATGGTCTCCCGGAGGAGCCGGGTGATCGAGATCGGCTTGCGGATCGGGAGCCCGCCCTTGGCAAAGGTCAGGAGCTGGTTCGTGAGCTCCCTGGCTCGCATGGCCGCGTTTTCGCCCTCGACGACGAGGTCCTGGACCTGTGCCTCGGTCGAGATGCTCTGGATCATCGAGAGGCTGCCCAGGATGCCCATGAGGAAGTTGTTGAAGTCGTGCGCGATGCCGCCGGCCATCACCCCGAGCGACGAGAGTCGCTCCACTCGCTGGAGCTCCGCCTCGACCCGGACCTGGTCCGTGACGTCCCGGAACACGAGGACCACGCCGACGATCTCGGACTTCTCGTTGCGGATGGGCGCGCCGCTGTCGGCGATGATGCGCTCGGTGCCGTCGCGCGCGATGAGCACGGTGGAGTTGGCGAGCCCGACGACGCCGCCCGTCTCGAGCACCTTCTCGACCGGGTTCTCGCACCGCACGCGGGTCTTCTCGTTGATGATGTGGAACACATCGGCGAGCGGCGTGCCGGCCGCGTCCTGCTGGGACCACGCCGTCAGCTTCTCGGCGCTCTTGTTGAGGAGCACCACGCGCCCCGCGATGTCGGTCGTGATCACGCCGTCACCGATCGACCGGAGCGTCACCGCGAGCCGCTCCTTCTCCTCGGCGAGGGCGGACTCGGCCAGCTTCCGCTGTGTGATGTCGCGGATGATGACCTGGATGAGCTTCTCGCCCGTCGCGTCGTCCGTCACGAGGTAGGTGTCGTGCAGCGCCCAGCGGTCCTCGCCCGTCACGGTCCGGAAGGGATACTCGAGGTTCCGCGCGTGCCCGTGCTCGAGAACCTGGCTCCGCAGGAATCCCCGCGGACCCGTGTAGATGATGAGGTCCGCGATGTCCATGCCCCTGACCATGTCGGGGTCGGGGTACCTCTCCTCCAGGTCGAGGATGCGGAGCGCGCCGCGGTCCATGAACTGGACGATCCCGTCGAAGCCGTAGCGGTAGAGACCGATGCCGGCGAAGTCGATCGCCTCGCGCCTGATCTCGTCCAGCTCCCGCTCGCTCAGCTCGGCGAACGCCTTCATGTGGCCACCTCTGTGTTGCGGAGAGACCCCACCATACGTCGATACCGCTCCAGCTTCTCCCCGGCCGCGGCGTCACGGGGCTCGAGCCACGTCGTCTCGCGCCCCGTCCATCGCGCGGCGCCCGCCCGGACGCTCTCGAACCGCCCGGCCTCGGTCCAGGCCAGGACGGCCGCGCCGAGGAGGCTCGCCTCGGCGACCGGGCTGACACCGAGCGACCGGCCTGTCATGTCCGCCAGCACCTGGCTCGCCAGGGTCCCCGACGCACCCCCCACGATGCGCAGCCGGCGCGTCGATACACGCTCGGCCATCGAGTCCAAGATGCGGCGCACCTCGAGCCCGACGCCTTCGAGCACCGCACGCGCGACCCTGGCCCGCGTCACGGGCAACCGGAGCCCGGTCAGCGCGCCGGCCGCGGACGCGTCGAAGTCCGGTGAGCCGATGCCCGCGAGGAACGGGAGGAAGACCACGTCGCCGGACGGTCCGTCGTCCCGCGCGGCGAGCGACTCGAGCTCCGCCGGTCCAGCGAGGCCGAGGAGGTCACAGACCCACCCGATCGAGCTCCCGAACGCGTTGTGTATCCCCTCGAGCACCCACCGTCCCGGCACGACGTGCGCCGTGCAGAACCACCGGCCGCGGTCGTCGAACGTCGGGGCGTCGGTCGGACAGCTCGCCACGGCTGCCGTGCCGACGCAGAGCGCGGCGTCGCCGGGGTCGCAGGCCCCGGCGCCGAGGGCCGCGCACTGCTGGTCACCGCCGCCGAGGACGAGCGGGGTCCCGGCCGGGAGCCCGGTCGCCTCCGAGGCCTCGCGCGACACCACGCCGGCGCGGGACGCGGGCGGCCGGACCTCGGGGAGCTGCTCGGCCTCGACCCCGGCGAGCCCGAGCACCTCGGCGCTCCACCGCAGGCTCGACAGGTCGAGCATGCCCGTTAGCGAAGCGTTCGAACTGTCAGTGACCAGACCGTCGGAGCCCAGCCGCGCGAGCACGTAGTCGTTGAGCAGCGCGAACCGCGCCGCGGCTCGCCTCGGCGCAGCCTCGCGGAGCCAGAGGACCTTGGCCAGCGTCCACAACGCGCTCGGCGGCAGCCCCGTGATCTCGGCATATCGGCGTGCGCCGATGGGCTCGACGACACGCGCTATCGCGCGCTCGCCCCGCCCGTCCTGCCACGACAGGGCCGGGGCACTCGCCAGCCCGTCGCGTCCGACCGGCACGACGGTCGCGCGTTGACTGCTCGACGTCACCGCCGCCACCGACCCCCGAGGGACCCGCTCCAGCACGTGGGCGATGCAGGTCCGGACCCGGTCTACATACTCGTCGGCATCGAATTCGAAACCCCCGGTGTCCGTGATGCACGGAGGGGCGTCGAGCCTGTGCATCGCCGTGATCGTGCCCTCGGCATCGACGAGCGCGGCCTTGATGTGCGTCGTGCCCAGGTCCAGGCTGCAAACGTGCTCGATCATCGCGCGCCTCCTCTGAGATCCGCCCCCGGGCCGGCGTGATCGCACCCAGAGCCGATATCTTAATTTTTTTATTGCTCTATCACCATACGCCATAGAAGATGCCCCCAAGAGCTGCGACGTGAGCGACGAGCCCCCATCCTCACCAGACCGACCACGAGGCGCTCCTTCGAAGCACCTCTTCATCGCGAGCACGTCGTGCGATGACGTCCAGGTGCTGCGGAAGTGCTTCGGTGAGGAGTTCAGCGTCAAGCAGACCCAGACCGCGGAAGAGCTCCTCAGACTGCTCGAACGCCACCACCCCGATCTTTCGTTCCTCGACATCAGGCTGCTCCTCAACGGCGTCGAGTCGCGGACCAAGGACGAGTATCGCCAGATCATCAGGAGGTACTGGGACGCGAGCTCCTCGGGCCCGCTCATCGTGCTGACGCCCGCGAGCCACCTGCGCGAGGCGGTCAAGGCCGTCAAGGTCGGGGCGAGCAACTACCTGACCAGCCCCATCGACCCGGCCGAGGCCGCGTACGTGGCCGAGAGCCTCCAGGAGTTCGAGATCCTCAAGGCCGAGCTGTCATACCTGCGCGACCACTTCTGGCAGGACGACGCGCTCGAGACCGTCCGGACCGAGAGCCCGCTCATGCGCGCCGCGCTCGAGAAGATCCGACGCGTGGCCCCGACCCGGACCACGGTGCTGCTCACGGGCGAGACCGGCGTGGGCAAGTCCACCCTCGCCCGGTTGATCCACCGCCACTCCGACCGGCGCGACAAGCAGTTCATCTCGGTGCACTGCGGCGCCATCCCCGACGAGCTCCTCGAGAGCGAGCTCTTCGGACACGAGCGAGGCGCCTTCACCGGCGCCGTTCGACGGAAGCTGGGCAAGTTCGAGGTCGCCGACCTCGGCACCATCTTCCTCGACGAGGTCGGGCTGCTCACCCCAGCGGCGCAGATCAAGCTGCTCTCCGTGATCCAGGAGCGGTCGCTGCAACGGGTCGGCAGCGAGCGGGACATCCAGGTGGACGTCCGCATCGTGGCGGCGACCAACGTCGACCTCCGCCAGCTCTCCCAGGACGGCAGCTTCCGGCGCGACCTCTATTACCGGCTGAACGTGTTCCCCATCGAGATCCCGCCGCTGCGCGAGCGGATGGAGGACCTCCCGCACCTCGTCCACGTCTTCGTCGACCGGTTGTCGCAGAGCCAGAACAAGCTCATCGACGGGATGGACCCCGACGTGCTCGAGGCCCTCCGGAGGTACCACTGGCCCGGCAACGTCCGCGAGCTCGAGAACCTCATCGAGCGGGCCTGCATCCTCGAGGAGACGGAGCGGTTGACGGCGAGCAGCTTCCCACCCGACCTGTTCTCGTCGCTCGACCGGCTCGAGCCTCCCGACGTCACGCTGACGCTGAACGAGTTCAGGCAGCAGGGCATCGAGACGCTCGAGCGTCAGTACTTGGAGGCACTGCTCACACGGCATCGCGGTCGACTCCGCGACTCGGCCGCGACCGCGGCCATCGGTCTGCGACAGCTCCACAAGCTCCTCACGAAGCACGGCCTCCGCGACGAGCTGCGGCGGGCCAGGAAGGGAGGGAACTGAGAGTTCACCATGGGACGCATGTGCGAACTCGGAGTTCCCTGCGGTGTACCGCTTTTTTTCCTGCATCGGTGCATCCCCGAGCCAACGGAGGCTGGAAAAATGAGAACTCGTATTTCCTGTTCCCTGGACAGGGGTCCAGGTTCGTCAGGAAAAACACGGTCGATCCGAAGAGTTGCACGTGGCATACGTGTTGCCAAATGCGCGGCGGGGACGTGAGCCCCATGGCCATGGAGGCCAGCACATGGGAACCAAGACTCGAGATATAACGGTCACCGGCTACGTAGTTCCGGACGAATACGAAGGCGACGACATCGTGTCAGTGCTCATCGAAGGCGACGACGACGAGGACTATTACCTCGAGTACACGGGGCCCGAGATCGAGCTGGCGGACTTCGTAGATCTCAGGGTCGAGGTCAGTGGACCCATGAGCGTCCGGAACGGCCGGAACTACATCACGACAACGAAGCTGGTCGAGACAAAGGACTTCGAAGACGACGAAGAGCTCACCGATGACCTCTTCGATGATGAGTAAGGGAGCGATGAGGTACACGACGGTTCAGGACGGTGAATCAGACGTCCCAGACGGTTACGGCGACAGATGCCGAACCCCCTTCCAGTATCCCCTCATAGACATCGATAACGGCGGACCGTCCCCCCAGCGGGCGATACCCCCCGTCTCGGACATGGCCTTCCATCGCCGGTGGCTGTTCCCCATGGCCAGCGACCGTGACTGGAACGACTGGCGATGGCAGATGAAGAACAGGATCACGAGCCTGGCGCGACTCGAGCGGCTGATGGAGCTCACGCCAGACGAACGCGCGGCGCTCGAGGGCGGCGGCATCCCGTTGCCCTTCGCGATCACACCCTACTACTTCTGCCAGATGGACCCCCACGACCCGCTCGATCCCATCCGGCGCAGCATCATCCCGACCGTGCACGAACGGGCACTGTGCCCGGGCGAGCAGGACGACCCGCTCGGCGAGGAGCACGACACGGTCGTCGAGGGCCTGGTCCACCGGTACCCGGACCGGGTGCTCTTCCTCGCCACGAGCGTGTGCTCCAACTACTGCCGGTACTGCACTCGGTCGAGGCTCGTCGGCCGGCGCGGCGCGGGCCGGACGCTCGAGGAGCGCTGGGAGCGGTGCATCCGCTACATCCAGGACCACTCCGAGGTCCGTGACGTCCTGATCTCGGGCGGCGACCCCCTCACTCTCGGCGACAAGCCCCTCGAGCGGCTCCTGACCAGGCTCCGGAGCATCGACCACGTCGAGATCGTGCGCCTGGGCACAAAGGCGCCCGTCGTGATGCCCCAGCGCATCACCGACCCTCTCGTCCGGATGCTCCGACGGTTCCACCCGCTGTTCATGAGCATCCACTTCACGCACCCGGCGGAGCTGACTCCGGAGGTCGCGGTGGCCTGCGGCAAGCTCGCTGATGCGGGCATCCCGCTCGGGAGTCAGACCGTGCTGCTGCGCGGCATCAACGACGACGTCGCCGTGCTCAAGCGGCTCTACACGCAGCTCCTGCGCCTGCGGGTGAGGCCGTACTACCTGTACCAGTGCGACCCGATCCAGGGCTCGGCCCACTTCCGGACGTCGGTGTCCAAGGGCCTCGAGGTCCTCACCGGCCTCCGGGGCCACACCACGGGATACGCGGTGCCGACCTACGTGATCGACGCGCCCGGGGGCGGCGGCAAGATCCCGCTCATGCCCGACGCGTGCGTGGGCCGTGAGGACGGCGACCTGCTCCTGCGCAACTACGAGGGCAAGGTGTTCCGCTACCCCGATCACGGCCCGTCCGCGCTGCCCGTGCCCGAGGTCGATCCCAACCTCGTGACCATGTCCACGTTCGGGGATGGAGCCGTCTCCTGATCCCCCGATGCGGGAACGGAACCAAAGCGACTACGACCACCGAACGCTGACCCACTGGTGACTCTCATGAACGTTCACGAAGGGCGCAACCAAGAAAACCGTGAAAAGTCTTTTGAGGAGGGGGTCCGGGGGAGGGCCTTTTCTTCAGAAAAGTCCCTCCCCCGCGATCATCTCCGCTCCGCGGACCGGGGGAGCATCGAGGCGGTCGTCAGGGGCACGGGCTTCTTCAACGAGGCCGAGGTGGCGATCGCCGTGGAGCTCGTCGACGACCGGCTGGCGAAGGGCGACGCGAGCGAGTACTGGTTCCTGCTCGACGGCCCGCCTGGCGACGTGACGGGCTACACCTGCTACGGCCCGATCTCGGGCACGCAGTCGAGCTTCGACCTCTACTGGATCGTGGTCCGGGCCGACGCGCAGGGTCGCGGGCTCGGCCGCGCGCTGCTCGACGCGACGAACGAGCGGATCAGGGCGAAGGGCGGGTCGCGGGTCTACGCCGAGACGTCGAGCAAGCCGCTGTACGAGCCGACCAGGCGGTTCTACGAATCGAACGGGTTCCACGCCGACGCGGTGCTCCCGGACTTCTACGCGCCGGGCGACTCGAAAGTCATCTACAGAAGAGATGTCTGAGCCACACACAAGGAGGGACGCCATGCTCGTCGGGCTCACATACGACCTGCGCCAGGACTACCTGGACGAAGGGTACGGCGAGGAGGAGACGGCGGAGTTCGACCGCGTGGACACGATCGACGCGATCGCGCGCACGCTCGAGGAGCTCGGGTACCGGACCGACCGGATCGGCCACGTCCGGCGTCTCGTCACGCGACTCGCGGCCGGTGACCGCTGGGACATCGTGTTCAACATCGCCGAGGGGCTCCGGGGATACGGCCGCGAGGCCCAGGTGCCGGCGTTGCTCGACGCGTACGGCATCCCCTACACCTTCTCCGACCCGCTGGTGTGCGCGCTCACGCTCCACAAGGCGTACACGAAGAACGTCGTGCGCGACTCGGGCATCCCGACGCCGGACTTCGCCGTGGTCGAGCGACTCGAAGATGTCGACCGGGTGGCCTTGTCATACCCGTTGTTCGCCAAGCCCTTGGCGGAGGGGACAGGCAAGGGCGTGACCGCGGCGTCCAAGGCCCGGACTCCGGAGGACCTGCACAGGGTCTGCGAGCAGCTCCTCCGGCTCTTCCACCAGCCCGTGCTGGTCGAGGAGTTCCTGCCGGGTCGGGAGTTCACGGTCGGCGTCGTCGGCACAGGCTCGCGGGCCCGTTCGGTCGGCGTGATCGAGGTCATCCTGCGCGACGAGGCCGAGGCCGAGGTCTACTCGTACGTGAACAAGGAGCGATGCGAGCTGCTCGTGGAGTACCGCCTCGTGGACGACGCGGAGGCGCGGGAGGCGGTGCGCACCGCGCTCGACGCGTGGCGAGCGCTCGGGTGCTGCGACGCGGGTCGCGTCGACATCCGGTCCGACGCGGCAGGCGTGCCGAGCTTCATGGAGGTCAACCCGCTCGCCGGCCTGCACCCCGAGCACTCCGACCTCCCGATCATCTGCACGCACAGCGGGATCAGCTACCTGGAGCTGATCCGCGACATCATGACCGAGGCCAGCCTGCGCGCCGGGTTGCCCACGCCGTGGGGCATGAGATGAAGGTCGCGGTCGTCCACGGAGAGGTGCCCCCCGACGCCCCGCCAGACGAGCAGGACGTCCTGGTCCAGGCCGACACGCTCTCGCAGACGATGCGCGAGCTGGGCCACGAGACCCGCACGACGTCCTTCGGCCTGCAGGTCCAGGACTTCATCGACGATCTGCGGGGCTGGACGCCGGACCTGATCTTCAACCTGGTCGAGACCGTGGCCGGGACCGCGCGGCTCTCGCACCTCGCCCCGTCGGTGTTCGACTGGATGGGCATCCCGTACACGGGCGCGCCCACGCACGCGCTGTACCTGACGTCGCACAAGATCCTGGGCAAGCAGGCGCTGCGCGCGGCCGGGGTCCGAACGCCCGACTGGGTGAGCGCGGGGCAGGCCCGCGCCGGCGCCAGGCTCGAGCCGCCGTACATCGTCAAGTCGCTCTGGGAGGACGCGTCGGTCGGGCTCGACGACGACTCGGTGATCCGCGATGAGCGCGACCTCGGTTCGGAGGTCGCACTCCGCGAGGCGCGGTTCGGAGGCGAGTGGTTCGCCGAGGCCTTCGTCGAGGGCCGCGAGCTCAACATCTCTGTCCTCGAAGACGGGGATGGCGTGCGCGTGCTGCCGCCCGCGGAGATCGTGTTCTCGGCCTTCCCGCCGGGGAAGCCGACCATCGTTGGTTACCGCGCCAAGTGGGCCGCCGACTCCTTCGAATACAACAACACTCCCCGGACCTTCGACTTCCCTCCGGGCGACGCCCCGCTGATCGAGCGGCTGACGTCGGATGCGCTGCGCGTCTGGGACGTCCTCGGGCTCCGCGGCTACGCCCGGGTCGACTTCCGGGTGGACGGGGCCGGGACACCGCTCGTGCTCGAGGTCAACGCCAACCCCTGCCTCTCGCCCGACGCGGGCTTCGTCGCCGCGGTGCTGCGCGCCGGTCTCGGTTACCACGAGGTGGCCTCGTGCATCCTCGCCGCCGCTCTCCGCGGATCGAGGTGAGGATCGCGAACGGCTCGTGGTGAGCCCGTTCTGAGATGAGTGTTCGCGTCTACGCGATCAGGCCGAGCAGCCAGGTGAAGAGCTCGAGGCCGAGGAGGCGCCCCAGGATCGAGGCGTGGCCGGACCCTGCCGTGCGGCACGAGCATCCGCCGCCGGCCGCGCCGCCCGTGTCGTCGGCATCGCCGTCGGCATCGCCATCGGCGTCGGCGTCCCCGTCGACGTCGCCATCGCCGTCGACATCGCCATCGCCATCGGCGTCTGCATCGGCATCGCCGTCGCCGCCGCAGCCCTCGTCGACTTCGCCGTCACAGTCGTTGTCCACGTCGTCGCACAACTCCTCGGCGCCAGCGTAGACGTCGGGGTCCTCGTCGTCGCAGTCCGCCAGATCGTCCTCGCCGCAAGAGAAGAACCCGTCCCCGTCTCCGTCGCCTTCCTCGTCGGGCGTCTCGCCGTCGCAGTCGTTGTCCACCCCGTCGCACATCTCCTCGGCACCGGGGAACGTGGTCGCATCCTCGTCGTCGCAGTCCCCGGCACAGGCGGCGTAACCGTCGTGGTCGAGGTCGGCCTCGTCGTCCGGCAGCTCGCCGTCGCAGTCGTTGTCCACGCCGTCGCAGGCTTCCTCGGCGTCCGGCGAGATGGTCGGGTCCTCGTCGTCGCAGTCGCCGCCGCACACGAGCACGCCGTCCTCGTCGGCGTCGGCCTCGTCCTCCGGCACCTCACCGTCGCAGTCGTTGTCCGCTCCGTCGCACAGCTCCGGCGCGCCCGGGTAGGTGTCCGCGGAGGTGTCGTCGCAGTCGCCCTCGCACGGGGTCAGGCCATCGCCGTCGGAGTCCTCGTTCTCGCCCGCGATATCGCCGTCGCAGTTGTTGTCGATCCCGTCGCACAGCTCGGGGAAGCCCTCGCCCACGGTGGCATCGGTGTCATCGCAGTCGCCATCGCACACGCGCTGCCCGTCCTCGTCGGTGTCGGCCTCGTCCTCCGGGACCTCGCCGTCGCAGTCGTTGTCCTCGCCGTCGCAGATCTCCGAGGCGCCAACGAAGGTGTCCGCGTTGAGGTCGTCGCAGTCGCCCTCGCACGGCGTCTGGCCGTCCCCGTCCTCGTCCTCGGACTCACCCGCGATGTCACCGTCGCAGTTGTTGTCGATGCCGTCGCACAGCTCGGCGAAGCCGTCGCCCACGGTGGGGTCGGTGTCGTCGCAGTCGCCCTCGCACACGCGCTGTCCGTCTCCGTCGGCGTCGTCCTCGTCCGCCGGGACCTCGCCGTCGCAGTCGTCATCAAGGCCGTTGCAACGTTCACTGGTGCTCGTGGTCAGGTCGTTACAGGTCTCGGCGCCGTCACTGCACTCGAGCACGCCCTCGATGCACAAGTCGGTATCGATCCCGTCGCACTCCTCGCCCAGCCACTCCTCGTCGATGCCGTCAACTGTGGCCGGATCGCAGTCGTCGTCCACGCCGTTGCACAGCTCGACGTTGTCGGCGGTCGTGTCGCTACAGACCTGTTCCG
>Ga0233425_10004623_pt1 | contig 22850 bp, 12 predicted proteins | sample Watercolumn_Towu_2_FD_181712 | JGI IMG/M metagenome (GOLD analysis project Ga0233425, IMG submission 181712) | Freshwater microbial communities from Lake Towuti, South Sulawesi, Indonesia - Watercolumn_Towuti2014_140_MG | ecosystem: Environmental > Aquatic > Freshwater > Lake | place... | reverse complement strand
GCCGGTCTGGTCGAAATAGGCGGCGGTGAAGCCGGGCTCGTAGTGGGGCAGGAACCGCCACGGGCCGTAGTCGAAGCTCTCGCCCGTGACGTTGAGATTGTCGGTGTTCAGCACCCCGTGGACGAAACCCGCCGCGATCCACCGCGCCGTCAGCCGCGCCGAGGCCTCGACCACGGCGCGCAGGAAGCCGGGCGCGTCCCCGGGCGCGACGGCGGGGTGATACAGGGCCCGCGCGTGCTCGATCAGGACCTCGATCATGTCCCTGCGGCCCAGGTACGCCGCCCGCTGGAAGGTGCCGAAGCGGATGTGGCTGTGCGACAGCCGCACCAGCACAGCCGACCGCGTCGGCGAGGGCTCGTCGCCGCGCTGCAGGGCCTCGCCGGTCTCGATCAGGCTGAAGGCCCGGCTGGTGGGGACGCCCAGCGCCTCCAGCATTTCGGCCGCGAGCACCTCGCGCATCCCGCCCTTCAGCGTCAGCCGCCCGTCGGCCCCGCGCGACCACGGCGTCTGACCCGACCCCTTGGTGCCCAGGTCCAGCAGCCGCCCGCGGTCGTCCCGCAGCTGAGCCGCCAGAAAGCCCCGGCCGTCGCCGAGGTCGGGGTTGTAGGTTCGGAACTGGTGGCCGTGATAGCGCATGGCGACCGGGCCCGGCTGGCCGGGCAGGGGCGCGAACCGGCCGAAGTGGGAAACCCATTCGGCGTCGGTCAGGCCGTCCAGACCCACGCTCCGCGCCGCCCGGTCGTTGCGGACGCGCAGGATGGCCTCGGGAAAGTCCGCCGCCGCGACGGCGTCGCCATAGTCCCCTCCCAGATCGAAGAAGCGGGGATCGGGACGGTAGGCGGGCGAAACGGGCATCCGGCGCAAATGCGGCCTCCGGTCCGCGGGCGCAACCGTCGGGTTGCGGTTGAACGCCCCGCGCGGCCCGCTATGGTGTCCTCAGAGATCAGGCCGGTTCGTCCGGTCAGGCTGGCGCGCCCCTCGTTGCGGCGCGAATCCGGTCCGGCGTCCGTCGATAACCTGACGCCACGACAGACCTTTCTGATCCGGAGGCCGCCGTGGCGCGCAAACTGACTCTCGACTTCCTCAAGACCGAGGCCGGTTCCGGCATGGTGCTGGGCCTCGCGGCCCTGACCGCCCTGATCGTCGCCAACTCGCCGCTGTCGGGGGCCTATTTCGGCTGGCTGAAGAGCGAGCACGTCCTGCAGGTCGGACCCCTGATCCTCGAGATGTCCATTTCAGAATGGATCAAGGAAGGCCTGATGGCGGTCTTCTTCCTCGTGGTGGGGCTTGAGATCAAATACGAGATCCTGCGCGGAGAACTCAGCGATCCGCGCAACCTGGCCACGCCGGTTCTGGCGGCGGCGGGCGGCATGATCGCCCCCGCCCTGGTCTATCTGACCGTCTCGGGCTCGATGGGCGGGCCGCACGGCGGCTGGCCGATTCCCCTGGCCACAGACATCGCCTTCGCCCTCGCCGTCTTCGCCGTCGCGGCGCGAAACCTGCCTTCGTCGCTGCGGGTCTTTCTGCTGACCTTGGCCATCGTCGACGATCTGGGCGCCATCGCCCTGATCGCCGCCCTGTTCTCTTCCGGGATCGATCTTCCGCCCCTCCTGGGCGTGGGGGCCGTCCTGGCCGCGGGCTTCTTCGTCGCGCGCAGCCGGAAGATTCCGGCGCCCTTCTGGGTCCTCGGCTTCGCCCTGGTCTGGGTCCTGACCGTGCGGGCGGGCCTGTCGACCTCGCTGACCGCCGTCGCCTTCGCCGCCATCGTGCCCATCGTCGACCGCCGCTGCGACGGCCAGAGTCCGCTGCGCGAGGCCATGCACGACCTGCACCCCTATGTCGCCTTCCTGGTCCTGCCCCTGTTCGCCTTCGCCAAGGCCGGAGTCAGCTTCGCCGGCCTGTCGCTGGACCAGATGCTGGCCCCGCTGGTGCTGGGCGTCGCTCTCGGCCTGTTCGTGGGCAAGCAGATCGGCGTGCTGGGCGCGGCCTGGCTGGCCTCGGCGCTGAAGATCGGCCGCAAGCCGACGGGCGCGACCTGGCTGGAGCTCTATGGCGTCAGTCTGCTGTGCGGGGTCGGGTTCACCATGAGTCTGTTCATCGGGGCCCTGGCCTTCCCCGGTGCGATCGACTCGCCCGAACAGGTCGAGGTCAAGCTGGGCGTCCTTCTGGGGTCGCTGCTTTCTGCGGCGGGGGGCGGAGTCGTACTGGCCGTCGCTTCGCGGCGGCGCAAGATTTTGGCCGAACAGGCGCCGGATACTATCCCGGACGAGGCGAATATTGACCTAGCGTAATCGATTTCTGTCGCTTTTGCGTCACAGTCATGCTTGCGCCACGGCGGAAACGGGGCCGTGGACCCTCGCGCTGCTTGTCGCTGAGTCCGGCTTGGATTACCCCGGACATTGGACTTTCCGTGCTCCACAGAAGGGCGCGGGCCAGGGATCAGGAAACGCCGCGGTCGCCGTCATTGACGGAGTCCCGGCCCATGTCGGGGAGCGACCATGCGCCTTACCAACCTTCTTCGCACAACTGTGTCGGCCGCCGTCGTCGGCGCGTGCGCCTTCGGCATCGCCGGGGCCGCCTCGGCCCAGCAGGCGCCGCAGGACCAGCCGACCACCATCGACGACATCATCGTCACCGCCCAGAAGCGCGAGCAGAACCTGCAGGACGTGCCGATCGTGGTCACCAGCCTCTCGCAGGAAACCCTGCAGGACGCCGGCGTCCGCGACATCAAGGACCTGCAGATCCTGACCCCCGGCATGACGGTCACCTCGACCTCGTCGGAAGCCTCGACCACCGCGCGCATCCGCGGCGTCGGCACGGTCGGCGACAACCCCGGCCTGGAAAGCTCGGTCGGCGTGGTCATCGACGGCGTCTATCGCTCGCGCAACTCGGTCGGCTTCGGCGACCTCGGCGAACTGCAGCGCATCGAGGTCCTGAAGGGCCCGCAGGGCACACTGTTCGGCAAGAACACCTCGGCCGGCGTCATCAACATCATCACCGAGGCCCCGTCCTTCACCCCCGGCGTCAACGCCGAAGCGACCATGGGCAATTTCGGCGCCATGGCCCTGTCGGCCTCGGTCACCGGACCGGTCACCGAACATCTCGCCTTCCGCCTGTACGCCGCCCACCGCGAGCGCGACGGCTACCTTGACGTCAACGTCGGCGACGGCCCGCGCCGGGAAAACGACGACAACAACCAGGACTTCAGCACCGTCCGCGGCCAGCTGCTGTGGCTGCCGAACGACAACACCTCGGTCCGCGTGATCGCCGACTATTCGACGCGCGAGGAATACTGCTGCATCGGCACCCAGATCCGCACCGGCCAGACCTATCCCTTCGTCGACGCCCTTTCGACCGGCCCGGGCCAGCGCCCGCCGGCCGCCGGCTTCGGCCCCCTGCCGTTCCTGCGCACCGGCTACGCCAACCGCGCGGACGGCCAGGACGTCGAGGACAAGGGCGTGTCGGTCGAGGTCAATATCGACATGCCGTCGCTGTTCGGCGGCGCGACCCTGACCTCGGTCACCTCGGCGCGCCAGTGGAGCTCCAGCCTCGGCCAGGACATCGACTATACGGGCGCCGACCTGCTGTACCGCGTTCAGGACGGCGACTACGGGTTCGAGGTCGACAACCTGACCCAGGAATTCCGTCTGGCCGGCCAGAACGACAGGTTCGACTGGCTGGTCGGCGTCTTCGCCACCAAGGAAGACATCAACCGGACGGACAGCTACTATTTCGGCGCCGACTACACGCCGTTCCTGTCGCTCCTGCTCAGCGCCCGCCTGAACGCGGCGAACCCGGCCCTGCCGATCAGCCCCGCCACCATCGGCTGCTACACGCGTCCGGCCCAGACGGCGGCGGGCTTCGGCGGCTGTCTGGCGACGGGCGGCACGTCGCCCGCCGGCCCGACGGCGGCCACCGGCCCCGGCTTCATCGTCGGACAGGGCGTCGAGGACAACTACGACCAGGAATCGACCTCGTTCGCCGTCTTCACCAACAACAGCTGGCACGTCACCGACGCCTTCGACATCACCCTGGGCCTTCGCTACACCCTGGATGACAAGACGCTCGACGCCCAGCAGCGCAACGTCAACGGCAACGGCGCCACCTGCGCCGCCGCCCTCGGCAACGCCGCCGCCATCGGCGCGGTCCTCGGCGCCGCCAACACGCCGACCATCCTCGGCAACTTCTGCCTTCCCTGGGCCAACGCGGCCTACAACAACCGCAACATCTCGGAAGGCTTCGACGACGGCGAACTGAGCGGAACGATCAAGGCGTCCTACCGCCTGAACCCCTCGATCCTGACCTATGTGTCGTACGCCCGCGGCTACAAGAGCTTCGGCTACAACCTGGACCGGGTGCAGACCGGCATCACGCCCAACGCCTCGCTGCTGTTCCCGTCGGAAGTCGTCGACAGCTACGAAGCCGGCGTCAAGATGACCCTGCTGGACCGCAGCCTGCTGCTGAACGCGACCTATTTCGACCAGACGTTCACCGACTTCCAGCTCAACACCTTCCTCGGCACCGCCTTCGTGGTGGAGTCGATCCCCGAACTGACCTCGCGCGGCGTCGACGCCGACTTCCTGTGGTTCAGCCCGATCGAGGGTCTGAGCTTCCAGGGCGGCGTCACCTGGACCGACGCCAAATACGGGAATTTCACCGCGGCCGACCTGTCGAGCCCCGGCAATTTCCCGCAGCTGTCGCTGCTCCCGGGCGCCCGCGCCTCGTTCGCTCCGGAATGGTCGGCGACCGCCTCGATCAACTTCGACCGCAGCATCGGCAGCGGCCTGCGCGCAGGCTTCAGCCTCGCGGGCAAGTATATGGACGACTACAACACCGGCTCGGACCTGCTGCCCTACAAGCTGCAGGAAGCGTTCACGACGCTGAACGGCCGCATCATGCTGGGCTCCGAGGATGAGTCCTGGACCGCCGAGCTCTGGGTCCAGAACCTGACCGACGAAGAGTATATCCAGGTCGCCTACAACGCCCCGCTGCAGGGGTCGGCCTTCCAGACGACGGTCCAGCCGAACGGCACCTACTACAACCCGGCGCTGGACACCCAGACCTACGACGCCTTCCTGGGCCAGCCGCGCACCTATGGCGCGACCCTGCGCTTCAAATACTAGTCGCTGTCGCAAGACGGACATCAGGCCGGCCGGGGGAAACCCCGGCCGGTTTTGTTTCGGGAGGCGGGCCCCGGACCCCCGTGGGCGGAGAGCGGAAGGTCCGCAACGGGCCGGGAGCCGCCAGTCGCATGAGGCGTCGCCCCCTCGGCGCTTCCTGATCCGCCACCGGGCTTGGCATTGGCTGATTCCCGCTCCAGGCTTGGGTCGGGAGAGAAGAACATGGTGACACAGCCCACCCCGGCGGCCCCGACTGCGCCGGCCGCACATGATGCGCCGTTCACTTCGGCGGCCGCGTCTTACGGCGTCACCCGTTCGGGGGCCGCCCGCATCGACGGAATCGACGCGCTGCGCGGACTCGTCATCGTCATCATGGTGCTCGATCACGTCCGCGACTTTTTCCACGCCACGGCCTTCACCGCCGATCCCATGGCGCTGGACTCGGGCAACGCCGCGCTCTTCCTGACCCGTTGGGTCACCCACCTGTGCGCGCCGACCTTCGTCTTTCTCGCCGGTCTCTCGGTCTGGCTGCAGAAGGCGAACGGCAAGAGCCCGGGCGATCTGTCGCGCTTCCTGCTGACGCGCGGCGTCTGGCTCCTGGTGCTGGAGTTCACGCTGATCGGCGTCGGCTTCAACTTCGGCTGGTGGATCTTCGCCCAGGTCATCTGGGCGATCGGATTCGGCATGATCGTGCTGGCCGGGCTGCATCGCCTGCCGCGCACCGTGGTGCTGGCCCTCGGCGTGGCCATCATCTGCGGCCACCCGGCGCTCAACCTGATCCAGCCGTCCGCCTTCGGGCCTCTTGAACCGGTCTGGAGGGCCCTGGCGGCGAGGGGCCCGTTTCCGACCGAAGCAGGCCTGCTGCTCGTCGCCTATCCGGCCATCCCGTGGACCGGCATCCTCCTGCTCGGCTACGGACTCGCCGGGTTCCTGACCGACGCCGGCGGCCTGCGGCGCACGCGGGCGCTCCTGTTCGGCATCGCATTCCTGGCCCTGTTCGCTATCGGGCGCGGGTTCAACATCCCGGGCTTCGACAGCGCCCCCTGGACCGCGCAGGACTCACCGCTCTGGAGCGTCTTCAGCCTGATCAGCGCCAGCAAATACCCGCCGTCGCCCGCCTATGTGCTGCTTACGCTCGGCATCGCCTTCCTCCTGCTGCTCGCGCTTGACCGGCTTCGCGGTCCCGCAACCCGCGTGCTGCTGACGTTCGGGCGGACGCCGCTCTTCACCTATCTGCTGCACGTCTGGATCGCGCACGGCCTGGCGGTCGTGGTGGGGATGGTTCTGGGCGTCCCGCCCTCGGCCTTCATCGACACGATCACCGATCCGTCGCGTCTGATCGGGCTCGGCTGGGGCTTCGATCTGGGCGGCGTCTATCTGGCATGGGCGGCGGTGCTCGTGCTGCTGTACCCCCTGTCCCGCTGGTTCGAGGACCTCAAGCGCCGGCGACGCGACTGGTGGCTCGGCTATCTCTGAAGAAAGCGCGCGCCCCGGCGACGCAAGGAATTGCCTCAGGCTCACAGCGCCTGCTGTCAGTCGTCAGCACAACGTCCCTGGTTGGTCGGGAGCGGACGCTGACCGCGCCCGCTCCCGCATTCCTCCCCGCCTACTCCGCGGGAGGCGCGACCGGCTCCGGCCGCACCGGCGCGTGGCGCTGGCCCGCGAACATCTTGCTCATTCGCCGGGCGAAGAAGCCGGCGATGTCGTCCACGATGGTGAAGATGGGCGGGATGAACAGCAGCGACAGGAAGGTCGAGGAGATCAGCCCCCCGACCACGGCGATGGCCATGGGCTGGCGGAACTCGACGTCCGCGCCCCAGCCGATGGCCACGGGCATCATGCCCGCGCCCATGGCGAAGGTGGTCATCAGGATCGGCCGCGCCCGCTTGTGGGCGGCGTCCATGATGGCGTCCCAGCGCTTCATCCCGTCCTTCTCGGCCATGACGATATAGTCGACCAGCAGGATGGAGTTCTTGGCCGCGATCCCCATCAGCATCAGCACCCCGATCAGCGACGAGATCGAGAAGCTGGAGCCGCCGATCATCAGGGCCACGAAGGCCCCGCCGATGGCCAGCGGCAGCGAGGCCATGATGGTGATCGGATAGGCGAAGCTGCGGAACAGCAGCACCAGCACGGCGTACATCAGCAGGATGCCGGTGGCGAAGGCGACGGCGAAGCCGGTGATCATCTCCTGGATGAACTCGGCGTCCCCGGCCGGCACCTGACGCACGCCGGCGGGCAGGTTCCGGACCGTCGGCAGCTTCTTGACCGCCGCATCGGCCTCGCCGGAGCGGATGCCGTCCAGCTCGGCGGTGATCGAGGCGATGCGCGACCGGTCCTGACGCAGCACCTGCGACGGCCCCGACCCGAACTGGATGTCGGCCACGGCGCTCAGCGGCACGGCGCCGCCGTCGTTGGTCGGCACCCGCAGGGTCTCCAGCACCGACAGGTCCTCGCGCGCCGCCTCCGACAGCTGCAGACGGATCGGCACCTGGCGGTCGCCCAGATTGTATTTGGGCAGGTTCTGCGCCACGTCGCCGATGGTGGCGACGCGGATGGTCTGGGAAATGTCGCCGGTCGAGACCCCCATCAGGGCCGCCTGATCCGGACGCGGCGTGACGAGGATTTCCGGCCGCGCGATCGAGGCGGTGTTGACCACATTGGCCAGCCCCGGAACGGTGCGCATCTCGGCCTCGATCTGGCGGGCCGCGGCCTGCAGGGCCGCCGGATTGTCGCCCAGGATGGCGAAGGTGTAGCTGGTCCCGTCCGACGGGCCGCCGCCCTGGTTGCCGGTGCCGGCGCCGATCCGGGCGCCGGGAATGGCCTTCCAGCCGTCGACCATCTGGCGCGCGAACTCCTGCTGGCTCAGCGCGCGTTCGCCCTTGCCGACCATGTCGGCGTAGACATTGGCCTGGTTGACGTCCTGACCGCCGACGGCGGCGTAGACCGAGGTGACCTCGGGCCGCTGCAGCAGGTCGCGGGTGACCCGTTGAACGATGGCGTCGGTCTGGCGCAGGGTCGCGCCGGGCGGCAGCTCGATCGAGAAGGCGGCGCGCGACTGGTCGCCCGAGGGCGAGAATTCGAACGGCACCCGCGTCGCCAGAATCCCGCAGCCGATGAACAGCACGGTGCCGAGGGCGAACACCTTCCAGCGGTTGGCCAGCGACCAGCGCAGGGACTTCAGATAGGTCCCCATCCAGAACGGGTCGGCGTCCTCGTGCTTCTGGTGCTTCAGCAGATAGGCGGCCATCAGCGGCGTCAGCGTCCGCGCCACGACCAGCGAGAAGGCCACGGAGACGCAGGCGGCCAGGGCGAAGGCCTTGAAGAACTGGCCGATGATGCCCGGCATGAAGCCGACCGGCGCGAACACGGCCAGAATGGTGGCCGTGGTGGCCACGACGGCCAGACCGATCTCGTCCGCCGCCTCCATCGAGGCGTGATAGGGCGACTTCCCGTCCCGCATGTGCCGGACGATGTTCTCGATCTCCACGATGGCGTCGTCGACCAGGATGCCGACCGTCAGCGACAGGGCCAGCAGGGTCACGACGTTCAGCGACTGGTCCAGCGGCCCCAGGATGGCGAAGGCCGGGATCAGCGACAGGGGCATGGCCGTGGCGGTGATGAAGGTCGCGCGCCAGTCCCTGAGGAAGATGAACACCACCACGACCGCCAGACCGGCGCCCAGCAGCAGGGCCTCGATCGAGGCGAGGTAGCTTTCCTCGATGTATTCGACGCTCGACGTGACCTTCTCGATGGTCAGCTCCGGGTGGGCCTCGTCGATCTCGGCGACGCGTTCGCGGACCTTTTCGGAAACCTTGACCTCCGAGGCGCTGCGCGAGCGCAGGAAGTTGAAGGTCACCGCCTCCTGGCCGTTGTAGCGGGCCAGACGGCGCGGTTCGCTCCAGTGGTCGGTGACCGTGCCCAGATCGCCCAGACGCGCCGAACGGCCGCCCGCCAGCGGGATCAGGGTCTCGCGCAGCTGCTCGATCGAGCCGGCGGCGCCGAGGGTGCGGATCGACCGTTCGGAGCCCGAGATCGTCACCCGGCCGCCCGGCAGGTCGTTGTTGACCGAGGTCAGCGCCTGGCTGACCTGGGCCGCCGTCAGGCCGAACGAGGCGAGGCGGTCGGGATCCAGCTCGACGCGGATCTCGCGGTCCACGCCGCCCGAGCGGTTGACCTCGCCGACGCCGCTGATCGCCAGCAGCGAGCGGCTGACCTCATTGTCGATGAACCAGCTGATCTCTTCCGGCGACATGGTCGACGAGCGGACCACCCAGGTGATCAGGGCGTCGCCGGTGATGTCGATGCGCTGGACGCTGGGTTCCTGCATGTCCTGCGGCAGGTCGGCGCGCAGGCCGCTCATGGCGTTGCGGACGTCGTTGGTGGCGCGTTCGGTGTCCGTGCCCAGCTCGAACTCGATGGTCGTCTGGGACGAGCCGTCCAGCACCTGCGAATTGATATGGCGCACCCCCGGCAGGCCGGCGAGGCTGTCCTCGATCAGCCGCGTGACCTGGACTTCCATCTCGCTGGGCGCGGCGCCGGGCCGGCCCGCATAGACGCTGATCAGCGGGAAATCGATGTCGGGGTTGTTGTTGATCCGCATCCCCATGAAGCCGTTGACGCCCGCAAGCGTCAGCAGCACGAACATGAGGATGATCGGGATCGGATTCTTGATCGACCAGGATGAGATGTTTTTCATCGCCGGGGCCTATTTCTTGGCCGGAGCGGCGGCGCGCGCCGGCGCGGGACGGGCGGCAGGCGCCACCGTCACCCGATCGCCCTCGCCGAGGAAGCCGGCGCCCGCGACCACGACCCGCGAGCCCGCGGCCAGGCCGCTGACGGCCGTCGAGTCGGTCGTGCGCGACAGCACCGTCACGGGCTGGAAATGGGCCCGGTCGCCGGTCCCCAGGGTGAATACGCCGGCGCGGTTCTCGCGGTACAGCACCGCGGCCGTCGGCACGGTCACCGCCGGCTGATCGCCGACCTGGATGCGGGCGCGGGCGAACATGCCGGGACGGAAGCCGCCGCCGTTCAGGGCGATGCGGGCCACGCCCAGACGGGTGCCGGCGTTGACCTCCGGGGTCACGATGCGGACCCGGCCGGTCGTCTCGCCGATCTGGTCGGACGAGACCACGGCGCTCTGGCCCGCGCGGACCAGGGCCAGATCGGTCTCGGGCACCTGGGCGTCCAGCTCGAGCCGGCCGTCGCGGACGATGCGGAACAGCTCGGTTCCGGGCGAGATGATCTGGCCGCGCGTGACGCTGCGGCTGATGACCAGACCCGAGACGGGCGCCTTGATCGTCGCCTGCGACAGGCGGGTGCGGGTCTCGGACAGCGCCGCCTGCGCGGCCGCCACATTGGCGCTCGAGGCGCGCTGGTTGGCCAGGGCCGTGTCCAGCGAGGCCTGGCTGAGGAAGCCTCGCTCCTTCAGCTCCTGGGCCCGCTGCAGCGCCGCCTGATCGCGCGCCGCATTGGCGTTCGCCGTCTCCACCGCCGCCTGCTGCTGGCGCAGCTGGGCCCGCAGCAGGGCGTCGTTCATCTGCACCAGCGGCTGGCCCTGACGCACATAGGTTCCTTCGTCGACATAGACGCCGGTCGCCGTCAGCCCGCCGGTCTCGGCGCCCACCGGAACCTCTTCCCAGGCCGAGACGGTGCCCGAGGCGGTGACGGTGCGGGGCAGGTTCTGCAGCGAGGCGACCACGACCGAGACGGTCTGGCTGGACGCGCCGCCGCCGGCCCCGGCCTTTTCGCCGGCCTTGGCCTCGGCCTTCTTCGCATCGCCTTCGCCGCCGCAGGCCGCCAGGGCCAGGCCGACAAGAACGACCGCCGCACCGGCACGCATGTTCCGCTTGATGTTCGCCACGTCTGATCCCCTCTTGTGCGCCGCGGCCGGGGGGACCGCGCGCCGATCGTTGGCGCCGCTCCGGCGCTCTGTCATCAGCCGTTGAATAGCGGGTCCGGCGGCGCTTCTCAAACGCGAAAGCACCCCCTTACGGCGAAGTAATCCGCCACAATCGCGGTTGCCGGGCGTCAGCGCGACGGCGTCCGCGTTGGCGATTCCGCCCCGCCGTGCTACCGGCGCGGCCATGACGACCCCTCCCATCGACCGTATCCGGAATTTCTCCGTTGTCGCGCACATCGACCACGGCAAATCGACCCTGTCCGACCGCCTGATTCAGGTGACCGGCGGCCTGACCGCGCGCGAAATGTCGGCGCAAGTCCTTGATAACATGGACATCGAGAAGGAGCGGGGGATCACCATCAAGGCGCAGACCGTGCGCCTGAACTATCGGGCGAAGGACGGGCTCGACTATGTCCTCAACCTGATGGACACGCCGGGCCACGTCGACTTCGCCTATGAGGTCTCGCGCTCGCTGGCCGCATGCGAGGGATCGCTGCTGGTCGTCGACGCCTCGCAGGGCGTCGAGGCCCAGACCCTGGCCAACGTCTATCAGGCCATCGACAACAATCACGAGATCGTCCCCGTCCTCAACAAGATCGACCTGCCGGCCGCCGAGCCCGAGCGGGTGCGCCAGCAGATCGAGGACGTCATCGGCATCGACGCCTCCGAGGCCGTGCTCTGCTCGGCCAAGTCCGGCATCGGCATCGAGGACGTGCTCGAGGCCATCGTCACCCGCCTGCCGGCGCCCAAGGGCGACCCGAACGCCCCGCTCAAGGCCCTGCTGGTCGACGCCTGGTACGACCCCTATCTCGGCGTCGTCGTCCTCGTCCGCGTCTTCGACGGCACGCTGAAGACCGGCCAGCGCGTCAAGATGATGCAGAACGGCTCGACCCACCTCATCGACCGCGTCGGCGTCTTCCTGCCCAAGAACACCCCGGTCGACCAGCTCGGCCCCGGCGAGGTCGGCTTCATCACCGCCCAGATCAAGGAGGTCGCCCACGCCGCCGTCGGCGACACCATCACCGACGAGAAGAAGCCCACCGCCGAACCGCTCAAGGGGTTCAAGGAAGTCCAGTCCGTGGTCTTCTGCGGCCTCTTCCCCGTCGACGCCGCCGATTTCGAGGACCTGCGCGCCGCCATCGGCCGGCTGCGCCTGAACGACGGCAGCTTCACCTATGAGATGGAATCCAGCGCCGCCCTCGGCTTCGGCTTCCGCTGCGGCTTCCTCGGCCTGCTGCACCTCGAGATCATCCAGGAGCGCCTGAGCCGCGAGTTCAACCTCGACCTGATCGCGACCGCTCCCTCGGTGGTCTACAAGATCGCCCTGCGCGACGGCTCCGAGATCGAGCTGCACAATCCGGCCGACCTGCCCGACGTGATGCAGATCATGGAAATCTCGGAGCCGTGGATCAAGGCGACCATCCTGACCCCGGACGAATACCTCGGCGGCGTCATCAAGCTGTGCCAGGACCGCCGCGGCTCCCAGGTCGAACTGTCCTACGTCGGCAGCCGCGCCCTGGTGGTCTATGAGCTGCCGCTGAACGAGGTGGTCTTCGACTTCTACGACCGGCTGAAGTCCATCTCGAAGGGCTATGCCTCGTTCGACTACGAGCTGTCGGACTACAAGGTCGGCGACCTGGTCAAGATGAACATCCTCGTCAACGCCGAGCCCGTCGACGCCCTCTCCATGCTGGTCCACCGCGGCCGGGCCGAGATGCGCGGCCGCAGCATGGTCGAGAAGATGAAGGAGCTGATCCCGCCCCACCTCTTCGTCATCCCGATCCAGGCGGCCATCGGCGGCAAGATCATCGCCCGCGAAACCGTCCGCGCCCTGCGCAAGGACGTGACCTCGAAGTGTTATGGCGGCGACGCCACCCGGAAGAAGAAGCTGCTCGAGAAGCAGAAGGCCGGCAAGAAGCGCATGCGCCAGTTCGGCAAGGTGGAGATCCCGCAGGAGGCCTTCATCGCCGCCCTGAAGATGGACGAGGACTGACCGGCGGCGAACCGGACTGTCCATACGACCGCTGCTCCGGTGACGCTTTCCTGCCCGCAAATGGTCATGGAGCCATTCGCCGACCTTGACCGTTAGGGAAACTCATCCGCCGAAAAAGGCGTCGGAGAGTTTGCTGCACATGCCATCGGTTTCCACGTCTTCAGGACCGACCCGCCGGGTTTCCACCGGCATCGCCGAGCTCGACAACGTTCTCGGCGGCGGGCTGACGGCCGACCGGTCCTATCTCCTCGAGGGGACGCCGGGCTCCGGCAAGACGACGATCGCCCTGCAGTTCCTGCTCGAGGGGGAGCGGGCCGGCGAGAGGGGCCTCTACATCACCCTGTCCGAGACGGCCGCTGAGCTGCGCGAGGTGGCCCAGAGCCACAACTGGTCGCTGGGCGGGATCGAACTGTTCGAACTGGTCAACGAGGAAGGCCTCGATCCCGACAGCGAACAGTCGATCCTCGAACCCTCCGAGGTCGAGCTGGGCGAAACCCTCAAGGGCGTCCGCGAATGCGTCGACCGCATCCGGCCCACGCGGGTGGTCTTCGACAGCCTGTCCGAGATGCGGCTGCTGGCGCAGAGCTCGCTGCGCTACCGCCGCCAGATCCTCGCCCTGAAACAGTATTTCTCGACCCGCAACTGCACCGTCCTGATGCTGGACGACCGCAGCTCGGACCCCAGCGACCTGCAGCTGCACAGCATCGCCCACGGCGTCATCACCCTCGAACAGGCGGCCCAGGAATACGGCTCGGAACGGCGCCGGCTGCGCGTCGTGAAGATGCGCGGCGTCAAATACCGCGGCGGCTTCCACGACTTCGCCATCGAGACGGGCGGCGTCTCCGTCTTCCCGCGCCTGGTCGCCGCGGAGCACCGCCGCGAATTCAGCGACACCCTGCTGTCGACCGGCGTGCCCCATTTCGACGAGATGCTGGGCGGCGGCATCTCCCCCGGCACCAACACCCTGCTGAACGGCCCCTCGGGCGTCGGCAAGACCACCACCGCCGTGCGCGCCGGCCTGACCGCCATCGAACGCGGCGAGAAGGCGGCCTACTATCTGTTCGACGAGGGCGTCACCACCATGCTGGCCCGGTCGAAGGCCATGGGCATGGACCTGAAGCCGCACCTCGACAGCGGCATGCTGCAGGTGTTCCAGATCGACCCGGCGGAACTGTCGCCGGGGGAGTTCGCCAGCTGGATCCGCCGCGCGGTCGAGCAGGACGGCGTCCGCTTCATCGCCATCGACAGCCTCAACGCCTTCCTCCAGGCCATGCCTGGAGAGAAATATCTGCTGCTGCAGATGCACGAGATGCTGTCCTATCTGAACCAGCAGGGCGTGGTGACCATGCTGGTGCTGGGCCAGCACGGCATCGTCGGCGACATCCGGTCCGAGATCGACCTCAGCTATCTGTCCGACACCATCGTGCTGTTCCGCTACTTCGAGGCGCGGGGCAATGTGTTGAAGGCCATCTCGGTGGCCAAGAGCCGGACCACCGAGCATCAGGGCAGCATCCGCGAATTCCGCCTCACCAACACGGGCGTGGAGATCGGCGAGCCGCTGAAGGATTTCGAGGGCGTCCTGACCGGGCTGCCCAACTATCGGGGCGAGACGGCGCTGATGTCGGCCGCCCCCGCCGCCGGTGACGAGTGAGCGTTCTCGACCGTGTCCTGCTGCTGGCCCTGAGGGGCCGCGACGCCGAGGTCATGGCCCAGGTGCTCACGCGCGAGGGCCATGACTGTCACGTCTGCGCCGACGTCGACGCCCTCGCCGGAGAGCTCGAGACCGGCGCGGGGGTCGCCCTGATCACCGAGGAATCGCTGCTGGCGGATCGCAGCCGGCTGGCCGACTGGCTCGCCGCCCAGCCGGCGTGGTCCGACTTTCCCTTCATCCTCCTGGCGACCAAACGCGCGGGCCGTCGCCCTCGCGACGCCCAGATCGTTCTCGAACAGATGGGCAATGTGGTCGTGCTGGAGCGGCCGATCCACGGCGAGACCCTCGTCAGCGCGGTGACCTCGGCGCTGCGCGGCCGCCGCCGCCAGTACGAGGCCCGGCGGCTGCTCGACGACCTGACCTCGGCCGAAGACCGCCTGACCCAGCTCAACGCCAGCCTCGAGACCCGGATCGCCCAGCGGACGTCGGAACTGTCGTTGGCCAACAACCGTCTGACCGAGGAGGTCGGCGAGCGCGAACGCGCCCAGGCGGCCCTCGTCCAGGCGCAGAAGATGGAGGCCGTCGGCCAGCTGACCGGCGGCATCGCCCATGACTTCAACAACCTTCTGACCGTCATCTTCGGCAATCTGGAGCTGATCCAGAGGCGGACGACGGACGAGCGGACGGCGAAGCTGGCCGGCTACGCCCGGCAGGCGGCGGACCGCGCGGCGCGGCTCACGCATCAGCTGCTGGCCTTCTCGCGCAGCCAGCGGCTCAACCTGCAGCCGGTCGACCTGAACGCCCTCATCGAGGGGATGAGCGACATGCTGGCCCGCACCATCGGGCCGCAGATCACCATCGAAATGGCCCCGGCGGAGGATCAGCCCTGGGCCATGGCCGACGAGAACCAGCTGGAGCTGGCGATCCTGAACCTGGCGATCAACGCCCGGGACGCGATGCCGGATGGCGGGACCCTGCGGATCTCCACCCGGTCCGAGACGGCCGACGACGCCGCCCTGGCCGCCGGCGACTACGGCGTGGTCACCGTCTCGGACACCGGCACCGGCATCCCTCCGTCGCTGATCGACAAGGTGTTCGACCCCTTCTTCACCACCAAGCCGGTCGGCAAGGGGACGGGACTGGGACTGAGCCAGGTGTTCGGCATCGCCCGCCAGTCGGCGGGCACGGTCCGGATCGACAGCGCGGAAGGCCGCGGCGCCCGGATCGAGATCTGGCTGCCCCTGACGGATCCCGTCGCGCCCGCTCCCGAACTCGCGGCGCCGCGCGTGGTCCATGTCGGCAACGAGCGCGAACGGGTCCTGGTCATCGACGACGACGACGGCGTGCGCCAGTTCATCGTCGACGGCCTCGAGGAGTCCGGCTTCGCCGTGATCGCCTCGGCCAACGGCGCCGACGGCCTGACGGCGCTGCGCGAGACGACCCCCGACCTGATCATCGTCGACTACGCCATGCCCGGCATGAACGGGGTGGAGGTGGTGACCGAGGCCCGACGGCACAGGCCGTCGCTGCCGATCATCCTGGCCACCGGATACGCCGACATGGACGCCGTCCACGCCGTGATCGATCCCGGCCGGGTGCTGCGCAAGCCCTTCCGCATCGATGAACTGAACGCGGCGGTCCGCGCCGCCCTGGCGGAACGCGAAGCGGCCTGACGGGCGGATGGGCGCCGGGCCTAGTCGTGCCCGTGCCCGTGACCGTCCGTCTCCGTTTCCGTCGCGCCCGCGGCCCATCCCTCGCTGCCGCCCTCGGCGAACCAGAACGGCGCCCGCGCCCGCTGCCGCGGGGCGACCTCGTTCATGCCGGTGTCGTACACTCGCCCATTGGCCACCGTGTAGGCGATCGACGTCGTGTTGCGGATGTTCTCCAGCGGGTTCTCGTTCATCACCACCATGTCGGCCAGTTTCCCGACCTCCAGCGAGCCCAGGTCCCGGTCCAGACCCAGCGAGCGGGCGCCGTTGATCGTGCCGGCGCGGATGGCGTCGATCGGGGTCATGCCGCCCTGGGCCAGGCTCCACAGCTCCCAGTGGGCGCCCAGACCCTCGCGCTGGCCGTGGGCGCCGATGGAGACGCTGACGCCCTGTTCCGACAGGCGCGTCGCCTCGCGCGCCACCGAGATGTGGTTCCACTCGTTGTCCGGCAGGGTCACCGGGCGGCGGGCGCGGGAGTCGAGGATCCGGCGCGGCACATATTGCGTCAGGATCGGGTGATCCCAGACCGGGCTCTCCTGATACCAGTAGTTCTCGCCATAGCTGCCGCCGAAGGCGACCACCAGGGTCGGGTTGTAGGCCGTCCTCGTCTGGCGCCACAGCTGGTGCACGTCGTCATACATGCGGGCCAGGGGGATGGAGTGTTCCACCGTGGTGTGGCCGTCGACGATCATCGACATGTCGGCGTGGAACAGGGAGCCGCCCTCGGGCACCACCATCATGTTCAGCTGGCGCGCCGCCTCGATGATCTGCTGGCGCTGGTCGCGGCGAGGCTGGTTGTAGCTCTTGACGCTCCAGGCGCCCGCCGCCTGCATGCGCCGCAGGTTCGACAGGGCGTCGTCGAGGCTGTCGATCTTGACCGTGCCGGCGGTGGTCGCGCCGTACAGGATCGAACCGGTCGAGAAGATGCGCGGGGCCACCACGCGGCCGGCGCGGGCCAGCTCGCTGTGGGCGAAGATCTCGCTGGTGTCGCTGGACGGGTTGTGGATCGTGGTCACGCCGAAGGCCAGCGAGGCGTAGTCGACCCAGCTCTGCTCCGGGATGATCTCGTCCGAGCCCATGGCGCCGTGCCAGTGGGCGTCGACCAGTCCGGGCATGATGGTCTTGCCGGCCATGTCCATGACCGGGACGCCGGCCGGGACCGGGGTGGACGACGCCGGGCCGATGGCCTCGATGCGGTTGCCGTCGATGATGACGACGCCGTTCTCGATGACCTCGGCGCCGTTCATGGTGATCAGCCGCGCGCCGGTCAGGGCCATGCGGCCCTCGGGCTTGTCGGCCTCGGCGGTGAAGCCGATGTTGATCCCGCGCTCGTCCGGCTTGGGCAGTTCGTCGGGGGCGCCGTCCACGAAGGTGAAGGACCGGTTCAGGTCGCGGCTGAACAGCTCGGGACCCTGCGACCAGTGCAGGCGGCGGCTGTCGCCGGACCAGCTCAGCCATTCGCCGGAATCGCGCGTGACCCGGGCCTGGGGCAGGGCCTTGCCGTCGGGGGCGATGGCCTGGGGCCGGCCGGCGGCCACGAACGGGGCGACATAGGCCTGGAACCGCTCGGTCCATCCGACCCAGTTCCCGTCGGACGAGACGACGAATTCGGCGGCCCATTCGCTGGTCAGGTGGGTGCGTTTGTCGTCGCCGTCGAGGTCGACCGAGATCAGGGCGCGCTTCTCGCCGTCGCGGCCGGTCAGGAACAGGCGGTCCCCCGTCGCGCCGAACTGCGGGCCCTCGCCCTCGTCGGCGATGTGCACGGGTTCGCCGCCCGCCGCGGGGATGCGGTAGATGCCCGGGTCGCGGCTCCACAGGGCGGTGGTCAGGAAGCCGTCGCTGACGGTGCGGTAGACGATGGTCCGCCCGTCGGGGCTGAAGGTCGGCTCGACATAGTGGCCGGGGTTCGGGGTCACCACCCGGCCCGCGCCGCCCGACGCCGGGACCACGCGGATGGAGCCCAGCTCCTGATCGTCCCAGGTCGTGTAGACAATCGAGCGGCCGTCCCGCGACCAGGACGGATAGAGTTCGAAATGGTCGTTCTGGCGCGTCAGGCGGCGCGCCGTTCCGGTCGGCAGATCGCGAATCCACAGATTGCCCAGGGCCTCGAACACCACCCGCGAACCGTCGGGCGAGGGGCGGGCCCAGCGGATCATCTTCACGTCGAACCGGTCCGGCGCGGCCTCGACCGGGAAGCGGACGGTCTCCTGCACCCGACGGGTGTCGGCGACGTGGAAGGGAATGTTCGCGACCTCTTTTGACTCGACGTCGACGCGCTGGATGCGGCCGTCGGCCCAGAAGACGATGGAGCGGTTGTCGGGCGTCCAGCTGATCGCCGGATAGACGCCGTGGATCGCCCAGGTCTCCTGCATGTCGCGGTCCAGCGCCGAGAAGACCGGCGTCTCGCGGCCGGAGGCGATGTCCATGACATAGAGGGTCGACTGGTAGCGGACGCGCCGGATGAAGGCCAGGGACTTGCCGTCGGGCGAGGGCGTCGGGCGGATCGAGCCGCCGGGGCCGGTGACGTATGCGTCGACGTCGCCCGTCTCGCGGTCGAGGCGGCGGATGACATAGATCTGGTCGTTGACGTCCTTGGAATATTCGAACGTCCCGCCCGGCGTGGCGTCGTCGCTGAAATACAGATAGCGGCCGTCGGGCGAGAAGGCGGGCTCGCCCGTGTCCTTCTGCTGCGTCCGGCGCTCGGTCATCTGCACGCCGCCGCCGCCCGAGCGGTGGTACATCCACATCTCACCGGCCCCCAGCGAGCGCGCCGAGGTGAAATGCTTGCGGCCCACGACGAACTGGCCGTCGGGCGTCCATTCGGGCTGGTTGACCAGCCGGAAGGTCTCCTTCGACACCTGGGTCGGGTTCGAGCCGTCGGCGTCCATGATCCAGATGTTGTCGCCGCCGCCCCGGTCCGAGGTGAAGGCGATGTGGCGCCCGTCGGGCGACCATTTCGGCTGCATCTCCCAGGCCACGCCGGACGCGATGGCGCGCGCCTCGCCGCCCGCGACCGGCATCACATAGATGTCGCCCAGCAGGTCGAAGACGATGGTCTGCCCGTCCGGGCTGACGTCGAGCGACATCCAGGTGCCGCGCGTCACGTCGATGGGAATGTCGCGCGACGGTCCGGGTGGGTTCTGCACGTCCCATTTGGGCGTCTCGGCCGGAGCGGCGGCCGCGGCCGGAGCGGCGGCGGGGGCGGGGGCCTGGGTCGGGGCCGGCGTCGGCGCGGGCTTCGGCGGCGCGGCCAGCGGCGAGGGCGGCTCGGGCGTCTGGGCCATGGCGGGGAAGGCCAGCGCCATCACGGCGGCGGTCGTCAGGAGTACGCGCTTCATCGTTTCATGCCCCGGCGTCGGACGGCTGAACCGCCCCGGGGCGCCGCGTCCTTGTCGGGCGGCAACAGAGCATTGCCGGCCGGGCCAAGTCCAGCCGCCGGACCCCGGCCCGCCCCGCCCTTGCGTGAATTCTTTGTCATGCGGGGACAGGTTGTGAGCGCGCCCCGCCTGCGTCATGGTTCCCGCCGCAAACAGGATCCTAAACGCCCATGCGTATCCAGACCTTCCTGGCCGGCGTCGTCGCCGCCGCCCTGACGGCCCTTCCGGCCATGGCCCAGGACGGCCAGTACCGCGAGCCGCTGACGCGGATCATCACCGAAGCCGCCGACGGCGTCTGTCTCGAGGCCCTGATGGGACCCGCCCTGCTGGACGCCTGCAACAGCCAGATCCAGGGGATGGCCCCGGCCCTCGCCGCCATGGGCGCCATCGAGTCGATGACCTTCGTCCGCTCCGAGGACACGCCCGACGGGCCCGTCGAAACCTGGGCCGTCAAATTCGGCGGCGGCCAGATCCTGACCTGGTCGATCGGCCAGATGAAGGACGGCAGGTTCCAGACCGTCGGCGTCTCGGGCTAGCCGTATTGACCGCCCTGCCGGCCCTTCTGCTCGCCGCCCTGATCGCGGCCCAGGCTCCGACATCGCCGCCGATCTTCCAGCCCGGCGCCCCCGGGGCGGCGGCGCGGATCATCACGCCCGGCGAGGCGGTGGCGCTCAGCCGCTCGACCTTCACCGCCGCCGACGTCGCCTTCATGCAGCACATGATCGTCCACCACGCCCAGGCCGTGGAGATGGTCGAACTGCTCGAGACCCGCGGGGCCAGCCCGGCCGTGAAGCTTCTGGGCCGCCGCATCGCCCTCAGCCAGCAGGCCGAGATGGACCTGATGCGCGACTGGCTGACCCTGCGCGGCCAGCCGCTGGAGATGCCCGGCATGTCCGGCCACGACCATCACGCCGGCCACGCCATGCCCGCCGGCGAGACCCCCGTCATGCCCGGCATGCTGTCGCCGAAACAGATGCAGACCCTCGCCGCCGCCAGCGGCCCCGCCTTCGACCGTCTGTTCCTGCAGGGCATGATCCAGCACCATCAGGGCGCGCTGGACATGGTCGCCGGGCTGATGGCCACGCCCGGCGCCGCCGAGGACACCCTGCTGTCCGACTTCACCAACTCCGTCGTCGCCGACCAGTCGACGGAGATCCTGCGCATGCAGTCCATCCTCTCAGACCTCTGACCCCTTGCCCCAAGGAGCGGCCATGAACGTTCGCAGCACCCTGCTTTCCACCGCCGCCGTTCTCGGCGTCCTGATGAGCGCAAGCCTCGCCTCGGCCCAGGCGCCCGCCGCCCAGGTCATCCCGACCGACGCCCGCAGCGCCCTGTCCGGCGGCATGTTCGACGCCGGCCAGTACGCCAGCGGCATGGTGCTGGAGCATTCGGTCCGGCCCGCCCCCGGCTTCTTCGAGCGGGAGGCCCTGTTCTCGCCGCCGCGCAATCCGGCCGAGGGCGCCGCCCTGCAGGAACGGATCCGCGCCGACCCGCGCTTCGCCCCCCTGGCCCTCGCCAACAGCGACATGGCCCTGTCCAACGGCCGCCTGTTCGTCGGCAATTTCAACGGCTTCAACGCCTATGACGTCACGAAGGGCGGCGCCCCCGAACTGGTCATGTCCGTGGTCTGCCCCGGCGGTCAGGGCGACGTCTCCGTGGTCGGAAACCTGCTCTTCATGTCGGTCGAGGCCAACCGCGCCCGCCTCGACTGCGGCACGGCCGTCGCCGAGGGCGAGGTCAACGCCGAACGCTTCCGCGGCGTCCGGATCTTCGACATCAGCGACCTGAACGCCCCGCGCCAGATCGCCGCCGTCCAGACCTGCCGCGGCTCGCACACCCACACCCTGGTCCCCGACCCGGCGAATCCGCGCAGCCTCTACATCTACAACTCGGGCACCGCCGACGTGCGCAAGACCGCCGAGCTGGCCATCTGCACCGACGGCCAGCCCGACCAGAACCCCGACACCGCCCTGTTCTCGATCGACGTCATCAAGGTCGACCTCGACCGGCCGCAGGACGCCGCCATCGTCAGCCGCCCGCGCATCTTCGCCGACGCCAACGGCCGCGTCGCCGGCCTGTGGCGCGGCGGCCGCGCCGGCATCGCCACCCAGAACACCGCCCAGACCAACCAGTGCCACGACATCACCGTCTATCCGGAGATCGGCCTGGCCGCCGGCGCCTGCAGCGGCAACGGCATCCTGCTGGACATCTCCAACCCCGAACACCCGGTCCGCGTCTCCGACATCTTCGACCCCGACATGGCCTACTGGCACTCGGCCACCTTCAGCAATGCGGGCGACAAGGTCGTCTTCACCGACGAGTGGGGCGGCGGCATCGGCGCGCGCTGCCGGGCCGAGGATCCCTCGACCTGGGGCGCCAACATGGTGGCTGCCATCGAGAACCGCACCCTGCGCGGCCGCGCCTTCCACAAGCTGCCCTCGGCCCAGGGCGCCGACGAGAACTGCGTCGCCCACAACGGCATGATCGTCCCCGTCCCCGGCCGCGACCTGATGGTCCAGGCCTGGTACCAGGGCGGCGTCTCCATCATGGACTTCACCGATCCGGCCAAGCCGGTCGAGATCGCCGCCTTCGACCGCGGCCCGATCGAGGACGGCAAGCTGTTCGTCGCCGGCTCGTGGTCGGCCTACTGGTTCAACGGCCGCATCTATTCCAGCGAGATCGCCCGCGGCCTCGACGTGCTGAAACTGGTCCCCGGCGACCATTTGTCGGCGGCCGAGATCGCCGCGGCCGAGGCCGTCCGTTCCGACCAGATCAACCCCCAGACCCAGACCCGCGTCGTCTGGGCCGACACGCCCGACGTGGCCCAGGCCTACCTCGACCAGCTGATGCGCGCCCCCGCCGCGGACGCCGCCCTGACCGCACAGGTCCAGGCGGCCATCGACGAATGGCGCGCCGGCCGCCCCGACAGCCGCGGCGCCGCCGGGATCGCCGCCGCCCTGACCGCCGCGGCCGAGAAGGAGACGGGCGCGATCGCCAAGGGCCGGCTGACGGCTCTGGCGGGGATCTTCACGCGGCGGGCGGGGTAGGGGATCGCCGGCGCCGTCGCAAAAATAGGGGAGGACAGGTCGGGAGTTCCT
>Ga0233425_10004622_pt1 | contig 22857 bp, 15 predicted proteins | sample Watercolumn_Towu_2_FD_181712 | JGI IMG/M metagenome (GOLD analysis project Ga0233425, IMG submission 181712) | Freshwater microbial communities from Lake Towuti, South Sulawesi, Indonesia - Watercolumn_Towuti2014_140_MG | ecosystem: Environmental > Aquatic > Freshwater > Lake | place... | reverse complement strand
GTAGAAGAGATATGAATGAACCTATCTATCCCATGATCAAAGGCGGAAGAAAGCAATATCTTGGTACCATCAACATCAGTGCTCATAATATCCTCGGGGCTATATAATGGCAAAGCCGCTGCACAGTGGACTACTATATTTATGCCCGGCATGACTTTCTCTACCGTCGCGACATCTCTGATATCCCCCACCACCATCTCTATTTTGTCTTTTTCTGGATAATCAAAATCTACCAAATCCAGGCAACGTACCTTATGTCCTCTATGCAGAACATACCTAATAAAATTTATTCCCAAAAAACCAGACCCACCGGTGACCAAAAAAGTTGACATATTAAATATAAAAAATTAAGAACATATAAATAGCCCAAACCAACAGAGTGATCAAAATCATATGGTCATTTAAAATTAACTTCTCCGGCTCTTCGGCTTCTTGGGAATTATAAATTAGGTACAAATAACGGGAAATACCTAAAATAACAAAAAAAATCGCATAAATTGCCAGCGAAGAATTAACACCCAAAATACTATACAGACCGTATGAGGCTATAGACAAAGCGGAAGCAATCACTAAAAATTGCTTTAGAAATTCTTCACTATAGCTATATAAAACTATCCGCTTCTCAGCATGACCATATTCGGCCAGACGTTTGCCAATTACTAGAAATAAACTAATAAAAATCGTACATAAAATCAGCCAACGGGAAATCGACGCCTGGGCAGATAGACCGCCGACTTCAATTCTAAGCAGATAAAAACTAGAAATTGTTAAAAGTTCAATAATTGGTATTTTTTTAAGATAAAAAGAATAAACAAAATTTAATGCTAAATATAATAATATCAGCCACAAAATCTGCGGTACAAACCAAAATATCAAACCAAATGATACTACCAACAAACAAAATAATATCCACAAAGCCAGAGATAATCTGATCTCACCAGAAGCCAATGGCCGATTCTTTTTTACTGGATGTTTGGCGTCTGTCTCTCTATCAAAAATATCATTGACAATATAGACACTGCTGGCTACCAGACAAAAAACCAAAGCGGCAATAGATGTAGAAAAAAATTTTTCCCAGATAAAAATATCTTTCGCAAAAAAGATGGCTGTAAACACTAGAATGTTTTTTATCCACTGCCGAGGACGTAATAATCTCAGATAGATATTCATAGGCTATTTTTTAAACAAAATCATATCGCCTTTTTGCAAAAATGGTTTAATACCCGAAGACTCCACTTTACTGATGAGAATCTTATCGTTATCAAAACCCAATTCTGCCTTTTTATTGACTAAAATATAATCAGCCACCAATAAGCTTTTTTGAGACCAAGATAGACAGCGACGATTAACAAAATACATTGCCACATCAGAAGTTGTGACCAAACACTTATCAGCTGGAATATAATTTTTAAGAAAAAATAGATCAGTCCGGTCAACTTGGCGAGCGGCAAATTTATTTTTTAAATTGGAGTACTGTTTTATAACTAAAATATCACCTACTATAAAAAATAAAATAATCGCTGGTAAAAATAACATTGCCAATCTTCCAAATTTGGTGCCGATAAAATTTAAAAATATTCCATCTAACATCTTTTTTAAACCAACTAACGCCGCCACCACAAATATAGAGTAAGTAAAAAAAACATGATGAAAAAATGGCAACTTGTGCGCAAAAAAATACATAGTCAAATCAACTGCCGCCAATACTAAAATTTCCGGTGCAAAAACAGCTGGTAAAAATAACAAAAGCACCGCCCAATAAATAAAACTTTTTAAATTTAAAATAAAATCCGGAAAAGATAAATTTTTAATTAACTCCAACACATCAAGGGCATGGTGGTTGGCGTTAGCAGTGAGATAAGGCAATAAAAATAAGCCGAAAAAAGAAAAAATTAGAGATAATATCAGAGCTAGAACGCCAAATTTCTTGTATTCTTTTGACCATAGCAAAACCACGCTTAAAATTAAACCAGCTACTGATATATTCTCTTTTAGACCAAGTAGAAAAAACAAGCTAATCCCAAAAAAAATCAGTTTCTTTCTAAACAAAAAACTAGCTACCAGCATCGTCAGCGGCAAGATTAGCACATCATGATGAAAGCCATAAACATTATCTATGGTGGCTGATAACAAAGATGGATGTAGAAGGTAAGCTAAGGAAATCAAAAAGGCTAATGAATCAATTTTCAACAACTGACGACCAAGCGCATAAACCAAAAAGGCGCTCAAACCGGCAACAATTGTTTGTAAAAACACCAACATCAATGGGTGCGACCAAAGCGCGTACAATGGTACCAATAACAAAATAGTCGGTGAAAAATGCTCGTTCAAAAAAGTTTTATACCCATACCAATCAAACAACATTTGGTTGTATAAAATATCACCCTTCAAATTGGTATTCCACAATATATTAGGGTATAAGGCCATATCAGAAGTAAGAATGGATTTCTGATATAAATCAAATTTTAAAAATCCCATGATAATTATCCACAAAAATACTACCGTCGCTAAATAACGCTGATAATTTTTTACCGCTAAAAATTTCTCTGATAAATCATCTATAAAATTAAACAAGATACTCAGTAGTGAATCCTGATCAGCAGTAATCCTCTTGACTTTAATAAATTTGGCGCCAATATTTTTGGCAAATAGGCCGTCGGTCAAAAATTTATCGCCGATGACTAATAGAGGTAAATTTTCTCTATTATCCACCAAATCTAAAATCTTTTTGCTTGGTTTTTTGTATTGACTATCTAGACATTGTACCCCTATTAAACGACTAATTTTCTGATTTCTCTCACAATTATTTTTATTGGAACAAAAAAATAACCTGTTATTTTGAGATAAAATTTTTAACTTAGATAAAATACTGTCCTCTACCTCGTGATTGCCATCACTGGTAATTGTACCATCAACATCCAAAAAAATTATATTACCTTTTATCCTTTCAACATCTAAATTTTTAAAAAAATCCACCGACATACTTGGTGTGATATCTTTTTTGACTATATAAATTTAATCTTCTTCATAGCAAATAGACACATCCTCAACAATATCAATCCGTGTCTAAAACGAGATATATTGGTCGTACCATAAGTTCTGGCCTGATATCTAATAGGCAAATCAACTATTTTTAGATTTAATTTGGCCGCACCAAATAATAAATCAAAATCTCCAAACGGATCAAAATCACCGAAGTATTTCCTGCCTTCTATAATCCTGATATAATCTTCTCTCCAAAGAACTTTGGTACCACATAATGTATCTTTTAAATATTGGCCGAGCAACCAGCTAAACATAAAACTAAAAAATTTGTTCCCAAATATATTGAGCAATCTCATAGATTGATCCTCAAGCTGATAAACCAAACGGGAACCATTGATAAACTCCGCCACGCCATTACTAATAGCCTCATAAAATTTATACAAATCTTCCGGTCTGACAGTCAAATCTGCGTCCAAAATTATCAAAATATCGCCACTGGCTTGAGCAAAACCCGTCCTAACAGCATCACCTTTACCTTTGCCAACCTGTTTGAATGCTTTGATATCTAAATTTGGATAAGCCGATTTTACCCTCAAGATCTCCTCCCAAGTATTATCACTAGAATTTCCCTCCACAAAAATGATCTCTAAATGAGATCCAAACGGCGAAAGTCTTTTTATAGCATTCTCAATGTTTCCTTTCTCATTGCGTGCCGGTATCAAAACCGTCACCGACGGATTTGGTTTTATCGGTAATAAGCCAGGCTTTGGCCTGGCCACCAGATAATTTACCAAGCATAACTTTCTAAAAATCCCAGTATTGGCTAAAAACCGATTAAATAATGGGGAAATCAATGGAATATTCATAGGTAAGAGCATTCGCGATCCATTTTTGACCACTTCAAAACCGGCCAGATCCAAAATATTTTTTATATCCATCTCAGATAGCCAATTCTGAATCGGCTCGGGCATTTTCAGGCCGATTTTCTCGGCTAATTTTAAAATTGGCTCCCACAAAAAATTATAATAAGTTATCACCAATTTCGTCTTGGAATGACTGACTTTTAGCAGTTCATTGAAGGCTTTTTGTACATCATCTAAATAACCTATCACATCGGAAAGGATTAAATAGTCAAATTTTTCCGTCATCTCCAAATTTTCCACATCCATCTTTTCAAAAGATAAATTTGGATATTTATTTTTAGCGATCGCCACCATTTTTTCACTAATGTCTATTCCTTTTTTATCCCCTTCTTTACTCAGGGAAGCCAGCAGGTCTCCGGTACTACAACCAACTACCAAAGCACTAGAATTATTAGGTAATAAAAAATTCACTAATTTTATTATATCTTGGTGATAGAAATTACTTCGCTTTCGCCAGCGATCACGCTGTGAAGCGATGGAATCAAAATAACTGGCTACCTCATTTTTATTCATAATTAACTATTTATTTTTTTTAAACCATTCATAGACATCAGTTATCCCCCTAGACAATTCAATCTTATGTTTCCAGCCAAGCGAATGCATTTTTGTCATATCCTGCAATTTCTGAAAAGTGCCATCCGGTTTGGAACTATCCCAGACAATTTCACCACTATAACCGACTATATCTTTTATCAGTAAAACTAGCTCCTTTATACTAATATCATTCCCCACACCAAGATTAGAAAAAATCTCGCCCTTTTCATTTTGTCCTTTGGTAGGATTAAAATTATCCATCAAAAATAGGCACCCATCCGCCATATCATCAACATGCAGAAATTCTCTCCTGGGTTTTCCAGTACCCCAAACTATCACTTGTCTATCACCTTTGATTTTTCCTTCGTGAAATTTACGAATTAAAGCTGGCAAGACATGGGAACTATTTAGATCAAAATTATCATTTGGCCCATACAAATTGGTAGGCATTACTGCAATAAAATTAGTACCATATTGCCGGTTATAACTCTGGCACATCTTAATCCCGGCAATTTTGGCCAAAGCGTATGGTTCGTTGGTCGGTTCCAAAGGTCCGGTCAATAAATATTCCTCCTTCATCGGCTGAGGACACTCACGTGGATAAATACAAGAAGATCCCAAAAATAATAATTTTTTGACTCCGTTTAAATAAGAGTGGTGGATGATATTATTTTGAATTTCTAAATTCTCATAAATATATTGGGCTGGATAAGTATTATTGGCCATAATTCCGCCTACTTTGGCAGCCGCCAAAAAAACATACTCCGGTTTTTCTTTGGCAAAAAATTCCGTCACCGCTTGCTGATTCAATAAATCCAATTCGGCATGAGTACGCAAAACTAAATTATTATAACCACCACTTTGTAACTTTCTCACCAAAGCCGACCCAACCAATCCCTGATGACCAGCCACATAAATTTTGGAATGTCTTTCCATATTAGACCTAATTAGAACTAAACAATATAATTGTTAGCTGACAAGCCCAAAGATTCAAATTCAGCTACCATCATCATTTTTACCAAATCAACAAATTTAACCTTTGGTTGCCAACCCAATATATCTCTAGCCTTGGATGCATCACCAATTAACATATCAACCTCCGTAGGGCGATAATAATATGGATCAATGGCCACAAGCACCTTGTTGGTCTTTTTATCAATGCCTTTTTCGTCTAGACCATTCCCCTCCCAGACGAGATCAAAACCAACTAACCGGGCCGCTTCTTCAACAAATTCTCTTACACTATGTGTCTCACCGGTAGCGATGACGTAATCATCTGGTTTCTCATATTGTAGCATCAAATACATTGCCTCAACATATTCTTTGGCATAGCCCCAATCTCTTTTGGCATTTAAATTGCCAAGATAAATTTTATCAGCTTCTCCTAACTTTATTTTGGCAAAGGCATTAGTGACTTTTTTGGTGACAAAAGTTTCGCCTCTCCTGGGAGATTCGTGATTGAATAATATACCATTGCAGGCAAACAAACCATAAGCTTCGCGATAATTTACTGTGATTTGGTGAGCATAAACTTTGGCACAGGCATAAGGACTGCGCGGATAAAAAGGGGTGGTCTCTTTTTGTGGCACTTCCATTACTTTACCAAACATCTCCGATGAACCAGCCTGATAAAATTTTACCTTAAAGCCAACATCCCGAACAGCATCTAATAACCGCAGGGTCCCCAGGGCATCAACATCCCCAGTATAAACCGGCAAATCAAAACTGGTACGCACGTGGCTTTGGGCGCCTAGATTATAAATCTCATCAGGTTTGATTTTTTCTAAAATTCTATTAAGGTTACTACCGTCGCTCAAATCGCCATAATGTAAAAAAAGTTTTCGATTGGCATCGTGTGGGTCCTGATAGATTTGTTCGATTCTACCCGTATTAAAACTACTAGAACGGCGAATAATTCCGTGGACCTCATACCCTTTCTCTAATAACAATTCCGCTAAATATGACCCGTCCTGGCCGGTAATCCCAGTCAACAAAGCTTTTTTCATATTATTTAAATATATAACCATTGATTATGTTGTCATTAATAATTTTTTTGTCTTGATCGGTAAAACGAACCCCATAATTGACACCTTGATCAATAATCTTTTTGGCCTTTTCCTCCTGGCCGGCAAGTTTATAGATATAGGCCAGCCGCCAATAGCTTTCACTTACATTAGGATTGTCTAGAATTGTCTGTTCCAAAAGTTTTATCGCACTATCTTTTTTATTCAATTGCATCTGCACCGCCGATAAACTATAAATAATTTGCTGTCTTTTTGGCGATTTAGAAAGCGCATCCTGTAAAACATTTTCCATTTTTAACAAATACACAGGATTATTATTGACAATCGTCTGTAATTGATAAATTTGAGATAAAAGCAATTGATTGCGAATATCCAAGGGATGAATCAACAAATTTTTTTCTAGATTTTGGATTACCAAATCAAATAAATTATTTACTTTCGTCTTATCTAATTTCTGCCAATTAGCGGACAAAAAATCCAAGGCGGCGCGGCCAATATTACTGCGGGTATCATCTATATGAGGCGAACTGAAAGACAAAGAATCCATCACCTCTAAATTGCCACTACTAAAACCACTAGATAAATTACGGATAGCTAATAAATTTTTTTGGTTAGCCGAGGCGTTTCTGATATTAAAGATGAAAATAAAAATAAAGATTGATACAAAAACTAAAAAAATTGTTCCAAAATTAAGCTTTTTATCAGTTATTATCTTACTATCAACTTCTTTTTTTTCATCTCCTGATTTGGCTGTAAGACTGCTAATCATCGCCAACCAAAACATAAAATATAAATAAGAAGTGGGATTTTCAAAAACCGTAATATTCCCAAAAAAATGAGCTACCAGAAACGTACTACTAATTACCACAAATTTTTTATCCAGTTTCCCCTGATAAAAAGAAATCGTTAGGCTCACAATAGCAACAACGAATACACTTAAATAAATTAGAAGCCCAATTGCCCCCTGAACAGATAAAGTATTCAAGATGATATTATGAGCATTATCAAACCAAGTCTCCTGATAGCCAAAATCAAGAGATTTTGCCTTATAATATTTGTTAAAAGCATAAAAATAATTATTTGGACCCCAGCCAAATATCGGCCTTTCTTTCCAGCTTTCTATCGCTATACCCCAAGCTATCCAACGCGGACTGCCTTTAATATCTACAAAAGAAGTGTTTATCGCTCGTCCTACAGCTGGAATATTTTTTACAAAATCCGTATTTTTATAATAATAAAGCGTAGCCAGCGACGATAAAAATAAAAATGACAACCCTAACAAACCATAACGAATTCTGGGAGAATCCTTAGAAAAAACAATATAACTTACAATCCCAAAAGAGACTGCCGCCGCCATGCCCAATACGGCGCCACGAGTACCGCTCCAAATTATTCCCATCACGCCAAAAAACCCAGCTAAACAATAAAAAGTCTTCCAAAGATTATTTTTTTCTCTAATAAATAATAATAGCGCCAAAAAGAAGAGAAACATCCCGTAGTCTCCTACATAAATAGGGTTTCCCAAAGTGCTCATTACGCGTTCTGACCCATTATTTAAAAGTAATTGTGGATTTTGAGTTTGTAACCAACCAATAAACATGACCAAAAATCCAGCAAACAAAAATACCCGACTGGCAATTTTCCAATCCAACCACTCGCGCAAAATTCCGCCCGCTATAAAATAAAAAATTATATAATGAAAAATTGTAAAGAGACCAAGCATTCGTTCGTAGTTATCCCAGAGACTGTGATAATAATCAACACCAAAAAAAGTAGATAAAGAAAAACTCAATATATAAAGAAACATCACCAAATTAAGCGGCGTAATTTTTGGACGGTATTGATGCCAATTGATTATTAACAATAATATATACCCACCCATCATCAACTCAATTAGGGAACGCATCCATAAAACTTTGGGTACGATAAAAGGAAATATAAAAGTGCTAGGCAGAAGAATTAAAGGAACAAAAAAGATGCTGTAAATCAATATTTTTATAAACAATTCTATTCTATTCTTCATAATTGATATTTTAATAATATTTGTTCGGCTTCACTGGCACGATCAGTCTTTTTTAGATAGTTGGTATATTCAGACAAAAGTTGGCGATTGATAAACTTGGGATTTTTATCCAAAATAACTTTAATAAGCGGCTCTACAAAAACAACATCGTCATTGACTTCAAAAGCGGGAAATATTATAGCAATATCTTGTTGACTAGGTTTCCAACCAAGCTCAATTGCCTTTTTTGATTCCACATAACCAAGATTTATATCGCCAGCTTTAAAATTGGCCAGGCCATTAAACCAACGGGCTTCCCCAATATCGGTATTTAAATTAACAGCTTTTGCCGCATATTCCTTGGCTAACGACCAATTACCCTTTGCTAATTCTACCTTAATCAATCCGAATAGTAAAGTTTGCCTATTGGGATTAGTGGGTAAAATATTAAAATATAGAGACTCGGCTTTATCCAAATAATTAATATCTTGCCAAAAAGAAAAACCATCTAAATAAGCCAAAGCTAAAATATTGACCGCCCGCGGGTCGTCTGGATAGTGATTCAAATAAGCCCCCAGGGCTTTAATACCAAAATCATGCATCTGCTTGGCTAAATCTCGATATTTACTAAAAGCAAAATCCGGGTGGCCTCCGAGCCAGACTAATATAAATTGTCCAAACTCAAAGGCAATATCACCCTGATAAGGATTGGGGCTAATCCGCACAGCCTGACGGTGCAGATCAATCGCCGATTTGAAATCTACCATCGCTTTCTGCACCGACAAAGCATTAAGATGGTCGGCTTTGGTTGGTATATAAGTAAATCTATATAAAATCAAACTAATAGCCAAAATAGATAGGACAATAACCACAAATCTGATCATCTTACCCAAACCAATAATTAGCAAGTAAACCCGAGAGGTTTTTAGCTTGGCTATGGGATAATCATTTTTCTTTTGCACTCGCTCCTGACAGTAAATAATATCAATACCGGCTATCATCCAAAAAAATACCAGATAGGAAGATATGTTTTCAAATACAAATAAATTCTGGATAAAATGAGCAATTAAAAAAATAGAAACTGATAAAGCAAAATTTTTCTCTCTAAAATCTCTGCTGATAAAATATTTTTTAATTAAAAAAATGACCGCATAAAAATAAACCAGTAGATAAGACAAGACTCCAAAGATACCAGTAGTGCCCAACAAGTTTATTACCATATTATGAGCGTTATCAAACCACTCCTGACTGTGCCCATAGACCAGTAGTTGTGGTTGATAATTCTTGTTGGCTAAATTATAAAAATTTTCCCACCCCCAGCCAAACCAGGGATGCTCTTGCCACCCAGCAAAAGCCACCTTCCAAATCATCAAACGCGCCTGACCGGTCGAGCCGCCCAAAGATGATAATTCAAATCGTCTAATAATTGGAATATTTTCTGCTAAATTGGTGTTGCTCAATGACACTAAAATAAGCGGTGAAAATATTATCAACCCCAAAAAAACTAAGGCTAACTTACGACGGCTAGAAATTATTTGCTTATCAAATATGATGGCCAATAACCACAACGATAAACCAGCTAATAAAGCAACCAATGCTCCTCTACTCTGGGTAGCCAATATCGCTAATACACTCAAAAACATCTCAATTAACCAGAAATATCCAAAAATTTTTGATTTATTTTCCCGATAAAAATACCAAGCAGAAAAAAAAGTAAAGATACAAAAACCGGCGGTGTAGATAGGATTGCCAAGCGTACCAACCACACGTTCTGAACCGCTATTTAGAAAGAAATAATGGGCAAAATACTGAATAACAGAAATTAACGGCACCAAACTGCCCAAAAAGACAAACCATCTCCATAATTTAAACCAGCTTTCCTTGTCCAAAATGGTCCGCCAGACTAAAAACAAAATAAAATAATGAATCATTTGAAAATAACCAAGCATTCTATCACTGCGACTCCAAAAACTAGCCTTAAAATCAGTGCTAAAAATAACACTAGCAGACACAGCTAAATAAAATAATAAAACCGCCATTCCCAAATAACTAAATCTAGGCTTATAAAGACGAAAATGATACAAAACCAAAATTAAATAAAAGACAAAAATTAAGGAAGTAAATACTTGCAACCAAATTACCTTGGGATAAATAAAAGGGTATGCCGACCCTCGCCAAATCAGTAGGGGCAAAAACATCAAAGCACCAGTGAGTAAAAAAATAATTTTAGCTAAATTATTTGCCTTATTTAACATAAAAAACAACTAAATACAGCTGGTATTATAAATAAAAACCAATAAAAAAACAACCCCCTGACTAAGTCAGGGGGTTGAATCCTTTTTAACTAATAATCAAAAGATTAGTAGCTATAAGTATCGCCATATACCGGTAGGCCAAAAGCCGCACTGATATTGGCTGAACCATCAGACCAACCAAAGCCCGATAGGGTGGCGGTCAATTTTTCGGTATTGCTGGAAGTATCACTGAAGTCAGCATCAGTAGTGTCAACCACTACATAAACCTGCTTAGTACCAGTCCATTCATTGTAAGATGAAAGGGTAATACTCAAAGCAGTACTGCTACCAGTGTCTACACCAGTCAAAGTACCAGAACCCATTAGGTGGCTGCTGTCAAATGAATTGCCATTATAGACATTCACAGTGACAGTACCATTACCAGCGGAGCTGGCAATCAAATTACCACTCAACTGGACAGTAACAGAATTCAAAGTAGAATTCTGGCTGCTACCAGCCTCACCCTCGGAAGTGAAGGTGAATACACCAACCGCATCCTGAGCTTTGGTGGTATGAGCAACACCAGAGCTATCACTTTCAGCCGCGGTGACCAAGGTCTTGTGTAGAGTCTTGGCGTTAACACCAGAGTCTACCAAAGTAATACTGTCGGTCACACCATATTTCTTGGCATTGGAACCTTCACCCAATAAGATGAAGCCATTGGTTAAGTTAGCGGAAGCGCCAAACTGATTGGCCGCGGTCGCTTTCAAGAAGCTAACCTTAACCTGATGGCCAGAGGTAGAACCATCATTAATCTTATTGAAGTAAGCACTGATAGTAATCAGATTAGCCTGATCTTTCATCAAGTAGGCATCTAATTGACCATCATTAAAGGTACATTGATCAGAACTGTTCAAGAAACATTCCTTGTTGACAGTCACACCGGCTTTGTTCTTGTAGGTCACTACCAATTTGCTGATATCAGCATAAGCACTACCACCATTGGTAGAGCTGGCCACTAAGGCAGCGCCAACCAAGGTGAAGGATTCCTGTGAAGGAGTAAGCTTGAATACAGTCATTGGTACCGCACTAGCAGAGCCAGTCAAGACATCTCCGGCCACTGGGGTGTTACCATCCACAGCGACAGTCATACTACCACCAGTAGTGATGGTTAGGTAAATTGGAGATGAAGAGTTGATAGCGGATGTGGTGTTTTGTGTTACAGTCTTACCATCAGCCCAAGTTTCTACCTCAATATCGGCATTAGTAGTAGCGCCAGTAGCAGGCACTATATCAACAGAAACATAGCGAGTAGCGGTCAAATTATCTTTAATACCAAGCTGGGCAATCAATTTCTTGGAGGAGCCAGCCGGTACTTTGTAGTTCAAACCGGTGTAAGTTACGTAGTAATAATCAGTATCACCAGAATCAGACACAGTGCCGGTATTATCTGACAAGTTCTTGGTAGCCAATGGGGCAGTAGCGCCATCTTCCCAAAGAGACACAGTATTAACTACTGTATTTCCAGCCACACCACCGGCATCACCGGTAATGGCAGAGGAAGAGGCAAAGACTCTCAATTTCAAACTGGTGATCTTCAAATCATCAGAAGTGCCGGCAGTCAATAACATACCAAGGGCATTTTGAGTAGAGCCTTTTACTACTGTAGCAGAAGCTGGAGGAGTGGTGCGACTAACAGTCAATTGAGCACCGCTCACGGTCATGATATTTCCAGACAAAGTGCTTGGCACGATGTTGGCGGCGGATACATATTGAGAGTTGTCAACATATTTGACATAGTTGGTACCGCTATAATCAACTTTGGAATATAGCTTGTAACCAGCAGTCATATTGGTATCAATATCGACCATTACAGCAAAGTGTTTGGTTTTGCCGGCGGCGATATCATAGGCATCGGTAAATACTTTGTAGACACCATCAATATCAGAACCACTACCCTGAACGGTAGTGCCAGTACCCCAAGCGGCTTGAGGGCCGATAACAGTTTGATTGTTGTTGTCCAAATCTACGATCTTGACATTCTTGATGTAATTCAAGTCGGCAGTAGTGGTAACAGCGGTACCGCTGCTATTCTGTAAGAATACCCACAACTTGGTGCTCTTTACAGTCACATTATTAGTGGCGCTGAAAGAGAATTTCTGGACAACGACATTGGTTACATTCTTACCAATGTTGCCAGCGGCTGGACCATTGTTGGACAAGGTCAAATCACCACCAGTAACAGTGTAAGTCTGATCGCCAGAAGCAAAACTGTTGGTCAATTTCACACCAACACCATATTGAGAATCAGTAACATTGACGTCGCTGGTTTCATCAACATAGAATTTCACGGTGTCGTCAGTACGACCACCAGTGTTGTCAGTGTAAACTATAAAGGTCTTAGTATCACCTTTGGTAATAGTGTATGGTTTGGCCAATACGAAGGTGACTTTATCACCACTCATAGAAGCGCCAGTCACTGCATCAGTGCTACCAAGAGTTAATTTGAGGTTAGTCAAGTAACTGTTGGACAAAGAACCAGCGTTGGTCAAAGTCAAAGAGTTGACTACGACATCATTGGTAGCAGAACCGGCATTGATGGTACCACGACCTACTTCAACCGCGCTAGCACCCAAGCGGAATGAACCGGTGGAGCCAGAGTTGTCAATAGTAACAGTGGATACAGAAACCGCCGAGATTGACATTACTGAACCAACTACGCCAGTAACGGCAGAGCCATTAGCTTCTACTACATCAAAACCATCGCGTTCACCACTAGCGGCACCAGTGGTACCAGAAGTGTTGTCAGCCAAATCGGCTACGACGCGTAAAGCTTTTGGAGTACTAGATAAAGCAATCTTTAAATTGCTGAAAATGACTTTGTTGGTATCAGAGGCAACTGTGCGGCCGCTGGTCAAACGAGTGCTGCCGTCGTAGATATATACGGCGGAGAAATCGTCATAACCACCTAGATCAGTCCTCTTTAAGACTAAATCATTTAGGGTGCCAGAACCGGAAACATTGAATTTCAAGAATTCAACACCAGTGGCATCCTGAGGTACGCCTTTGGCAGCTGGAGTATCAGAAGCCAAAGAAACGGTTACTGGACCAGAAGAAACGACTGGAGGAGTCACAGTACCAGGAGCAGCTTTAAATCCAAAAGTTGGGTCATTCAAAGAAGCATCAGCGGCAGAAACGGCAGCACCCATGGTATAACCAGAGGTGGAAGCCAAAGCTGTGGCAAATTTGGCCTGCATTTTGTTAGCAGTCAAACCGGTTTCAGTTACTTCTTGTAAACTCTTGTTGGCGCCAACGACGTAGTATTTACCAGCGTTGGAAACCAAAGAACCAAGAGTTGGAGCGGCTTCGGTCACCTTGGAGGCGGCGTCAATGCTCTTGCTGTAAAGTACCATATCTGGACTTGTAGCAGGCACTACGCGACCACCTTTGGCTGGCAAAGCGGCATAGTTAGAACCAAACAAACCTTTAGCTGCATCAGCTGAGATTTCAGCCATTTTACCACCGGTCAAAACAGCATATAGTTTGTCAGTGGCATTATCTTTCAAAAGATAAGCACCTGGACGAGGAGCTACGATCCCAGCAGCTGAGAAAGAAGCTAGACAGTCGCCGGAAACAGACTTAAAGGTATATTTGTTGTCGGCAGTCCAGGATTTAAAAGTATCACCATGTGGGAAATAAGATTTTGTCTTGTCGGCATTTACTACCCAGATATCGGCACCATTGGCTTTGACGAAATCGCCAGCGACAACGGTAGCACAGTCCACAGTGGAAGCAGCTGTAGCAACAGCTGGAACCAAAGCGGCTACGCCCAAGGACCAGAAGATAGTGGTAGAAGCAACGCCTACAGTGAAAATCTTCTTACCTAATTTTAATAAATTGTTCATAATTAAATTAATAGATCTCGTTGTTTTGCGCGCGATCTGTAAACAGATCGGTCAAACGCAACGGGATTTGTCCCGACTAAATCGGGACGCACAAAGATTTTGCAAGCTCTCATGAGCCTTCGACCTTTGGCAAAACCGTATTTTATATTTTTCCCTCTCCGAAGTGTCGCCAAATATTAGCTACACTTCGGAAAAGAAAAATTATTTCTTATCCGTTTTAATAGTATTAGTAGCTACCACTGGTACCACTTTTATTTCCGGAGCTGATAAAGTAGTGGTATTAATTATCACTTTTACCTCTGATAAAACTGCTGGATTGGCAATCACCGGCGCCACTGGCACCACCTGAGAAACATTAGTAATAGTCCGATCATTTATTTTTTCCACTTCTTTGACATTGGCATTGACATCTTTTATCGCTTGTACCGCCTGGGTCAGATCACCTTTACTTACCAAATCAACGGCTTTGGCTACATTTTGATCAGTAGCAGCTACTGCTGTCTTGGTCTGGGCAGCTGCTGAGGCGGCCACGCTTGAGATCTCTGAAATTTTTTGATTAAGTTCAATAGTAGAGGTGCTATCTTTTGGTTTGGCAGTGGTGAGATCAGCCACCTGATCTTTGGCGGCCTGCACTACATCTTTTACCTTATCTACACTAGCGCTAGACGCAGCCGCATCAGTCACCGCTGATTGCAAAGTAGAGTTAATCTCTTTTTTAACTTCATCAGCCGAAACGGTCGCATCACCCTCCAAATGCTTGGAGACCATTACTTCTACCGCTTTTACCGACGTATCTTTAGCCAAATCCTTTACTTCATTGACCGCCTGCGCCACCTGCGCAACACCAGCTACCGCTGTACTTGAAGCACTTATAGCCGCGCTAGCCAACAGAGTAGTCTTGACTTCTTGCAAAGTATTTTTGATGGCATCAGTATCTTGTTTGACATCCTTGACCACATCAGCGGTCACATCCTTGGTAGAGGCAATCTTGATCTCATCTAATTTTTGATTAACAGAATTGATCTCATTTTTTAAATCACTGACTACTTCCTGCACTTTGGCTTGCTTATCAGGATCATTGCTCACTAAAATCTGTTTAGTTTCATCAGCACGGCGTTTAGCAAATTCGGCATGCAATTTGGTTTCAGCTTTTTTGGCCCCAACAATTGAGGCCATCGCCACCTGAGTTTTTTCAGCGGCGCGTTTGGCTGGGTATAACCAGTCGCCAGGTAAAGCATTGTAAGCCGCATCTACTCCGGTAATCCAACCACTGGTCGCTACGATACTTACTATCAATAAGACGGCCACTGGACGAACTACATTAAATACCACTGTGCGCGGTATAAAGAGCGCCATCGCATTCCAGACATTTTCTAGATTGATTTTATTATGATCAGTACTGACGGTATTTTTTATTTGGGATAGCAAAAGCGCGCGGTTGTTTTTCAACCACGCTTCACTCGGCTTGGCTTCGCCGTGTTTTAGCTGTTTGAGTTGTGCAATTAAATCTTGCGACATACCCTTTTATTTATCTCCCAAAATTTCTTTTAATTTTTTTAAGGCGCGATGCATCGTCACTCGTACCGCGACCTGACCCTTATTGGTAATCTCGGCAATCTCGCTGATTTCTAATTCATCTACATATTTTAGTGTCAGCACTTCCTGATATTCTTGTTTTAATTTTTTTATCGCCTGAATAATTTTTTCGGTCTCAATTTTATTTGCCAATTCACTATACCATTTGCCTTCATCGCTCACTTCTATTTCCTCATTTAAGACGGCATCATTTTTGACACTGCGCGCGCGATAAAAATCAATGATACTATTTCTGGCAATTTTATAGAGCAAGCCGCTAAAACTTTTTATTTCCGGTTGCTCTTCGCTACTGCTGATAAGAAACTGCCACGCTTTCAAAAAAACTTCCGAAGTGATATCTTCCGCATTTTCGTGATTGCTAACCTTAAAAAAAACGAAGCGGTAGATTCGTTGCACATATAGATCGTAAAGTTCGGCGTAGGCTTCTGGATCCTTTTTGGTAAAAATCCTATAAAGTAGGATTTTCTCAGTAAGGAAGTTGCTCATTATAGAAGACGAAAGAAAGTAAAATTTGTTACACCACTACCCTATCGGCCTAATTTGGTATCATCAGCATCTCAGACGGTTTAGCTATTTTACCAAATGTTAAGGTTAGGGTCAATGTGTGATACCATATTTTTTATCAAACGATTAACAATACAATTTTATACGGGAACACTATTTAAATATTTAAAAAATCTCTAAAATAGCTCCCTCTCCTTTTTTAATGCTAGATACTATCAATATTACAAAGTTTGTATACACTAGTGTATACAAACTATATAAATTTGTAAGTTTAAACATTATACTAAAACCGCCCAAAAGTCAACCTGTAAACTTGACAAAAAGCCAAAAATATGATAATTTGTATACACTAGTCTATACAAATTTTATGGAAGGACAAAATCCAACCAGCCAAGATAATAGCCAAAAACCAAAAGAAATGATCCGAGTATCTATATCCGAAGCCGCTAGGTTATTTGGTGTTAATGCCCAGACTATTCGCCGTGCCATCGCTTCCCAAGAAATCACTTACGTGATTGTAGCCGGACGTTATAAAGTAAATTTTGAAAGCTTGGTCAAATGGTCACAGCATCACACAACTGTCAAAAACAAATTAGCCAAAAAAGGGATTGGACAATTTGTAGAAAAATGGAAAATAAAAAACCCGCTTTACTCCCCCAACCCCAAATCCATCTCCAAAGAACCACCCGCCAAAGAATCACCGGCTAAGGAAAAAACCACCTCCTAAACCCGACTCAATTAGTCGGGTTTTTGTCACTCTCTGATTTATTGCACTCCCAACTAATTGCGGGTATAATATATAGAGAAATTAAAAGTCAAATATGTTCAAAAAAATTTATCAATTTTTTAACATCCACTATCACCGTCGCTACCACAACCAATATGAACATGCCAAAAAATTATTTGTCTTTGATTTGTTTCTTCTCGCTGTGGCAATAGTGATGCTTGGTAGCTCAATATTTTTTTACTTTTGGAATCCGGGATTGACCGATCAAATTGATCTCAAAATTTCTCTCGGGGATGAAAGGATCAAAAGTGGGGAAAAAATAAAATTAGTGATAGATTATAAAAACCGTAGTAAATATATTTTAAACAACGCTACCTTCGGCATCCATTTACCCAGCGGTTTTTTAATTGATCGCGATCTCACTCCTACCTCTACCTTTTCAGATCAATCTACCGCTTTTGTCCCGATAATCTATCCCGGTGCCAAAGGCCAAATCTTAATTTATGGCTATCTCTGGATTCCGCCAAAACAAGAACAAAAAATTACCGCTATACTCTCCTATACGCCCGAGAATTCCAAAAACAAAGAACAAAAATTAAGCGACTTTGTGGTCAATTTACCCGACAGCGTCTTGCAGTCCAATCTGCAAATCACCCCCACTTCTTTTGCTAATGCGGTTACCCCCTTTACTCTTAGCTTGCGTAATAATTCAGAACAAAAATTGGCTAATCTCAATATTAAACTAAATTTTCCCGGCAAAATAAATATCAGGGATGAGGATGTCACTGAATTAAGTCTAAATAAAAATGAAGAAAAAATTATTACCGGCTCAATTGTGATGCCAGGCAAAAGTGGTGAATATCTACTCTCAGCTACTATCAATAATAAATTTGATAATCGACTTGTAGAGCTACTTGATTTACAAAACACCATCAAGACTTTCTCTCCCAACATTGCCTTAAAGACCGAAATCACCGATAATCTCTCCTACGCCCAACCAGATCAGACAATCAACGCCTCTTTAAACTGGCAAAACAATGACCAACTGACCATAGAAAATGCCATTGTGCGAATTAGTTTTACTGCTGGTGTAGTGGACCTAAAAACTACTGCTAGAGAAAATCATTTCAAACTAAGCGGTGACAGCTTAATCATAGATAATTCTGTTCGGACTGCTCTTGCTAATGTCCAACACAAAAGTAGTGACCAATTTAATTTTAAAATATTTTTATTGCCAAATTTTAATCTCGGCCAAGTAGAGAATGCTCATTTAGAAATAAAACCGTATTTTAGTGGAAATATCAGAGAGATAGGCAATCAAAATTTTGAGATTATTGGACAGAACGCTCGTCTGCCGCTAACTACGGAATTAAAGCTAAAATCCCAAGCGCGCTATTATTCTGATGACGGTGATCAATTAGGACGCGGACCACTGCCACCCAAAGTAGCTCAAACCACCAAATATTGGATCTTTGTGCAGTTAAATAACACCACCAATCCAGTCAAAAATGCTAATTTGGAAATCACTTTGCCCGACTATGTCACCTTTACTGGCAAACAGAGTGTCACTATCGGACCAGCGCTCAGCCGTGGGGGCAATAAAATCAATTGGTCTTACCGCGAGCTTCCTGCCAATAGTCAAACTGGCTGGTATTTTGAAGTGGCGGCTACTCCTAGCTCTGAAATGAACGGTCAAAATTTGAATTTAGTCAATAATATCAAATTTAACGCTGTTGATAAAAATACCGGAAAAATATTTCAATTAGAAAATGGCAGTGTCAATAATATTCTGCCGGCCGCTGATTTTGGCAACCAAAAAAGTAGTGTAGTAAAGCAATAAAAATAAAATAATAAAATAAATTTAGTAAACAAAATATTTTAAACTAAAATCCCCCGACTGAATCGAGGGATTTTTTTCTTAATTATTTTATACCTGCCGCTTTTTTTAATTCCTTTACTTTGTCAGTTTTTTCCCAAGGGAATTGACTGCGACCAAAGTGTCCATAAGCGGCGCTGGCGCGATAAATTGGACGTAACAATTTTAATTGTTCAATAATTTTGCCGGGTCGGAAATCAAATACTTTTTTGACGGCATTTTCTAGCGTTCCATCGCTGAATACGCCAGTACCAAAACTATCTACCCGAATAGAAGTTGGCTCAGCACGGCCAATTACATAAGATACCTGTACCTCACAGCGATCAGCCAGGCCAGCGGCCACAATATTCTTAGCCACATAGCGCGCCATATAAGCGCCGCTACGATCAACTTTACTTGGATCCTTTCCAGAGAAACAGCCGCCGCCATGCCGACCCATCCCGCCATAAGTATCCACAATAATTTTGCGGCCAGTTAAGCCGGTGTCACCCTGTGGGCCACCGATTACAAACCGCCCAGTCATATTGATAAATAAATCCGTATTTTTATCCATGTATTTTTCACACACTGGTTTGATTACCTTCTTGGTAATATCGACGCGTAATTTTTCAGTCAACACAGTATCATGATGCTGAGCGGAAATTACCACATTCTGCAAGCGGACTGGCTTATTGTCTACATATTCCACCGCCACCTGTGATTTACCATCCGGACGCAAATATGGCAATTCGCCGCTTTTTCTGACCTCAGATAATCTTAACGCTAATTTATGCGCCAAACTAATCGGCAGAGGCATCAATTCTGGGGTCTCATTACAGGCATAACCAAACATTAGCCCCTGATCACCCGCCCCCTGTTCTTCTACCTTTTTCTTGTTCACTCCCTGAGCGATATCGGGCGATTGTTCATGAATAGAGATCAAAACACCGGCGTGTTCACTGTCAATTCCATACGCGGGATCAACATAACCAATATCTTGCAAAACACCGCGCACAATTTGCTGGACGTCGGCGGTGGCTTTGGTGGTCACTTCACCACCCACAATCACCAAACCGGTAGTGGTAAAACATTCCACCGCGACGTGCGAATGCGGATCTTGGCTTAAAAATTTATCCAGTACCGCATCAGAAATTTGATCACAAATTTTATCTGGGTGCCCTTCAGTCACCGACTCAGAAGTAAAAACAAATTTATTAGACATAAATTTTAATGAATTAACTAGCCATGACAGAAGGAATTTGCTGTTAGGTAATCGACCTTTAACCCATCAGCAAACAACACCGTCAAGGGCTAGAATTTAATAAGATTTATTATACTGGCAATAATTACCGTTGTAAATAGTAGAAATAAAGCAATCGCCACCCACCATTTATGGCGTAGACCGTAAGACACAGCAGGCAAATCGCCATAATGCTGAGCGCGCAAATAAACAAATACTAAAATCAACGCCTCTAAACCAAGTAATACTCCGCCAATTAAGCCAATAACCTTCAAAAAATCGTGCCAACCCAGCATATATAGAGTCAAAGGAGTAACAATAGTGAATAGAATCGCCGAAAACGGCGATACTTTCCAGTCCCAAATTAAAGTTTGTTTCATAGCCAAACCCAATCCCAAAAATCCGCTTCCCATAGCAAAAACAGCAAACATATTAATCAAAATCTTCACCCACCAGCCAAATTTTTCTCCCAGCGCCACACTCACTATCGGAGTGGTATTGAGTCCCAGTACACTCACTGTCGCCACTGCAAACAAAATATATACAACCACTGGAATTAGAGTGCCGATAATCAAAGCCTTTTTAAATTTTTTCTGATCATCAGGCAAAAGAGCATGTGCCTCGGCAATAGCGGGCGAGGCTTGTAGGGCAAATAATATCACCCCAAAGGGCAAAAATAAATTGGCAAGATCATAATAATAAAAATTCTCCCATTTGGCTTGCGGCATTATGCCCAAAGATAAACCAATCACGATACTTAGCACCACCACGCTAAAAAATTTTTCTAAAACTTTTACTGTCTGCAACCCGCGCCAGATAGAAAAACTGCCAACTGTCCAAAATATTACCGCCCACCATTCCGGAGTGCCACCAAATAAATTGGCCAATGACTCCCCTTCACCAATTAGATAAGCCAACAATGCTCCCAGACCACCCAATACCACCATAATTGACATCGCTACCTTGGCCCAATTACCTAAATATTTACCAGCCAATCCAGGTAATTGAAAACTATCTCTGGTGCGCACTACAATCTCGCCAATTAACAAATTCAACAACAACATTAGCAATCCCAACAAAATAATATAACCAATTCCCAGTGCCAAACCAACTCTTGAGACCACATAAGGAATACCAAAAATCCCCGCGCCAATTGTCATACCGGTAATCATAAAGACCGCACTGCTGACACTAATTTTTTCTTTATAAATTCCCTGATGTAAAATTAATTTTTTTTCTAGCGACATAAATAATTGAATATATTATATCACAAAAAATAAACTATAAAAAGAAAACAAAAACACCCCATAATAAACAGAGTGTTTTATTTTCTCAAAACCTCCTCCTTGGAAATTCTATTTTATAAAATCACCAAGGAGCAGGGAGGTTTTGAGACCTCCCCACCCACTAGGACTGCAAGTTGTGGATGATGGCGGTGAGCAGAGCGCGGAAGCGCGGCGCGGCGGCCGAGCAAGCGGCCACCACCTCAGCGTGCGACAGCGGCTCCTTGGCTACACCAGCGGCGTGGTTGGCCACGCAGGAGATGCCCAGCACCCGGCCACCAAGGTGTCGAATGGCGATCACCTCGGGCACGGTGGACATGCCGCACATGTCAGCGCCCAGCGCACGTTGCATGCGGACTTCGGCTGGTGTCTCGTAGGCCGGGCCGGTCATGGCGATGTAGACACCCTCCCGCAGATCCATGTCCAGAGAATGTCCGGCGGCCAAAGCGACCTGGCGAAGCGCGCAGTCGTAGGCCTCGGTCATGTCCGGGAAACGCGGACCGCTCTCACGCTTGTGGTTCTTGCCGATGAGCGGGTTGCCGTCCATGAAGTTGATGTGATCACGGATGATGACCAGCTCGCCCGGCTTGATCTGAGGATCCACGCCGCCGCTGGCGCAGGTGATGATGTGGTCCTTCACCCCAGCGAACACGAGCGCCCGCACGGCGAGTACCACGGTCTGGTAGCTGTGCCCCTCGTAGCGATGGACGCGACCGTCCAGGATCAGCACCCCGAGACCGCCGATCTTCACGTAGCGCAGGACGCCGGCATGGCCAGCGGCCCCGCACTTGGGAAGACCAAGCTTGGCGTAGCTGATTTCCCGCGCGCCCGGCAGATCAGCGCCGTACCCACCCAGACCTGATCCCAACGTGACGACCAAATTGGCGACGTCACCGTTGAGCCAGGTCAGGACGTTCTTGGCCACAGCGAGCACTTGACGCAAATTCATGTTGTACATGGTTCCCTCCTTTTGATGCCAAGATGGCATTTTGGAACCACCACCATCCTAACATTTCTAAAAAAATAATCAAGAAAATAAAAAACA
>Ga0233425_10004621_pt1 | contig 22858 bp, 18 predicted proteins | sample Watercolumn_Towu_2_FD_181712 | JGI IMG/M metagenome (GOLD analysis project Ga0233425, IMG submission 181712) | Freshwater microbial communities from Lake Towuti, South Sulawesi, Indonesia - Watercolumn_Towuti2014_140_MG | ecosystem: Environmental > Aquatic > Freshwater > Lake | place... | reverse complement strand
CATCCCCGGCGCGCTCGTCAAACGCACGCTGGTCGAGGCCAGGGTGCGGGCGGAGCACAGGGCGCGAAGTCGGAACCTGTACAGCGCCAGCGCCCGGTGGTGACGCACCGGTGCGCACGAGCGCTCACGGGGGAGGGACTTTTCTGAAGTTGCAGGAAGGTTCCTCCCCCGAGCCCCCTCCTCAAAAGACTTCCACGGTTCTTCCTGTGCGTCCGTGAGCGGACTGATTCCAATCCCTGGAAGTCTTTGTGGATGGGGGTCCGGGGGAAACCGCTTTCTTCAAAAAGGGGTTTCCCCCGCGAGCGGATACCGGCGGCCGTCAGCGGCTGCACGCGGAGGTCTGGCCGCCGGCGCAGGCCCGCTGGAAGAGTGCCCGAGCGCGCGTGATGTCCAGGGGCACGCCCGTCCCGCTCTGGTACATCAGCCCCAGGTTCTCGCAGCCGAGCATGTGGTTGCCGTCGCACGCCCGCTGATAGAGGTTCACGGCGTCGACCAGGCTGAGCGGGACCCCGCGGCCGCGCTCGTACATCCACGCCAGGTCATTGCAGCCGCCCGAGTCGCCGCCGTCGCATGCGCGCCGGTAGTTCGCCGAGGCCTGGACGTCGCTCTGCGGGACGCCGCGGCCGTTCTGGAACATGTAGCCGAGATCGACGCACGCGCCGAGCTCGCCGCCGTCGCAGGCCTGCCTGTGGAGCTGCGCGGCCCTGACGTCGTCGCGGGGCACGCCGCGGCCGTTGCGGTAGAGCAGGCCCAGGTTGTTGCACCCCAGCATCTCGCCGAGGTCGCAACCCTGGTTGTACAGGCTCGCGGCCTGCTGGTCGTTCTGCGGCACGCCGCGCCCCATCTCGTACATCCAGCCGAGGTCGTTGCAGCCGCCGCCGTGGCTGCCGGTGCACGCCTGCTGGTAGTACGTGCACGCCTGTGCGTCGCTCTGGGGCACGCCGCGCCCGTGCTGGTACATGAACCCGAGGTCCGCGCAGCCCGACGCCTCGCCGCCGAGACAGGAGCGCCGGTGGAGCGCCGCCGCCTGGACGTCGTCGCGGGGCACGCCGCGTCCGCTGCGGTAGAACAGGCCGAGGTTGTTGCACGACAGCATGTAGTTGCCGTCGCACGCCTGCCGGTAGAGGGCGGCCGCGCGCACGATGTCCATCGGCACGCCCCGGCCGCGCTCGTACATCCACGCCAGGTCATTGCACCCGGCCATGAAGCTGCCCTGGCAGGCGCGCTGGTAGTAGGCCGATGCCTGCCCGTCGTTCTGCGGGACGCCGCGCCCGTGCTGGTACATGTAGCCGAGGTCGTTGCACCCGCCGGCGTCTCCACCGTCGCAGGCCCGCCGGCTCAGGTTCGCGGACATCACGTCGTCCTGAGGGACGCCGCGAGCGTTGCGGTACATCAGGCCGAGGTTCGCGCACCCGAGCATGTACCCGCCCTGGCACGCCCTGTTGTACAGCGCGACGGCCTGCTGCAGGTTCACCGCGACGCCGCGTCCGTGCTCCATGCGCCACGCAGCTTCGTTGCACCCGGGCATGTGGTTGAAGTTGCAGGACTGCATGAACAGCGCGAACCCCTGAGGGGTCTCCCCCATGGTCCGCCCGGCCTCGAAGCACGCCTGCCCGTTGCCAGCCGAGCACTGTTGCTGATACGCCTGCGCACCTGCCTCTCCCGCGATCGACACGAGGGCTCCGAGGCAGCTCAAGAAGAGAATGAAACGCGTCATCTGTCCTCCACTGTCAAAGGTCGCTCCCGGGCAACCCGCGCCATCATACGCCGAAACATGCCGCGAGTGCTCCTGTAATCCCACGCTTTGACGCTCGCCACGGCCGGAGCTTCACCTGTCGCCGCCCTCCGGCTCGCCGCACAGGACCCAGATCTGCTGCGTGGGCGGCTCGGACGGGCTCTCGCCCTCGTCGGGCCCGTCCGAGTACACGCGGCACGGCACTCGCTCGCTCGCCCACGTCCGGAGCGGCTCGACGCGGTCGAGCGCTCGGATCATGTCGCCGAACCGCAGCTCGACGAGACACCGGCCGCGGGCGCACTCGACGCGGGTGACGGTCACGCCCTCTCCGCCGACGAGCTCGTCGAGCCCGGCGCGGAGATCGTCCCGCGTCCGCGTCGCCCACGAAGTGGATCTCACATCCCGGCGAGCCCGCTCGGGATCGGTCCCGGGCGTGTCGATACCGCCACTCGACTCGAAGTCGCGCCGGGAGATCTCCTCGGCGTCTTCGCCGCGTGGCGCGAGAGCCCGCTGCTCCTCGATGCGCGGCTCGGGGATGTTCTCGATCTGCACCGGCGGCGGTTGCGCAGTGTCTCCGGACGAAGCGGGCGGGGACATTGGGCGCGGCCCGGCGTCGAGCCCGCCCCGGGCTTCCTCTGTGCGTCGGTCGATGTGGATGAGCAGGCTCGCGGTTCCCGCCGCCGCTGCGGCGACCACGAGGATCGCCATCGTCCGGCCGGTGCTCGTCCACCCGTGGGCGAGCATTCAGAACTCACAGTTGCCCGGAGTGCGCGGGAACGGGATGACGTCGCGGATGTTCTCCATGCCCGAGATATATTGGAGCATCCGATCGAACCCGAGGCCGAACCCCGCGTGGGGCACGGAGCCGTAGCGCCTGATGTCGAGGTACCACCAGTAGTTGTCCAGGGGCATGCCGGTCTCGCGGATCTTCGCCTCGAGCACGTCGAGCCGCTCCTCGCGCTGCGAGCCGCCGATGATCTCGCCGATGCCCGGACACAGGACGTCCATCGCGGCCACGGTCCGCCCGTCGTCGTTCGACCTCATGTAGAATGCTTTGATCTCCTTCGGATAGTCGGTCACGATCACGGGCCTTCCGACCATCTTCTCGGTGAGGTATCGCTCGTGCTCCGCCTGGAGGTCGACCCCGAACGACACCGGGAACTCGAACGGCTCGCCGCTCTGCTCGAGCGACCGGACCGCGTCGGCGTAGGTCATACGCTCGAACGGTGATCGAACGACGGCCTCGAGCGATTGCCGGAGCCCGGGCTGGTAGAACCGTTCGAAGAACTCCATCTCCTCGGGGCAGCGCTCGAGGCACTCGGCGATGATGCTCCGGAGGAAGTCCTCGGCGAGCCGAACGTCGTCGTCGAGGTCGGCGAAAGCCATCTCGGGCTCGATCATCCAGAACTCGGCCGCGTGGCGCCGCGTGTTGGAGTTCTCCGCGCGGAACGTCGGGCCGAACGTGTACACGTCGCCCAGCCCCATCGCCAGGAGCTCGGCCTCGAGCTGGCCGCTGACAGTGAGGTAGGACGGCCGTCCGAAGAAGTCGCTGGTGAAATCGATATGGCCACCCTCGCGAGTCGGCACGTGACCCAGGTCGAGGGTCGTGACCTGGAACATCTCGCCCGCGCCCTCGCAGTCCGAGCCCGAGATGATCGGCGTGTGGACCCACAGGAAGCCCCGGTCCTGGAAGAAGCGGTGGATCGCGAATGCGAGCGCGTTGCGGAGCCGGAGGACCGCTCCGAACGTGTTCGTCCGTGCCCGGAGGTGCGCGATGGTGCGGAGGAACTCGAGCGAGTGACGCTTCTTCTGGAGCGGGTAGGTCTCGGCAGGCGCATCGCCCAGGACGACCATTTCTTTCGCCCGGACTTCGACACGCTGCCCCGCGCCCGGGGACTCGACCACCTCGCCCCTGATCGACACTGACGCTCCGGTCCCCAGCCCTTCGAGCGAGCCGGAGCCGGGCAGAGCTGGGTCGAGCACTACCTGTAAAGTGCTCATGCAGGATCCGTCGCTCAGGGCCAGGAAAGACACGCTCTTCGAAGCGCGCCGGGTGCGCACCCACCCCTTGACGAGCACCTCCTCGCCTGGCGGTGCGCTGGCAAGGACTTGGGCAATCTTCGTTCGTTCCATGGCTTCCACCTATCCCTGGCGCGGGCCGGACGCAAGATCGTCCAGAGCCGCCGTGAGCATTTCATTGAATGGAAAGATGTGCTCCCCTATGATACGGCGTTCGTACCTCGGAGGCGGTGATGCCAGTGGTGGCCAGGGAGAGTCAAATGATACGGGCCGCGCGGCCTGCCGCGATCGCGCGGGAGAACCTCGGCACGGCACTGGGCCAGATCCAGGAGATCCCCGATCCGCCGGGCGACGTGCAGCACGTGACGGCCCTCATCGCCCAGGCGCTCGGCTCCCTCTTCGCCGTCCAGTCGTCCGAGCCCGAGGAGCCCGCGCACGTCCAGGGTGTGCGAGCCGCCATGGCCGCCCTGTCGCAGTGCCTCGAGCGACTTCAGGACGTGACGGTCAGGGGCCGCGAGATCGACGCCGCCACGGGCACGATCGCCAGGACCCTGGCCATCCTCTACCCGATCTCCCGCGTGCAGGAGCGCGGGCCGCTCCCGAGCGAGCCGACGGCAACGAAACCGATCCCCCACGATACCCGGCGCAGCACCGAGCGCGTGGGGATCGAGGTGGACGTGGGGTTCGCGAGCGAGTCCCAGTTCTATACCGGGTACACCCAGGACATCAGCGAGGGGGGGCTCTTCGTCGCCACGCACGACCTCAAGAAGATCGGAACGAAGATGGCCGTCTCGTTCACGCTGCCGGACGGCTACCTCGTCTCCGCGGTCGGCGTCGTCCGGTGGTTGCGCGAGTACAACGATCTCACGGATGACATCTCCCCCGGCATGGGTGTCCAGTTCATCGACCTTTCGAAGGATGATCGCGGGGCAATCGAGAAGTTCCTCACCGTTTGCCCGGGCATCTTCATCCCAGAAGATGTGCTTTAATCGGCTTCGCTCGCGCTGGAGGGTGGAGGACGGAGGCGTGGCCGTCGACGCGTGGTCCGGGACTCGGTCGGCATTTCCCGCCGGGCGCCGGGGCGGCGTGCTCGCCGTGTGCATCCTGGTCCTCGCGATCCCAGGACCGCTCCGGGCCGAGCAGCGGCGGGCCGCGGATGACGCGTGGGCGTTCCACGAGGCATGGCGGACCTTCCGGGTTGACCTCGACGCGTCCGTCCCGGGCGAGCACGGGCAGTCGATGCTGATCGATCACGCCGAGCCTGGACCGCAGTGGCTCGTGCGCGATGCGATCCGGATCTCGAGGAGCGCACCGATCGTCTCGCGGCTCGCGCACCGCGCCGTCACCGCCGGCGACGCCGCGGCCGTCCCCGCGCTGCGCCAGGCCCTCGCCGGTGTCACTGACGCTCGGACGCGGCTGCTGCTCGAACGTGCCCTCGTGCGGCTCGGAGACGAGCAGATGCAGGAGCAACTCGGTGGCCGGCTCGAACGCGGGAGCACGACCGAGCGCTGGCAGGCCGCGTCGTCGCTCGTCCTGGCCGGCGCCAAGGCGGTGCCGATCCTCGTCGGGGCGCTCTCCGCCGAGGACGACCAAACCAGGATGGCGGCGGCCTCGGCGCTCGTCTCGCTAGGTGACGCCCGGGGCGCGAAGATGCTGGGAGAGATGCTCTCCGGTTCCGATCCGTACCGGCAGCTCGAAGCGGCCCATGCCCTCGCGCTGGCCGGTGACGCGCGCGCCGTCCCCGTGCTCCGCGACCAGTTGAAGCGCCCGGGTTGCGACCGGGGCCGCCTGGCGAGGTCCCTCGGATTCGTGGGAACGGCGCCGGAGCGGGACCTTTTGCGGAGCGTCCTCGATGCTCTGCCCGGAGGCGGGTCCCAGACCGTCCGTCTCGAGCTGTTCAGAGCCCTGGGCCGCATCACCATGCGGGTCGACCTCGCGGACCTCGCGCCGGCGTTCGCCTCGCTGGGCGAAGACCCGGACGACGACGGCGGCGTGCTCGGAGCCTGGCGGGAGGCGCTCGGCCGCGCCGCCGCCCGCGGGGTCGTGGGGCGCGCGCCGCTCGCTCGCGCCGTCGAGGAAGGACTCGGGAGCCCGCAGGCCCGGGAGAGCCCGGTCGCGTTCGACAGCCGCCGCGAACGAGTGCTGCCGCTAGTCGGTCTGCTGACGACCGGCAGGATCGCCCCCCGGCTCGCGGCGTCGCCGCGGCCCGGCTCGGTCGATGTCCTCCTCGAGCGGCTCCGGGTCGTCGGTGGCGACGCGGACGACCGGATCGATCGCTTCGCGGCCGCGCTCGAGCTGCTCGAGCGGACAGGGGAACGGCTGGGCTATCCCGCGCTGTCCGAGCCACCCGAGGCCCGCGCCGTGGGTCTCGGCGCCGGCCGTGCCGTGGACGGCAACGCGCTCACCTCGTGGATCGCCGGCGAGGCCGCGGGAGCGCTGCGGCTGGACCTCGTCCGCCCGCTGCGTGCGCGGCGTCTGCTCCTCATCGGCGGGTGCACGGACTCACGGGAGTCCTTCCGCCGGCACGCGCGAGTGAGCCGCCTCGGCGTGCGACTCGACGGCGGACCCGCGATCGAGGGCCGGCTCCGAGACGACGACCCGTGGTTCCAGGAGGTGGAGCTCCCGGGGTCAGAGCTCTCCCGCGTAGAGATCGAGGTGCTCGAGGTCCATCCGGGCGAGCAGACCGACGCGCCGGCCTGCATCGCGGAGATCAGGCTCCGGTAGCCCGACCGGGGCGCCCGGCACGAGCGCACCCCGCCCAGTTTTCTGGAGGAGGACGGCACGGATCGGCTAGGGTGGGGCCATGGATGCCCGATGGGCCGAGGAGGGCGACGTCGGTCCGGGAAGCGTGAGCGCCGTGCTGCACGACCTCGCGGAGCGAGGAGAGACGGGGATGCTCGAGGTGCTCGCCGAGGGCCGCGTCTTCCGGCTCGCCTTGCGCCGGGGTGTGCCCATCCATGCGAGCTCCGGACTGGACCTCTGGCTCATCGGCCACGTCATCGAGCACCTCGGGGAGCCGATCGGCGGAGGCGTCGCCGCGCTGCGGCGTGTGCTCGCCAGAGCGAGCGGGCGCTCGGGCGACGAGCTCGTGCGTGCCGGCGTGACGAGCCGGGACTGCGTCGAGCAGGCGTTGAAGGAACAGATCCGGTTGAGGGCGCAGACCTTCCTGCCGCTGACCCGTGGGCACTACCGGTTCTGGCGCGGCGGCGAGCACCTCTCGGACGTGCCGCGGCAACCCGACCGCTGGACAGCGGACGACCTGTCGCGAGAGGCACGGCACGGCTTCGTGCCGCACCGCGCCCTGCGCGACCTGCTCCGGAGGCTGGGAGATGACGATCCGTGCTCCGCGCTGGGTCTCCCGCGAGGCGCGAGCATCACCGAGGCCCGACGCGCGTTTCGCGAGCTGGCCCGGGCCCACCACCCGGACCGGCTCGGCCGCGAGCGCGACGCCGCCGCGCTCGACCTCCACCGACGCATCTTCATCGCCGCGGTCAGGGCGTACGGCCGGCTGCGGGAGCGGTGAGGATCAACGGGGAGGGAACTTTCTGGAGAAAGTTCCCTCCCCGAGCCCCTCCCTCAAAGACTTTTCACAATTTCTACTTCGCTTCCATCAACTGTCCATGGTGGACGACATGGACCCAGTGGACGAGGTGGACTCGGTGGAAGATCGGTCCACGTGGTCCACTCCGTCCACCTCGTCCACCAGCGAAGCGTCATGCTCGGATTGATCTCGAGAATTCCTGAAAGTCTTTGGGGAAGGGGCGGAAACCACTTTCTTCAGAAAGGGGTTTCCCCGGAGTCGTCACTCGCCCTGGCCGGCCTGCTTCATGAGCTGCTCGAGCATCTTCTGGCGCTGCATCTCCTGCTGGGCGGCCTTGAGGATGTCCGGCGGCACGTCGCCGCCGAGCGCGTCGCCGGCCTCGGCAGCCTTTGCCGGCCTGGGCTCACGCTTCTGGAACGACGTGACATCGACCTTGAACCGCTTGGCCATGTGCTCGGTGAGGAGGTAGATCTGGTCGCGGTCGTCGCGCCGTGCGGCGACGTTGCGCTCGATGTTCTTGGTGCCGATGAGCAACACGTAGGCCTTTGCGCTCTCGCCGCGGCCGACCTTGAACGTGACCCGCGTCGATCCGTCGTCGTCGAAACCCAAGTCGTCGCCGCCCTCTGAGAAGTCCGACGTCCGCAGGCGGGCCAGCGTGGTCACGATGCTCTGGACCTTGGCCTGATCGAAGTTCTCGATGGTCTTCACTCGCGCTCCCGGCTCGGGGGGCTGCTTGGCTGCCTTGGCCTTGCTCGGCCCCGCGTCGGCCTCGCCTTCTTCGTCCTCTTCCTCTTCCGGAGGCGGCGCCAGGGCATCGATGGCCTCGATGGTCCACTCGGCGTCGTTCTTCGAGGTGTCCCTGGCGAACGCGAAGGTCCCGTTCTCGTCACGGAGCTCGATGTGGGAGATCTGCTCGCGGTCGAAGTCGAAGATCTGTTTGTCGCGCCAGTCCGCGGTCCGGCGGCCGAACACGTACCGGAGCGAGCCCTGGAGCCGGTACACGATGTCCTGATCGGGCAGGCGCATCATGCTGTGCCCCGCGGTGCTCTTGCCGAGGATGAAGTGCGCCACCCTGTCGCTGCCCGCATAGACCTGGACCTTGATGCCCGCGTCATCGGTCACCTCGAGGTCCTCGTGGCTGGTGGGCATATCGCTGGCGACGTCGATGACCTCCAGGCTGCCGATCTTCTCGATCAGCGTCTTCGCGGCCGCCTGGTTCGCGTCCGTCTTCACTGGTTCCTCGAGGCTCCACGTGGGCTCGGCGTCCCCCTCGGCCTCTCCGCGGATGAGGACGATGTGTTGCTTGTGCCGGTCGTCGCCTTTCCCTTCCTGGGAGTCGATGACGACCTTTGTCACAGTGCCGGTGTCGATCTTCGCCAGGGGCGATGGGCGGTCGGTCGATGACGTCACCGTCTCTTCGGACCGGGTCACGAAGTAGATGGCCACGACGAGGGCGATCACGACCAGCGCCGCGATGAGCAGGCGATTCATGACCTACTTGCCTCCCTTCTTGCTGCGCCACTCGACCTCGATGCGCTCCCGGGCGCTCTTGCGCCACGACCAGCGAGCCACGCCGAACAGCAGGAACAGCACGGGCCACGCGATGATGTTCCCCCACTTGATCCAGTTCCGCTTGGCGTCGGTCATCTCGGGCAGCGACGGGTCCTCGAGCCGCTTGGCCCGGATCTCGATCAGGTCCTCGTCCTCCGCCAGCCAGTCGAGCGTGTTCATCATGAAGGTCAGGTTGGCGGGGGAGTGCTCGGGCCGCCGGTTCGAGCCGACGTACTCGATCCGCAGGAAGTCCGCGTCGCCGACCACGAGGATCCGGCCCGGGCTCGTGCTCTTCGTCAGGTGCTCCTGCTCGGTCTCCTCGACGGGTTGCTCGTCCTCGCCCCTCGACGGCGGGCCGGACGTGGCGAAGTGGCTCGGGAAGGCGCCGGACAGCTCGACCACGAGCGGGAAGCGGCCCGTGCGGTGGGACGCCTTCTGTTGCGCCATCCACTCGCTCTCCTCCTGCCGGGGATCGAGGTTGAAGTTGTCCACCGCGTTCCAGCCCTTCTCCGAGGTCCTGACCAGGACGTTGGCCTCGATCTCGCTGTTCTCGGCCGCCTCGCGGGTGATCCGCACCGTCGACGGCCAGAGCAGGCTGAGGCCGGGCAGCCGGAACAGGAGCGCGTGTTCCTCGGCGATCTGCTCGTCGGCCAGGTGCGGCCACGGCGGATACGGGCGCGGGATGGCCATGGGGATGTTGCCCATCGGGGTCCGCATCTGCGCCGTGACCAGGAACCGGTCGGTCTGGACGTCCATCACCACGTCGTGGCCGATCTGGACGCCGTAGGTCTCGAGCAGCGCCTCGAGGCCGGTCTCGTTGCTGGTGGCGCTCACGCCCATCATGGACTCCTCCACGGTCGTCCCGTTGAGGAAGAACGCGACCGCGCCGCCGTGCATCAGGTACTGATCGATGGCGTAGAGGTCGGCGTCGGGGAACTCCTCGGTCGGACCGACGACGACCAGCCCGATGTAGTCCTCGTGCGTCGGGCGCTTCTGCTTCAGGCTGACCTCGCGGAGGTTGTAGGTATCGATGATCTTGTTGAGGTACGAGATGCCGGGATCGGGCTCCGGCTCGTTGGGCATCTGCCGCGGTGGCGGCTCCATCACGCCTGGCTCTCCGTGGCCGACGGTGAAGCCGATGGTCCGCTTCTCGCCCGTGGCCTGCTCGATCACCTGACGGATGATCGTGGTGAAGTCGTACTCCAGGCCGCTGATGTCCGCGTCCCTGGACAGGATGGGGATGGACTTGCTCTCGCCCCGGTAGATGAACGCCACGCCGCGGTACCCGAGCACCTCGCGGGCCTCGTCGGCCTTGAGCGCGGCGTGCGGGACCTTCTCGATCCGGTCCTCGCCCGCCTGCTTCTCGAGGTTCTCGTTGCCGTCCGGGTGGATGATCTCGACCCGGATCTTGCCCCCGCTCGCGGCCGAGTACTCCTCGAGCAAGTCCCTGACGGCCCGTTCGTGCGAGTTGAACGGCGGCGGCAGGTCCTCGGAGAAGTAGGCCCGGATGGTGAGCCGGTCCTCGAGGCCGGCCACGATCCGCTTGGTGCCGGCCGAGAGCGAGTGGAGCCGCCGCTCCGTCAGGTCGAAGCGGTGGTTCACGAACACGCTGAGCACGTTGAGCAGCACGAGCCCGACCACGATCATGATCAGGAACACGGTGGACTCGCTCGAAGCCTTGACCCTACGTTCCATAGGTCACCTCCACCATCGCCGGCTTTCCAGGGAAGCGTAGGCAGCCGCGAGCCCGAGCCCGATCACCGAGAAGAAGAACACCATGTCACGGGTGTCGACGACGCCTCGGGCGACGCTCTGGAAATGGGAATCGAAGCTCAGGTAGTCCGCCACACTGGCCAGCGACGGCGGCATGAAGGCCGTGAATTTATCGATGAAGAAAAAGAAGAGGCACACGATCATCGATGCGAAGAACGCGACCATCTGGTGCTGGGTCAGGCTCGAGAAGAGCAGCCCCACGGCCATGTAGGCCGCGCCGATGAGCACGAGCCCGATGTACCCGCCGATGATCGGACCGTGGTCGATCGCGCCCAGCGACGAGAGGGTGATGCCGTAGGGGACAGTCAGCAGGAGCGTGACCACGAGCAGCCCGAGCGCGGCGAGGTACTTGCCGGCGATCACCTCGATGTCTCGCACGGGCATCGTGGTCAGCACCTCCAGCGTCCCCGACCCGTTCTCCTCCGCCAGGAGCCGCATCGTGACGGCCGGCGCGTAGAAGACGAGGACCAGCGAGGCGATGTTGAAGAAGCTCCGCATGGTGAGAGATGGCGGAGGCGCGAAGAAAGTTATCCAGAACAGCGCGCCCACGAGGAGCAGGAAGAGGCTCACCACGATGTACGCCACGGGTGAGTTGAAGTACGCGAGGAACTCGCGCTTGGTGATGGCCCACAGGCGGTGCATGGCCTAGTCCTCCTTCTTCTCGACGTCGGACTCCTGGGAGTCCTCGGGCTCGTCGGACTCTTCGGACTCCTCGGACTCCTCGGGTTCCTCGGGCTCGTCGGGCTCCTCTGGTTCCTCGGTCTCGTCGGACTCCTCTGGTTCCTCGGGCTCCTCGATGCGTTTGCCCGCCTTCCGCCGCTCGCCTTTACCCTTCTTCGCGTCGCCCAGGGTCAACCCGCGGAAGACGTCCTCGAGGCTGGCTTCCTGGTGGCGCAGCTCGAGCAGAGGCGCGCCTCCCTCGACCACGGCCTTTGCGATCGAGGCCCTGAGGTCGATGTCGCCCTTGGGGAAGATCCTGAGCTCGACCTCGTCGTCGCCGAAGGTCTGGCCCGTCTCGACGGTCGAGACATCCCGCAACGCCTGGATGGCCTTGCGCACGCCGTCCACGTTCTGCTTCCGGGTCACGACGGTGTGGAGCCGGCCACGCTGCTGGTGGGCCAGCTCATCCACCGTGCCGTCGGCCACGATCTTGCCCTTGTTGATGATGATGACGCGGCTGCACGTGGCCTGGACCTCGGCGAGGTTGTGGGTGGACAGGATGATGGTCTTCTCCTTGCCCAGCTCCTTGATGAGGCCGCGGATCTCCGCGATCTGGTTCGGGTCGAGGCCGCTCGTCGGCTCGTCGAGGATGAGGATGTCGGGGTTGTGGACCATGGCCTGGGCGAGCCCGACGCGCTGCCGGAAGCCCTTGGAGAGCTCGCGGATCTCGTGGCCGACGACCTCGCGCAGCCCGCAGACGTCGATGACCCGGCCGATCGCCTTCGTGCGCTTCTCCGCTGGCACGCCGCGCATCTCGGCGAAGAACCGCAAGTCCTCGAGGACCGTCATCTCCTTGTACAGAGGCGCGTTCTCCGGGAGATAGCCCGTGTTCTGGCGCGCCTGGAGCGACGCCTCGAACACGTCGTGCCCGTTGACCTTCGCCGTCCCCGCGCTGGGCGAGATGAAGCATGTGAGGATCTTCATCGTCGTGGTCTTTCCCGCGCCGTTCGGCCCGAGAAACCCCAGGATCTCGCCGCGGTCGACGGTGAACGTGACGTTGGAGATCGCTCGTTTCTGCCCGTAGAACTTCGTCAGCCCCTGGGCCTCGATCATTGTTTCCATGTGTTTCATTTCACTTGGTTCTGGCCGGTTGAGTGGTTAAACGCGCGTATCTTATTCGGCGTCCCCTCACTGTCAAGCGCCTGGGACTCGTTCCCCGCATCCCGAGCCCGGAGGTATAACGTTTCCATGACGAGCGCCAGAACAGCAACGTGGTGTGTTCTATTCCTCGCCTTGGTGTCGTTGGTCGTCGGCGGGTGCGGACGCAGTCAGCTCGGCGGGCCCGCGGACGCGGGGATCACCGATGCCGCGCCGCCGGTGAGGTGTGAAGACGACTCCGAGTGCGACGACGGCAACGCGTGCACCGGGACGGAGCGGTGTGTCGGCGGCTTCTGCGAGCCGGGGACGCCGGTCGCTTGCGATGACGGCGTCGAGTGCACCGCGGACACGTGCGACGGCCCCACGGGCGAGTGCTACTTCCTGCCGGACCACTCCCGCTGCGAGCGCGGCGAGCTGTGCGACGAGGAGGAGGGCTGTCGCGGCCGCGCCTGCACCGACTCCAGTCAATGCGACGACGGCGAGCTCTGCAACGGGGTCGAGTACTGCCTCGACGGGCGGTGCCAGCCCGGCCTCGTGCCGAGCTGCGACGACGGGATCGCGTGCACGACGGACCGATGCGAACCGGCGACCGGCGGATGCGCGCACCAGGGCGACGACGCCGTCTGCGACGACGGGAGGTATTGCAACGGGCTGGAGCTCTGCGACGCGTTTGTCGGCTGCATGCCCGGCGCGCCGGTCCGGTGCGACGACGGGAACGCGTGCACCGAAGATTCCTGCGACGACGCCATCGACCGATGCGTCCACGACCCGACCGACGCCGACCGCGACGGGTACGCGAGCTGCGGCTGCGCCGGGCCACCCTGCGACTGCGACGACCTCGACGTGACCGTCAACCCCGGGATGACCGAGCAGTGCCGCGACCGCCGCGACAACGACTGCGACAGGCTCATCGACTGCGACGACCGCGACGACTGCGCCGACGACCCGCGCTGCGGCACGATCACCTGCGAGGGCGACGACGAGTGCGATAACGGCGCGTTCTGCGACGGGCTCGAACGCTGCCTCGACGGACGCTGCACCCCCGGGACGGCTGTGGACTGCGACGACGGGATCGACTGCACCGTGGACACCTGCGACGAGGCCATGCGGTCATGCCTCAATGAACCCGATCCCTCGCGCTGCGACCCCGGCGAGTGGTGTGATCCCGACGAGGGGTGCGTGAGCGCCGTGTGCACCACGGACCGCGACTGCGACGACGGGCTCTACTGCGACGGCCTCGAGACCTGCGGTCCGGACGGGCTGTGCGTGCGGGGACCCGCCGTCGCCTGCGTGGACCGGTTCGACTGCACCGAGGACACATGCGACGAGACGATCGACGCGTGCACGTTCGCTCCGAACGACCGCCTCTGCCGCGACGAGTCGATCTGCAACGGGCGGGAGCGCTGCGACCCGGCGCGCGGCTGCGTGCCCGGCGTCCCCATCGTCTGCGACGACCTGGACCCCTGCACCGACGACGCGTGCGACGAGGGGAGCGGCGTGTGCCGTTTCACGCCGTGGGAGGCCGACGCGGACCTCGACGGTTTCACCGATTGCGCCTGCTCGGCGCCGCCGTGCGACTGCGACGACGCGGACCCCACGATCAACCCCGGCGCGGGCGAGGTCTGCGACGACCTGATCGACAACGACTGCGACGATCTCATCGATTGCGACGACCCGGTGTGCGTCGGCGACCCCGGGTGCTGCGTCCCCACCGGCGACGAGGTGTGCAACGACCGGGTCGACAACGACTGCAACGGCGCGGTGGACTGCGACGACTTCGCCTGTTTCGACAGCATCTGGTGCTGCGAGCCGACCGGCCGTGAGGTCTGCGACGACGGGATCGACAACGACTGCGACGGCCGGACCGACTGCGACGACCCGGCCGACTGCCGTCGTCACCGGGCCTGCTGCGTGCCCTCGGGCCCCGAGGACTGCGACGACGGGGTCGACAACGACTGCGACGGGTTCACCGACTGCTCCGACCTGCGCGACTGCTTCCGCGACCCGGCCTGCGCGGACTGCATCCCCGAGCTGTGCTGGGACGGCGTGGACAACGACTGCGACGACATCATCGACTGCGACGACCCCGACTGCTCCTGGTTCCCGCCCTGCGACGCGCCGGAGATCGAGCGCGAGTGCCACAACTGGATCGACGACGACTTCGACGGCGCGGCCGACTGCGACGATCCGGACTGCGCCGCAGATCCGATGTGCCCCGAGCCCGACACGTGCGGCGAGCCCTACGTGATCGACGAAGGCACCGTCGAGGTCACCGGGACCACGATGACGTTGAGCGACGACTACGCCCCCGACACCTCGGGCGGCGATCCCGGGTGCCGCGGCGGTGACGGCCCCGAGGCCGTGATGGTCCTGACGCTCGCCGAGGCGTCGGTCGTGCGCCTCGACACCTTCGGCTCGGCGTTCGACACGGTCCTCTATGTCCGAGCAGACGACTGCGAGACCGGGGACCAGGTGGCGTGCAACGACGACACCGTGGACGGCGTCCAGTCCGAGGTCACCTTCTCCGCCGGCCCGGGCGTCGTGTACATCTTCCTCGACGGATACGGGTTCATGTCGAGGGGCGACTACGTCCTCCACATCGCAATCGCCCCGCTCGGCGACGAGGTCTGCGACAACGGGATCGACGACGACGCTGACGGCGCGACCGACTGCGACGACGAGGACTGCGCCGGGTTCCCCGGGTGCGTGATCGAGCCCGAGCGCGGGGTCGCCGCCTGCACCGACGGACGCGACAACGACCGCGACGGGCTCGTCGACTGCGACGACACCGAGGACTGCGCCGTCGTGGACGCGCTCGGGGAGTGCTGCAACGGCGAGGACGACAACGGCAACGGCGTGGTGGACGAGTTCGCGTGCGCCTGCGCCGACTCCACCGAGTGCGCCCGCGGGTACTGCTACGTCGAGACCGCCGGCGCCTGCGGCCCGAGCTGCACCCGGCTCGGCGGCGACAGGCTCTGCAACTGGGTCTTCCCCGGCTCGCACTGCTCGCCGAGGACGAACACCTGCGTGTACTGACCGGTGAGGTCGATCAGGCCAGCGGCCCCTGTTGACCTCCGGAGACGATGATCCAGCGGAGCGCGAACCCGCCGATCAGGACGAGGAACGGCGCCGCGAGGGCCCGGCCCGAATGACGGCGAGCCTCGATCACCTCGAGGAGCGCGGGCACCACAAGGCCAGCGACGACGACGAGCGACCAGAAGGCCGCCGTCAGGTCGCCGCCGAGGAAGCGCGCCGCCGCCTCGCTGGCCGCGGCTCCGCTCGTGGCGCGATCGATGAGGAACAGGGCCAGCACGACCACCTCGCCGCCGATGGCCAGGAGGTCCAGACCCCGGAGCCGGTCGTGCTCGTCGCCGTGCAGCGGGAAGAGCATCATCACCGCGGCGCCGGTCGACAGACCCGAGACGAGGAAGAGCGGGGCGAGGAGCGATGTGTTCCACAGCGGGCGAGCTTCGAGCGTCCCGAGGAGCAGACCCGTGTACAGGCCGAGCGCCACTCCGAGGACGGCGTTGGCTCGCTCGAGCGCCCCGATCCTGCCGCGAGCCCAGCGCCGCGCCCGGGAGACCACCGCCCCGATCCGTGCGAGCCGGGCGGGGCGCCAGGCCCCGAGTCTCGCCGTCTCGCCGTCGGTCATGCGCGCGATGCCCAGCAGGACCGTGGCCGGGTAGATCAGCACCAGGATCCAGGCGCCCCACGACATCGGCGACGTGAGCCTGAGCGCCAGGTAGAACCGATGGACGTGCTCCTTCGCCTCCAAGTCGAGGAAGAGCAGCAGCATGCCGACCGAGACCAGGACGGGAGCAGCGAAGGGGAGCCGGCGGAGCCAGCGGGACGGCGCTCCCGCTCCAGCGCCGTGCACCGCGAGCACCGAGAGCACCATGATGCCCGCCGCGATGCCACCGAGGAACAGGTACCCCGCGACCTCCCAACCCCAGATCTCGAGGCCTGACGCGGTCCGGAGGTCGAGTCGGTTGATATCGATCTCGTTCATTTCAACATCTCCTCAAGAACACCCGCCGCCTCCGCCCGAGCGTCGCGGTCCGACCGTGCGCACCGGTGGCGGAGGAGCGGCCGCCTGCTGGCCGGTCAGGAACGCGTTGAGGGCCGCGCGGAACACGTGCTCGCCTCGCTCCGCCTCGGACGCGCCGGCCGTCGGGGGTCGAGGCGTCGTGAGCGCGTACCGTTCCCACGCCGGGAAACCGCCCCGTAACGAGAGCACCCTCCCGCGATAGGCGGCGATCTCGGCCGGGAGCGTCCTGACGGTCCGGGAATCGACCACAACGAGGTCGACCCCTGGCTCCACGAACCGCAGGCCCAGACGATCGAGCGCGCCGGTGTCGACTGGCTCCGACCCGGGGATACGTGCCTTCGTCCATGCCTGCTCGCCCCTGAGGTCCAGGACCCGGATCGACCACGGCGTCTCGACGACCCGGTGAGCGAGGACGCCGGCATCGATCCCGTCGGGGTGACGGATCGACGACGCCGCCGGAGCCGGCCACACGGGGGTGACGGCGAGCCCGGCGACCGCCGCGACCGCCAGGGTCGCCAGCGCGGCTCGCCGGCCAGGGTCGCGTCCGGAGCTCACCGGCTCGTCCTGGGCCGCACCGGCTCCACCGAGCTTCCACCGCGTGCGGGCGATGCGCTCGACTGCCTCGGCGCCGAGGAAGGCCAGGATGGCGACAACCGTGACGACGAGCGAGACGACGGCGCGCGACACGCCGAGGGCGTCGGGGATGAAACGCTGACCCCAGTCGCTGCTGGTCGCGAACGAGGCGATGAGCGGGTAGATCTCGCCGTAGATCACGGAGCCGACGACCACGCCGAGGAACGTGAGCATGCCGTCGATGTTGCCCGAGGCCGAGGCGACCACCGACGTCCCCGGGCAGTATCCGCTGACGATGAAGCCGACGCCGAGGAGCAGGCCGCCGACGAGCATGGGCCAGAAGAACGTGGAGCTCGCGCCGGTCCGGAGCACCATGTCGAGGTCGACGAGGCCGACCCCGCCCGCGACGACCAGCCCGATCATGGCCGTCACGATCGCGCTGAACATCACCTTGAACACGGTCATGTCGTGGAGGTAGAACTGCGCCGCCAGTTTGGTCGCGCGTCCGAACCCCGCACGCTCGAGCACGAACCCGAAACCGAACCCGATCAGCAGCGCGACCACCAGGCCAGCGCCGAGGTCGGACACCACCAGGCTCTCGATGGGGAGTCTCATGTCCACTGCCTCCTGACGAACCACGCGAGGCCGTAGCCGCCGCCGAAGACCGCCATCATGAACACCCAGCTCCCGACGGACAGGAGCGCGCCGCCCGACAACGCCTGGCCCGATGTGCACCCCAGGGCCATGCGGGCCGCCATGCCCATGATCACGCCGCCGGCGATCGCCATACCCAGGCGCGGCGCGACGCCGATGCGCGGTCCACGGACGACGCGGAGCCCGAGCCGTCCGGCGGAGAAGGCCGAGACGAGGCCGCCGAGGACCACGCCGAGGACCATGAAGATCAGCCGGTTCTCGAGGTGGCTCCCCTCGCTGCGCGAGAGGTGCTCGTTCGACGCCACGTGCTCGGGCGCCACCTCCTCGAGGGCCGCGACGCCCAGGTGGAACGCCGCGCCCGATGCGCCCAGCCCCTTGCCGGCGAGCACGAAGCTCGTCAGGAGCACCAGGCCCAGCGCCACGCCGGCCACGTAGGGGTTCCAGAACCGATCCGTTCGTTCCACGCCGTCCTCCGTCTGCTCATTCGAGGAAGAACACGTTCGGCTCGAGCCCGAGCTGCGGCTCGAGCACGTGGTGGTCCCGGCTCGCCCTGAGCCGGAAGACCTCCGACTCGGGGTCGTCGATGTCGCCGAACCTCAACGCCTGCGTCGGGCAGTTGCTCGCACAGGCCGGGTCGTCACCGCGCCGGACCCGGTGCAGGCAGAACATGCACTTGTCCACATATCCGTCCGGGTGTACGTACCGGGCCCCGTACGGACAAGCCGCGATGCACGCCTTGCACCCGGTGCATTTGCGCGATGCGACCAGGACCGTCCCGCCGTCCGACACGTGGCTCGCCCCGGTCGGGCAGGCATCGACGCACGCGGGATCGCCGCAGTGGTTGCATCGTTCGGATCGGATCTCCATCGAGAGCGTCGGGTGGCGCCCCCTCGTCTCCGTCGTGATCCAGTCACGGTAGCCCGACTCGGGGAGCGCGTTCTCTGCCTTGCATTCAAGTACGCAGGCGTTGCACCCGACGCACCGTCGGGTGTCCACGGTCATTCCGTATCGAGGCGACGGCATGGTCATGCCTCCTGCCGTTCAATGCGAACGAAGTTGACGTTGTATCCCGGGCTCCCCATGAGCGGGTCTACTGCGACGCCCGTCGAGAGCTCGCTCGTCGACGCCCCTCTGCCATGCGCGAAGGTGAGACCTCTCGCGGAGTGGCCGAAGCCGTGGACGACGTAGACGACGTCTCCCCGGACCCGCTCGGTCACACGGGCCTCGATCGGGTCGGAACGTACGCCGTCCTGGTTGACGAGGGTCACGAGGTCGCCGCTCTCGAGCGGGCGCGCCTCGAAGCCCGGCAGCGATCGTGCCGTGCTCGGGTTGACCCACGCCTCGTTCCGGTCGTCGCAGGTCGCGAGGAACCGGTTGTTCGTCGTCCGGCCGAACGTATGCACCGGGCTCCGGCCTGTGATCAGGCGGAGCTGCCCCGGCGGCGGTTGCGGCGGCATCCGGAACTCGGGGAGCGGCTCGGCCCCCATCGCCGCCAGCGCCTCGCTGAAGAGCTCGATCTTGCCGCTCGGTGTACCGAAAGAAGGCGTGAGCCCGTCCTCCTCGCACGCCGGCTCATGAGCGCCCAGCACGACGCCATGCTCCAAGAGCTCAGTCCACGCGACGCCCGCGTCAGACGCGCGCTGGCGCAGGTATCCCCTCGCGTCGTCCCACGGGTAGTACCGAGACAGGTCCAGCCGTCGCGCGAGCTCCCTGGCGATCCACCAGCCGGGCCTGGAATCGAACATCGGATCGATCACGGGTTGCCGCAGCGCGACGAACGGCTGCTCCCAGGCCGGCGCTCGGAGGTCGTCGTACCGCTCGAGGTACGTGCACTCGGGCAGGACCACGTCGGACCACCCGCAGATCTCGGAGGGCAGCACATCGATGCTGACGATGAAGTCGAGCCGCTGGATCGCCTCGCGGGTCCGGGCGGGCTGCGGCATGCTCTGGACCAGGTTCGTCCCGTACACGAGCCACCCCTTGATGTCGTACTCGGCAGTGCCGGGGATGCTCGCGTCGCGCAGCCCGGAGGCGAGGACCTCGGTCGCCAGGGGGTACGCGGTCCCGCGGGGGTGGTCGGCCGGCGCCCGCGGCTCGCGCTCGAACGGCGGGAGAGGGTAGGCGGGGAGGCTCGTCGCTGCCGGTTGCAGGTAACCGCCGCGTCTACCGAAGCTGCCGAGGAGCGCCGCGAGGATCGCCATGGCCCGCGACCGCTGCGTGTCGTCGCCGTACCAGGTGGCTCTCCTGCCCGGATGCACGAGCGACGCTGGCCGCGCCGCGCCGATCGTCCGGGCGCTGTCCCTGATCAGCCGCGGGTCGAGACCCGTTCGGACCGCGGCCCACTCCGGCGTCCGGTCCCGGACGTGCTCTCGAAGCTGGTCAAAGCCGACCGTGAGCCGCGCGACGTACTCGCTGTCATACAAGCGCTCGTCGATGAGCACGTGCATCCAGGCCAGGAGGAGCGCGATGTCGGTGCCCGGCTTGATCGGGAGCCAGTGACGCGCCTTGCTCGCGGCGACCGAGAACCGGGGATCCACCACCACGAGGTCGAGCCCGCGGCCGATCGCGTCGGCGAAGTCCTGCACCTGGGTGTTGTGCATGTTCTCGCCCAGGTGTGACCCGATCAGGACCAGGCAGCGGGCATGGGCGATGTCCACGGGCTCGTGCGAGCCCATGTCGCGCCCGATGGTCGCCCGGTACCCTTCCTCCCTGGGCCCGCGGCACTGAGCGTACGAGGGAGCCGCGACGTTCGCCGTGCCGAGCCCGTGCAGGAGCGGCTTGAACCACGCACCGCCCATGCCGTGGTAGTACATGGCCAATGCTTCGGGGCCGTGGCGGTCGCGAAGACGCCGCAGACCGGTCGCCACCGTGTCGAGGGCCTCGTCCCACGTGGCTTCCTCGAACTCCTCCGATCCCCGTGCTGCCCGCCTCCTGATGAGCGGCCGCTTCAACCGGTCCGGGTCGTAGAGCAGACCCGTGCCGCCGATGCCGCGCGGGCACAGCCGGCCTCTGGACAGGGGATGCCTCGGGTTGCCCGTGATCTTCGTCACGCGGCCGCCCCGGACGTGGGCGAGGGCGCCACACTGCCAGAAGCAGATGTCGCAGAACGTCGGGACGACTCGGTCGCCGTCCGTCCCGGGGTCCGGGACCTCGGAACCGTCCAGGCCCCACCACTCGGTGGTGAGACCCGAGGCGAGTGTCGCGGCGCCGCCGCCGGCTGCTCCGATCTTGAGGAACGCGCGTCTCGTGAGATCGGCCATCGTCATCCCCCGTTCGAGCGCTTACGTCGTCGAGTTGGCCGCGTGGCGCGATCGTCGGCGTTCCCGGCCACCGTGGTGCGAGCGACGAGCTTGTCGGCGAGGCCGACGAGGAACTCCATGGTATCGACCGCCAGCGGGTCCGCGAGCCTGTACCTCCTGTGCGCACCGTCCTTCGTCCGGCCGACCAGCCCCGCGAGGCGCAACAGGTTGAGCTGCTGCGAAACGGTCGTCTGTCTCGCCCCGACGGCTTCGACGAGCTCGTTCACCGTCCGCTCCCCCATACTCAGCTCGCAGAGGATGCGGAGACGGATCGGATTGGCGAAGTGCTGGAGGTAGTCGTGCACCGTGTGACACGCCTCGCTCCGGACCAGGAGGTCGTGCAGTCGTTCATCCATTTCTGCCACCATGCGTGTGGTCCATCGGATCTCAACGAATCAGGATATACAAACATTCGCATATTCTGGCAAGCAGAAATTTCGATCAGGCTTGCAGCCTTCTCGCCGCTGTGGTGTTTACCTACTGAAAATTCAACAGGTTGAGCCCAAGCTCGGGGTCTGGCTCGCGGGAGATGGGCTGCTCCCACACGTCGAGGAAGACCTCGGCCGTGACGGCGACCACGGCCGCATCGAGGTGCCCGCCAAGGACCTCGAGGTCGCCCTTGGCCAGTGCCACGTGAGCATGGATGAACGGCGTGCCATCGACGAGCGCCACGTTGCCCGACAGGCCGACGAGCTCGCAGACCTCGCGGATCGTGCGCTTCGTGTAGGTCCCGTGCTGGACGTCGTAGTACGCCACCTCGGCGTCCCGGACCGCGCCGATCCCCGAGTGGAGGCTCGCGCACCCGATCCCGTGCTCGGCGCAGAGCCGGGTCAGTGACGAGACGAGCTCCTCTCCTCGATCGATCCGCACCAGGATGTGTCTTCCGTCGTGTCGGTGGTCCATGCGGGACAGTCTCGCCGACTCGGGGGTCTGTCGTCCAGCTTCGGGACGAGGTAGACTGCCCCCCTCGAGGAGACACGATGAACGAGTTCCCTGGGTGCACCGGGATTTCACTCTGCGAGCCCCTGGTCTTCGAGAAGGGCGCTCCCGGCCGGAGCGGCGCGAGCCTGCCCCGTTCCGACGTCCCCGACGTCGAGCCAAAGGACGTGATCCCAGCGAAGCTCGCCCGCACCGCGCCGCCGCAGCTCCCCGAGCTGAGCGAGCCCGAGGTGATCCGCCACTTCACCAAGCTGAGCGGCTGGAACATGTCCATCGACCAGACGTTCTACCCGCTCGGGTCGTGCACGATGAAGCACAACCCCAGGGTGAACGAGTGGGCGGCCGCGCAGCGAGGCTTCGCCGGGCTCCACCCCATGACACCGACCCGCCTGGCCCAGGGTGCGCTGGAGCTGATGTACCACCTCGAGCGGATGCTCGCCGAGGTCACGGGCATGGCGCGCGTCTCGCTCCAGCCCTCGGCCGGGGCGCAGGGCGAGCTGACCGGGATCTCCATGATCCGCGCGCACCACGAGGCCCAGGGCGACCCGCGCAAGCGGGTGCTGATCCCCGACACAGCGCACGGGACGAACCCGGCGTCGTGCACGCTCAACGGGTACACCGTCCAGGAGGTCCGTTCGGATGATCGAGGCGTGCTCGATCCCTCGGCTGTCGCCGAGGCCATGACCGAGGACGTCGCGGCCATCATGATCACCAACCCCAACACGCTGGGGTTGTTCGAGGCCACGATCGGCGAGGTGGCCGAGATCGTCCATTCCAAGGGCGGGCTCGTGTACGGCGATGGGGCCAACCTCAACAGCCTCATGGGCTACTGCCGGCCGGGTCACACCGGCGTGGACGTGATGCAGCTCAACCTCCACAAGACGTTCTCGACGCCCCACGGTGGTGGC
>Ga0233425_10004620_pt1 | contig 22858 bp, 23 predicted proteins | sample Watercolumn_Towu_2_FD_181712 | JGI IMG/M metagenome (GOLD analysis project Ga0233425, IMG submission 181712) | Freshwater microbial communities from Lake Towuti, South Sulawesi, Indonesia - Watercolumn_Towuti2014_140_MG | ecosystem: Environmental > Aquatic > Freshwater > Lake | place... | reverse complement strand
CGGATCATCTGGGCGATGGGAACGCGCGGCGAGGCGTTCCGCAAGGAGAGCTTCGCGCCGGCATGAGACGCCGGCGCGCAACGTGGCGTGCGTAAGCCGTAATCGAGTTTGGCAGGCGCGACAGAGACGCGACGAACGACAAGGGTCGACGAATCGAAGGCCAGGAACACCCCGCCAGCCGTCACGAGCAACAAGCTCGCCGCAATGATCGGGATCAGGGCCGTCGAACTTCATTAGGGCCAGCGGACAATGCTCCGCGCAAACAGGCCGGACATATGACCGAAAGCCGCCCATACCGTTCGCCATCTCAAAAAGCCCTTGCCAAAAAGGGCCGTCCACATATGACGGCCAGCCGCACGTTTCAATTTGGTCGGAGACCGCTCTAATGCTCCTCCGCCTCCGGATCGAGCAGGCGATGCAGATGCACGACGAAATAGCGCATGTGGGCGTTGTCGACGGTGGCGTGCGCCTTGGCTTTCCATGCCGCCAGCGCCGCGTCGTTGTCGTCGTAGACGCCCACGATGTCGAGCTTGGCGGGATCGCGAAAACGCACGCCGTGCAGCTCCTCGAGTTCGCCGCCGAAGACGAGATGCAGATGCTGCTTTTTCCTGCGGCCGTCCTTTTGCGCGGATTTCGTCATTGCGCTCTCTCACTTCGCTCCCTTATTTCGCTCCCTTGGAGACTTCGCGCGCGAGAGCAAGGCTGGCGGGAAACAGCGCGCGCGGCGCCGCGACCAGCATGTCGCGCGCCAGCCGCGGGCGATTATAGACGAGCGGCGCGCCTTCGAGTTCGCTCAGGACGCCGCCCGCCTCGGTGAGGATCACGTCGGCGGCGGCGATGTCCCAGTCGCGCGACTCTGCCGCGGCGATGGCGAGATCGTGCCGACCCGTCGCCACGTCGGCGATGCGCAGCGCCAGCGACGGCGTGCGCGGCGCGAGGTCGAAGCCGTAGGGCGACTTCTCGAAATAGGCGTGGAGCCCGCGCGGCGCGACGATCTGCGCGCCCTCCATTTTCTCGCGCCGCGAGACCCTGATCGGCTCTCCGTTCAGAAAGGCGCCCCGTCCGAGCGCGCCGACATAGGTTTCGTTCAGCGCCGGCGCGTGCACGACGCCGGCGACCGGGCGCCCGCGTTCGATCAGCGCAATGGCCACCGCCCAGCGGTCGTCGCCGCGCGCAAAGGCGAGCGTGCCGTCGATCGGATCGACGACGATCAGCGTCTCGCGCGAGAGACGGTCGGGATTGTCGGCGGTCTCCTCGGACAGCCAGCCGGCCTCCGGGACGAGGCGCGCGATTTCCTCGTAAAGGAAACGGTCGACGGCGAGATCGGCTTCCGTCACCGGGGAGCCGCCGCCCTTATACGAAACGTCCGCAATCGTGCGTTCGCCCGGGCGGAAGTAGTTCATGGCGATGTCGCCCGCCTTCCGGGTCAGCGCCTCCAGACGGGGGAGAAAGACGGCGAGGTCGGTTTCCGCTGTGTGCATCGCAACACTGGTAGGCGAGCCGCTCCCGCGCCGCAAGGCGCTTTTCGCGGTAAATTGGCGCCAACTTTAGCAAAGTTGTTTGCCCGCTCTTCACTCCGACGCAGAGAAGCGGGGTGAAAAGCAATGGTTTATGTCGAATTCACCAGGCTTCTTAGCAGGACTCCGCTCCCTTGGCGGCAAGATCGACGGCGAAGAGAGCTTTCGTTGCGAGTCTGGAGGGAGCCATGGCCGAGAGCGCGATCGCGGAGGATCGAGCGGAAACCGTCCTGGTGCAGCGGGATCGCCGCGCCGACGAGGGCCGCCGCCAGGTGCGCCTCACCCGCGAGGGCGTGCTGATTTCGCGGCGGTTCGGCGGCATCGCCATGCTGATCGCCGTGCCGGTCGCGGCCTATCGCGGCGTGACGCTGGACGTCGAGGCCGTCGCCAGCGGCGGCGCCTCTTACCGTCTCTCGCTCGCCCACGACGATCCCGATCTCGACGTCGTGCTGGTCGAGACGCTCGACGGAGGCGCGATCGCCGCGGACTGGAAATATTGGGCGAATTTCCTCGATCTGCCGCGCCTCTCGGCGACGGACGGCGAACTGCGCCCGCTCGAGACGAGCGCGCCCCCCGCTCCGGCGCCGCAGCGGCGGCGCAACGCCAGCGTCGCAAAACGGCGCCCGATGTTCCTGCGCCGCCGCAAGGGCGGCGATCCGGCGCGGCGCGGCGTTGTCTTTTCGGGCGAGCGGGAGATCGTCTGTTACGAATAGAAGGCGTTGAGCAGGCTCTGCGCCAGAAAGCCCGAGAACAGCAGAAGGCCCGCGTCGCGGTTGGAGCGAAACAGCGCGAGCGCCGTCTGCGGCGGGCAATCCTCGCGCGTTAGCCGCACCTGCCAGGACAGATGCGCGGCGTAGGCCGCAACGCCGGCCAGCGCCAGCGCGCCGCCGCCCGCCGTCAGCGCGGCGAGGGCGGCGAAAAAGGCCGAACCGGCGTAGAGCCCGCCTACGGCCCATTGCACGCGCGCGCCGAAGAGCCGGGCGGTCGACCGCACGCCGGCAATGGCGTCGTCGCGCAAGTCCTGCAAGGCGTAGATCGTGTCGAAGCCGACGGTCCACAGCGCGTCGGCGACATAGAGCAGGACCGCCGGGGCCGCGAGCGCGCCCGCCTGCGCCGTCCAGCCGAGCAGCGCGCCATAGGCGAAGGCGAAGCCCAGCACTGCCTGCGGCCAGGAGGTGATGCGCTTGGCGAAAGGATAGATCAGCACGATCAGCGGCGACAGCAGCCCGGCGGCGATGGTCAGCCCGTTGAAGGACAGCAGCACCGCGAGGCCGACCAGACACTGGGCGACGAGAAACCACACGGCCGCGCGCGGGCTCAGGCGCCCGCTGGCGAGCGGCCGGCCGCGGGTGCGCTCGACCTTGGCGTCGATGTCGCGATCGACGAGATCGTTGTAGGTCGAGCCCGCGCCGCGCATCGACACGGCGCCGACGAAGAACAGCGTCAAATGCCAAAGGCTCGGGGGCTGATGCGCCGCAGCCGAGGCCAGCGCGCTGGACTGCCAGCAGGGCAGCAGCAGGAGCTGCCAGCCGACCGGACGGTCGAGCCGCGCCAACTGGACGAAAGGCCGCCACGACGTCGGCGCCCAGCGCCACAGCGCCTGGTCGGCCACGGCGTCGGGGAGAAGCGCGTCCGCGCCGCTGCGCGGCCTGTCCTGCGTCGGCTTCACAGAGGTCCGGCAGGGAGCTTCTGAGCCGGCATTCCGCCGGCGCCGCCCGCCTGTGCGGCCTGCTCTTGCATCTTCTTCATCTTGGCCGCCACCGAGCAGGCCTGGGCGGCGAAAGTCTGCGACTTGGCGCGCGCCGCCTTAAAAGACTCCACGACAGTGTCGGGGATGTTGCACCACTCCTGGTTCTTTGTCATGTAGCTCAGCATCTCGGCCTCGACGCCGACGAGACGGCGCGCCGCAGGGCAGGCGGTCATGGGGTCCATCTTGCCCTTGCCGGCCTTGCCGATATTGTTGAGCACGCCGACCGCGGCCATGCGCCGCTGCGACAGCTTCTGAAAATCCTCCTGGCAGGACTGCGCGTGGGCGGCGCCGGACGAGCCGGCGGCCATCAGCAGCGCCAGCGATGCGGCGCCGGCAAGTCGGCGCGAGAGGAAGGATGCGCGCGTATTCATGACTCTCGATCCATTCTGGCGGCCCCGCTTTTCTCGGCGGGCTTGCGCGGAGGACAGGATTTGGCCACCTTGCCCGCAACAAAGCGGCGGCTTGATGGCGACGCCCGCCTGCACGGCCCCGCCCGAGCCCGGAAACGCACGTGTCACGCTACGACTTCGCCGCCCAGCGGCTCTTTATCGAGGCGCCGCTCGCGGCCGGCGCGCGGGTCGATCCCTCGCCCGAGGCGTTGAATTACCTGCTCAACGTCCTGCGGATGCGGGAGGGCGACGCGATCCTGGCGTTCAACGGCCGCGACGGCGAGTGGCGCGCGCGCCTCGTCGAGGTCCGAAAGCGCACGGCCGTGCTCGTGGCGGAGGCGCAGACCCGCCTACAGGAGCCCACGCCGGACATCGACTACTGCTTCGCGCCGCTCAAACAGGCGCGGCTCGACTATATGGCGCAGAAGGCGACGGAGGTGGGCGCCGGGCGGCTGGTTCCCGTCCTGACGCGGCGCACGCAGCTTCGGCGCGTCAACGCGGCGCGTCTGCGCGCCAACGCCATCGAGGCCGCCGAGCAATGCGGCGTGCTCGCCGCGCCCGAGGTCTGCGAGGCGACGGAGCTTGCGGAGTTTCTGCGCGGTTTTCCGCCCGAGCGGCTCTTGGTGTTCTGCGACGAGGACGCCGAGATCGCCGATCCCGTTGCAGCCTTGCGCGCCGCTCCGGCGCATGAGGGCGTCAGCGTGCTTGTCGGCCCGGAAGGCGGCTTCGAGCCGGCGGAGCGCGCCGCCATCCTGCGCCTGCGCAAAATCGCGCGCCTGTCGCTGGGGCCGCGCATCCTGCGCGCCGATACGGCGGCCGTGGCGGCGCTGGCGCTGGTTCAGGCCGCGCTCGGCGACTGGCAAGGCGCGCGCTGATCTTGCCGCCGCGAGATTCGCCGGTCAGGAGGTAATCAGCGTGCCGGCGCCGTGATCGGTGAGCAATTCGATCAGCACGGCGTGCGGCAGCTTGCCGTCGAGGATGACGACGCCCTCGACGCCGCGCTCGATGGCGTACATGCAGGTCTCGACCTTGGGGATCATGCCGCCGGTGATTGTGCCGTCGGCGATCAGCGCGGGAATGTCGCCGACCTTGAGCTCCTCGATGATCCTGCCGCTCTTGTCGAGCACGCCGGGCACGTCGGTGAGAAACAGCAGACGTTTCGCCTTGAGCGCGCCGGCGATGGCGCCGGCGAAGGTGTCGGCGTTGATGTTGTAGCTGGCGCCGCCGGGCCCCTGCGCGACAGGCGCCAGCACGGGAATGAGTTCGCGGTGGAGCACTTGGTCGAGCACGGTGGTGTCGACCTTGTCCGGCTCGCCGACATAGCCGAGATCGACGCCGTCCGGCCGCTCTAGCTTCTTGGCCGTAACCATGCGGCCGTCCTTGCCGGTAAGGCCGATGGCGCGGCCGCCCTCGGCGTTGATGTAGCCGACGATCTGCTTGTTGATGGAGCCGGCGAGCACCATCTCGACGATGCCCATGGTTTCGCCGTCGGTGACGCGCAAGCCGTCGGCGAACCGCGATTCGACCCCGAGCCGCGCCAGCATGGCGCCGATCTGCGGCCCGCCGCCATGCACGACGACGGGATTTACGCCGGACTGCTCCAGCAGCACCATGTCGCGCGAAAAATCGCGCGCCACCTTGTCGTCGCCCATGGCGTGGCCGCCGTATTTCACCACGACGACGGCGTCGTCGTAGCGCAGCATATGCGGCAGCGCCTGCGTCAGAATGCGCGCCTGCTGCAGCGCGGTGTCGGCGTCGGTCATGGCGTCTCGCGGCGTCGGATATGAAACCAATCGCCCCCTCCCTGTCCCTCCCCCGCTTCGCGGGAGTGGGGACGCCAACGATCGGCGTTCCTGTTCGACGCCGATGAAGCCCCGAGTCTGCTCCCTCTCCCGCGAAGCGGGGGAGGGCTGGGGAGGGGGCGCTCGCCGCGAACTAGCGCGTTCGACGCGCCGCTTTCAAGCCCCCCGCTCCGCCAGCAGGCGCGCGATCGCCGCGCGCAGTTCCAGGATTCCCTCCCCCGTGTGCGAAGAAGTGAAGAGAAGCGCCGGAAAGGCCGCCGGGCGCCGGGCGAGCGCCGCCTGCGTCGCCTCGACGACGGCGGCGCGCTCGGCGGCTTTCAATTCGTCGTGCTTGGTGAGGACGACCTGATAGGACACAGCCGACTGGTCGAGAAGATCGAACATCTCGGCGTCGAGCGGCTTGACCCCGCGCCGCCCGTCGACCAGCACGAAAACGCGGGCGAGACTGGCGCGGCCCTTGAGATAGTCGCGCATCAGCCGCGTCCAGCCTGCGACCTTCTCCTTGCCCACGGCCGCGTAGCCGTAGCCCGGCATGTCGACGAGGCGCAAGCGTTCGGCTCCGGGCGCGCCGCCGAGCGCGAAAAAATTCAGTTGCTGCGTGCGGCCGGGCGTGTGCGAGACGCGCGCCAGCGTCCGGCGGTTGGTCAGCGCGTTGAGCAGGGAAGACTTGCCGACGTTCGAGCGCCCCGCAAAGGCGATTTCCGGCGGACCGAGGGGCGGCAGATCGCCCGGCTTCGCGCTGGCGAACACGAAGTCGCAGGGGCCGGCGAAGAGCGCGCGGCCGGGTTCGGTGAAGTCGGGCTCGGTCATGACGAATGGCGAGTAGCGAGTAGCGAGTAGCGAATAGAGCTTGTCATCTCACTATTCGCTATTCGCTACTCGCTATTCGCTTCCCTCACGCCCGCTGGAACGTCTTCTTCAGATTGTCCCACAATTCGAACTTCACGCCCGCCTTTTTCATGATGACGCCCTGCTGAACGATCGACAGAAGATTGTTCCAGGTCCAGTAGATGATGAGGCCCGAGGCGAAGCTGCCCATGGTGAAGGTGAACATCACCGGCATCCAGCTGAAGGCCATCTTCTGGAATTCGTCCGTCGGCTCCGGGTTCATCTTCATCTGCAGCCACATGGAAACGCCCATGAGCAGCGGCCACACGCCCAGCACGAGATAGGGGCCCAAGCCCCAGACGTGGGTGGGGTCGTAGGGAATGAGGCCGAAGAGATTGAAGAGGTTCGTGGGGTCGGGCGCTGACAGATCCTTGATCCAGCCGAAGAACGGCGCCTGTCGCATCTCGATAGTGACGACCAGCACCTTGTAGAGCGAGAAGAACACCGGAATCTGCAACAGGACGGGAAGACAGCCGCCGGCTGGATTGATCTTTTCCCGCTTGAACAGCTCCATCTGCTCCATGTTGAACTTTTGCTTGTCGTCGCCGTATTTCTCTTTCAGCTCCTTGATCTTGGGCTGGATCGCCTTCATCTTGGCGATCGACTGATAGCTGCGGTTGGCGAGCGGCAGGAAGGCCGTCTTGACGACGACCGTCACGGCCAGAATGGCGAGGCCGAAATTGCCGATGATTTTGTACAGGAAGTCGATCAGCCGGAACATCGGCCGGGTGATGAAGTAGAACCAGCCCCAGTCGATGAGGAGATCGAAACGCTTCAGACCCGGACTGGCCTTGTAGGCGTCGACCGCGTCGACTTCCTTGGCGCCCGCGAAGACGTGAAGCAGCGCGTTTTCGGTCTGCCCCGGCTGGACGGTCTTGGCGTCGCTCACCGTGTCGGCCTGATAGGTCTTCTGCGTCGCGCCGATCGAGGAATAGCGCGCCTCGATATTGGCCTTCTGGTCCGGCGCGACCACCGCTCCCCAGTATTTGTCGGTGAAACCGACCCAGCCGCCGACGCCGCGGAAAATCTTGGTGGCGCGCGGCTCCTTCTCGATCTTGTCGTAATTGACTTCCTGCGCGCCTTCTTCGCCGATGACGCCGATGAAGCCTTCGTGCAGCGCCGCATAACCCGCCGAGGGCGGACGGCCGACGCGCGTCACCCGGCTGTACGCGTGCAGGGTCACGGACTTGTCGGACTTGTTCTCGACGCTGTCGACGATGGTGAAGAGATATTCGTCGTCGATCGCGATCTTGCGCTTGAAGATCAGGCCCTGGCCGTTGTCCCAGCTCAACGTGAGCGGATGCGAAGCGGTCAGCTTCTCGGAATCCGCCGTCCAGACCGTCTCCGTCGTGGGAAGCGCCGGCGCGTTTTCCGCCTCCGGCGACAGGAAGCCCATCTCGGCGAAATAGGGGTTCGGGCCGTCCTCGGGCGAGAGCAGCACGATGATCGGGCTCGCGGGATCGACGGTCTCCCGGTAGTTCTTGAGCGACACGTCGTCGATGCGGCCGCCCTTGAGCGCGATCGAGCCGGAAATCGACTTGGTGTCGATCGCAACGCGCGGACTGGCGGCGAGCGCCGCCGGCCGGCTCATTTGCGGCGGGCGAGCGGCGGCCGCGGCGGCGGTCTTGGCCTTGTCCGGCGCGCCGAGCTTGGGCGCCTTGGCGAGGCGCTGCTGCTCCTGGAACGTCTGCCGATCCTTCTCCATCTGCGGAAAGGCGTAGAAATAGTCCCATCCTGCGATGAACAGCAGCGACAGGGCGGCGGCGATCAGCATGTTCTTGGTGTTCTGGGTCATGGCGCCGGAGGCCTGTCGTTCAGGGTTTGCGCCGGTCGGGCTTTGGCGCGCGCCGCTCCAGGTGCGCGAGCCCCTCGGCGAGTTGCGAGAGAAGCTGGGTAAAAGGCGCGTTCAGCGCCGGCGGGCGGGCAACGAGGACATAATCGCAGCCGGGCCGGGCGCCCGGCGCGCCGGAGACGCGCAGCGCCTCCTTCAGCCGGCGGCGGATGCGGTTGCGGCCGACGGCGCCGGCGACTTTCTTGGTCACGGTCACGCCGAACCGCGCCGCCCCGCCGGGCTCCTCGCCGCGCGCGACCATCTGCAGAGCGAAGGCCGGGCCGTTGAGCCGCGCGCCGAATTTCGATGCGCGCACGAATTCGCGGCGCCGACGCAGCCTTTCGGGCGCTTTCGCCGCTTCGAGCGGCGCGGCTGGGACATCCCTCGTCATGCCGGCCGTCCGCGTTCTAACGAATGGAGCGCCGGATCACGCCGACAGGCGCTTGCGCCCGCGCGCGCGCCGCGCGGCGATCACGTTGCGGCCGCCGACCGTGGCCATGCGCGCGCGAAAGCCATGGCGGCGCTTGCGCACGATCTTGCTGGGTTGATAGGTCCGTTTCACCGCGTCTCTCCGTTGCGAGGCGCGCCGGCGCCGGCGCCGCGCGCTTCTTTATTCGTTGCCGATGCGATCGCCTCTTGGCGGACGGCTCGCCCGCTTGTCGAGACCTCGCTAGAATTGTCCGCTCCGGGCGATTACGGGATCGGTCCCGGCCGGGCGCCGCGCCGGCGGCCCCGAAAAAAGCTCCGGCCGCAAAAAGGCGCACGGCGCCCCTCTCGAAGTGCCGCCGCGCGTGGCATATAGGGGGAAGCCTTGCCGCAAGTCAATGACGGCGCCGTGTCTTTAGGCGCGGGGGGCGGCGGCCGCGCTCCATCCCCTCTTCCTCTTTTTGTCCGCCGTGTCCGCCGCGCGCGTTTGTCTTTTGGCGGGCGGGCTGCAAAAAAAGGTCCAGCCGATCTTTGGCGAGCAATCGACTCGCGCTTTCGTCGCAAGCGGCGGGGCGCGCCTCAAGGAATGCGTCATGACCCAAGCCATCATCGGAATCATCGGCGGATCGGGCGTTTACGATCTCCCGGGGCTGGCGGACTTTCGCGAGGAGCGCGTTTCGACGCCCTGGGGCGAGCCCTCCGACGCGCTGCGCTTCGGCCGGATCGGCGCGACGCAGGCGGTTTTCCTTCCCCGCCACGGGCGCGGCCACCGGCTCTCGCCCACGGGAATAAATTACCGCGCCAATATCGACGCGTTGAAGCGCGCGGGCGTCACCGACATCGTCTCGGTTTCGGCCTGCGGCTCCTTTCGCTCCGAGCTTTTCCCTGGCCTGTTCGTGCTGGTCGATCAGTTTGTCGACCGCACGTTCGCCCGCCAGTCCTCCTTTTTCGGCAACGGCTGCGTCGCCCATGTCTCCATGGCGCACCCAATCGCGCCGCGCCTTTGCGCGCGGATCGCCGCCGCGGCGCAGGCCGAGAACATCGAGGTCCATCAGGGCGGAGCCTATGTCTGCATCGAGGGGCCGCAGTTTTCTTCCTATGCCGAGTCGCTGCACTACAAGGCGGCGGGCTTCGACGTGATCGGCATGACCGCGATGCCGGAGGCCAAACTCGCGCGCGAGGCCGAAATCTCCTACGCCACCGTCGCCATGGTCACGGATTTCGACTGCTGGCATCCCGAACACGACAATGTGGACGTAGCCGCCGTGGTCGAAGTCGTTCGCAAGAACGGCGAGAAGGTTTCCCGTCTGCTGGCGCGGCTGCTCGCGGATTTTCCCGCCGAGCACGAGCCCTGTCCCGTCGGCTCGGACCGCGCGCTCGACAACGCGATTCTCACTGCGCCGCAGGCGCGCGATCCGGCGCTGCTCGCAAAGCTCGACGCCGTGATGGCGCGATTGAACGGACAGATGGCCTGGTAGATCGCGTCGTTCAACGTGAAGGGACTCTGTATGCGAGCCTTCAGGCTCGCATCGCAAACCCATTCAAATCGAACGACGCAGGCCACTAGTTCTCTCGTTCCGCCGGCGATTCGCGGGTTCGATCAAATCACATAGTCGAAGCTGTCGTAGGCGAGGCCGGCCAGAATCTGCTCCATGTCGCGCGCCGGCTCCGCGCAGCCCGCGGGACCGACGATCTGCGCCGGCACGCCCGCCACCGTGACGTTGCGCGGAACGGGCCGCAGCACCACGGAGCCCGCGGCGATGCGCGAGCACGAGCCGATTTCGATATTGCCCAGAATTTTCGTCCCGGCGCCGATCATCACCCCGCGCCGAACCTTGGGATGGCGGTCGCCCGCCTCCTTGCCGCTGCCGCCCAGGGTGACGTTCTGGAGGATCGACACGTCGTCGCCGACGACCGCCGTCTCGCCGACAACGAAGCCGGTGGCGTGATCGAGGAAAATCCCGGTTCCGAAACGCGCCGCGGGATGAATGTCGGCCGAGAGCGCGTCCGAGGCGCGGCTCTGGAGAAAAAGGGCGAGGTCGCGCTTGCCCGCGCGCCACAGGAAATGCGTCAGCCGGTGCGCGGCGAGCGCGTGAAAGCCCTTGAAATAGAGCAGCGGCTCGATGAGCCGCGCGCAGGCGGGATCGCGTTCGGCGAAGGCCGCGATGTCCGTGCGGAACGCTTCGCCGATCGAGGGCGCGCCGTCGAGGGCGCGCGAAAACGCGTCGGCGACGAGGGCCGTGTCCAGCGCCGGTCCGCCTAGCCTCGCGGCGACCCGATGCGCCACCGCATCCTCGAAGCAGGTCCGGTTGAGCACGGCGCCAACGAGCAACCGTGCGAGCGCCGGATCGCGCGCCAGCGCATCCTCGGCCTCCTTGCGGATATGCGCCCAGAGGGGATCGGGCGGGGCGCCGCCGGCGGCCGTCATCGTGGCGCCCCCTTCCGTAAGCGCGCGGTACGTCCGGCGGATTTTGCGGTGTAGGCTTTCATGGTCTCTATCGGGGGGCCGTGGCGGGCCGCCGGTCTGCTTTTCGGCCGGCGCGGTCGCCTCCTGGCTCCGCGTCGTCGCCGCGCGAGCATATGCGCATCGCCAGCGCCTTGAAAACCCGCTTCCTCGTGGGCGCGGCGCTTGACGGCGGCGGCGCGCCGGTCGAAGGAGGAGCCCCGCCGGCGGGCGCCGGCGCGCATCGACGAGGCTGGTTTGTCCTTCTCCGCTTTCTTGCGATCGCCGCGCGGCGCCGGCGTCCTCGCCGCGCTCGTCGCCCTGGCGCTGGATCAGGGCCACAAACTGTGGATGCTGCGCATTTTCGACATCGAGACGCGCCAGCCGATCCGCCTCGCGCCGTTTCTCGACATCGTCCTATCCTGGAATCGCGGGATTTCCTACTCGCTGCTGCCTGCGCATGGCGACGCGGCGCGCTTGGCGCTGCTGGCGCTGCAACTCGCCATCGTCGCCGGACTGTGCGTCTGGATGGCGCGCGCGCCGGCGAAGACGGCCGCCGTCGCGCTCGGCCTCATCGTGGGCGGCGCGCTCGGAAATGCGCTCGATCGCCTGTTCCGCGGCGCGGTGGCGGATTTTTTCTATCTGCATACGGAGCTTCCGGTCGGGCCGCTCGCCAATTACGTGTTCAACGTCGCCGACGCCTTCATCACCTTGGGCGTGGCGCTGCTCCTGGCGGAGAGCCTTCTGTCGCACCCCGCCGAGCCGGGTCCGGTCGTTTGAAACAGATCGGGCGCCAAAAAACCGCCAAGAATCCGCGCGCAAGTGAAAACAGACAGCCCGCGCGCCGCCTCGCCAAGGGCGCGAGCGCCTCAAGACCACGAAGGAGCCGACGCCGATGACACCGATGCCGAATTTGCGCCTTCGCGTTCTCGCTTTTCTCTGCGCAGCCGGAGCCGCCGCAGCGGCGGCGCCGGCCCGGGCCGCGGACGACAAGCCGATCTATTCCGCCATTATGGAGGTCGTCGGCGTCAATACCGATCCCGACGTGAAGTCGATCGATTACGGCGAGCGCAGCAAGCTGGTGCTGCCGCCCAACAGCGGCGCGCTGCCGGAGCCGCGGGCGCGGGCCGCGCAGCGGCCGAGCGGCTGGCCGGCCGAGCGCGCCGGCGCCCCACGCCGGACCGACGCCGCCCGCGCGCCGGTCGGCGCCGTCGGGCCGAACGAGCCGAGCCGCGACCGCCTCACCGATCCGCCGGCCGGCTATCGTCACGCCACGGTCGATCTGAGCAAGATTCGCGAGCCGGAAGCGAAATCGGACGGCATCAATCCTCTCGGCTTCCTCAAGGAGCAGGCCGGCAAGGTGTTCGGCGGCGGAAATTAGCGGCGCCGCGCGGGCACAGGCCGACGGGAAGGTGACGCCGAGCGAGCCGGCCGCCGCGCCCCCTGCGCGCTGGGAGCATTTCGAACATCGCGCCGACATGGGCGTGCGCGGTTTCGGGCCGACGCCGGCGCGCGCGTTCGAGCAGGCGGCGCTGGCGCTTGCGGCGACGATCGCCGACCTCGCGACGATCGAGCCCCGCGACGCGGTCGACATCGTCCGCCAGGCGCCGAGTCTCGATCTTCTGCTCGTCGACTGGCTCAACGCGCTTATTTACGAAATGGCCGAACGGCGGATGATCTTCGGCGCCTTCGAGGTCGAGATCGACGGCGAGCGGCTTCGCGGGCGCGCCCTTGGCGAACCAGTGTCGCGCGCGCGCCACGCGCCGGCGGTGGAGCCCAAAGGCGCGACCTTCACCGAGCTCGCCGTGGTCGAGGACCGCCCCGGGCAATGGCGAGCGCAATGCATCGTCGACGTGTAGCCTCAAGCGGCGGGCGCGGGGAGCGGCCATGGACATTTCACGCTTCGAAAAACTCTCGGACTCGGCGTGGCGCGTCGCGCCCTTCGGGGACATGCGCGTTCCGGCGATCATCTACGCCGGCGAGGCGCTCGTCACCGAGATGGACGACAAGGTCTTCGACCAGATCGTCAATGTCGCGAAACTGCCGGGGATCGCCCGCGCCGCCTACGCCATGCCCGACGCGCATTGGGGCTACGGCTTTCCCATCGGCGGCGTCGCCGCCTTCGACCCGAAGGAAGGCGGCGTGGTGTCGGCCGGCGGCGTCGGCTTCGACGTGTCCTGCGGCGTGCGCACGCATCTGACCGGCCTCACGCGCGCGCAGATTCTCTCTGCGCAGGACGACCTCGCCGACGCGCTGTTCGACCACGTGCCGGCAGGCGTCGGCTCGCAAGGCGAAATCCTGCTCGACGACCAGGAAATGACCGCCATGCTTTCGGGCGGAGCGGCTTGGGCCGTCGAGCGCGGCTGGGGCCGCAAGGCAGATCTCACGCGCATCGAGGAAGGCGGCCGCGCCCTGGACGCCGACCCGGCCGCCGTGTCGGACTTCGCGCGCAAACGGCAACGCCGGGAAATGGGCACGCTGGGCTCCGGCAATCACTATCTCGAAGTGCAGGAGGTCGCCGAGGTTTTCGATCCCTTGGCCGCCGCGGGGTTCGGCCTCAAGCGCGGCGAGTGCGTCGTGACGATCCATTGCGGCTCGCGCGGGCTCGGCCATCAGATCGGCGCGGAGTTCCTGCGCGAAATGGCGGTCGCCGCGCCGAACCACGGGATTCGCCTTCCCGACCGCGAACTCGCCTGCGCGCCGATCAATTCGGAGCTCGGCCAGCGCTATCTCGGCGCGATGCGGGCGGCGATTAACTGCGCCCTGGCCAATCGCGAAATCATCGGCCATCTGACGCGGCAGGTTTTCGCCCGCTTCTTTCGCCACGCCGAACTGCCGTTGATGTTCGACGTTTCGCACAACACCTGCAAGGCCGAAATGCACGAGGCGAACGGCGAAGCGCGCGAGCTTTACGTCCACCGCAAGGGGGCGACGCGGGCCTACGGGCCGGGCCATGCGAGCCTGCCCGAGCCGTTGCGGCCCTTCGGCCAGCCCGTGCTGATCGGCGGCAGCATGGGGACGGGCTCTTATGTGCTGGCGGGAATGGCGGAGAGCGAAGCGCGCGCCTTTTCCTCCGCCTGCCACGGCGCCGGGCGGCGGATGAGCCGCCACGCCGCCACCCGCGCTTGGGGCGGACGGCAGGTCGTCGACGAACTGCGCGCGCGGGGAATCGTCGTCAAGAGCCCGTCGATGCGCGGCGTCGCCGAGGAGGCGCCCGGCGCTTACAAAGACGTGCGCGCCGTGGTCGATTCCGCCGAGGCCGCCGGGCTCGCCAGGAAGGTCGCCTGTCTCACGCCGCTCGTCTGCGTGAAAGGGTAGGCGGCAAGCCTTAGATCACGCTGCGTTCAGGCGAAATCGCCTGAACGCAGAAGAACGTGATCGATTCCAAAAGTGTAGAGCGCGCTTGATGCGAAAAACCGGCTTCCACTTTTTCGCAGCGCGCTCTAGCGCACGGCGCGTTTGCGGAATTGCCTGAAGTTTTGGCGCTTTACGCCTTGAAACCCGGCGCCATCCCAAATAGTTTGCCCCGAACGCGGCGAGTCGCGGCGCACCCGCTCGTCCGCGCAACCTCATGTCCCGGCGCGGACGCGCCATGTTGATTTGGGAACCTCGCTCCATGTCCGTGCTGATCGACAAGAACACCAGGGTTATCACGCAAGGCTTCACCGGCAAGACCGCGACCTTCCACTCCGTGCAAGCCATTGATTACGGAACGAAAATGGTCGGCGGCGTGTCGCCGGGCAAGGGCGGTTCGACCCATCTGGAGCTTCCGGTGTTCGACACGGTCGCCGAAGCGCGCGAGAAGACCGGCGCGGACGCGTCGGTCATCTATGTGCCGCCGCCGGGCGCGGCCGACGCCATCTGCGAGGCGATCGACGCCGAAATCCCGCTCATCGTCGCCATCACCGAAGGCGTGCCGGTCCAGGACATGATCCGGGTCAAGCGGGCGCTCGCGGGCTCCAAGTCGCGGCTGATCGGCCCGAACTGCCCGGGCGTCGTCACGGCGGGCGAGAGCAAGATCGGCATCATGCCGGGCAACATTTTCTCCAAGGGCTCGGTCGGCGTCGTGTCGCGCTCGGGAACGCTGACCTACGAGGCCGTGTTCCAGACGACGCGCGAGGGGCTGGGACAGACGAGCGCGGTCGGCATCGGCGGCGATCCGGTCAAGGGCACGGATTTCATCGAGGTGCTCGAGTTGTTTCTGGCGGACGACGCCACCAAATCCATCATCATGATCGGCGAGATCGGCGGCTCGGCCGAGGAAGAGGCGGCGCAATTCTTGAAAGACGAGGCCAAGCGCGGCCGCAGCAAGCCGGTCGTTGGCTTCATCGCGGGCCGCACGGCGCCTCCGGGGCGCCGTATGGGCCACGCCGGCGCCATCATCGCGGGCGGCAAGGGCGACGCCGAGAGCAAGATCGCGGCGATGGAGGCGGCGGGGATCGTGGTGTCGCCGTCGCCGGCGCGGCTCGGCAAGACGCTGGTCGAGGCGCTCAAGGGGTAAGGGCTTGCCTATGCGCGTCCATACCGGCGCGCATTGGGGCGGCGATCCTCAAAAGCAATGAAATCCTGCCGCTCCCGAACGACGCTTTGCGGCCAACGGGGCTGAAGAACATGAGAATCGCAACTCAACGATCGACTATAGTGGGCGCTAGAGCATGTCCCGGAAAAGTGCGAAGCGGTTTTCCGAGAAGGACATGCTCCAGCGTATTGATTTTGAGCGAGTCCTTTTCGATCGCGTGATTCCACGCGATCGGGACGCGCTCTAACGTCGCGCGACGATTTGCGCGGGCGCAACCGTCGCAACCGTGAGACTATGTCGCAGACGCGACCGGCGGAGCGCTCCAGGCTCCCTGCGGCAAATTGGCCGGCGCGGACGCTCGCATCTTTCGCCCGGGCCAAGCGGCGCCTAGATTTACCGTGAATCGCGCGGTCCCGCCGCGGAAGAGGGGCGGGGCGGAGATTGGTGCGCTCAAGGGGGGAATCTCATGTCGAAAAAACGGATCATCTCGAAATCTTGGACCGTTGCGGCCGCGATGTGCCTGCTGGCCGGCGGTTTGGCCGCAGCGCGCGCGGAGGACGACGACCACAGCAAGATGGATCGCGGCGCCATGGGCCGCGAGGGAATGAATCATGGCGGCATGGATCGCGGCGCATCCGGCCAAGGCGGCATGATGGGAGGCATGGACCATGGCGGCAAGGGCGGCGGCATGAGCGGCATGATGAGCGGCATGATGGGAGGGATGCGCCATGGCGGCTCCGGCGGCGGTCATCACGGCATGATGAAAAACATGATGTGCCGCATGACCGAACATGTCGACGGCCGACTCGCTTATCTCAAGGCGGAGTTGAAACTCAACGACGCCCAGCAGAACGCCTGGAATCTTTTCGCCGACAACTACCGCGCGGCCGCCGCACGGACGGCCCAGCAGTGCGAGAAGATGGACGACAAGACGGGCGACCACGCCGCGCATAAGGGCGTTCTCGGCCATCTCGGCATGATGGAGAGCCATATGACGGCGCATCTCGACTCCGTCAAAGCGATCAAGGGCGCGATCGAGCCGCTGTTCAACGTGCTGAGCGAGGAACAGAAGAAAACCGCCAACGAGGTCATGACCGGCATGATGGGGCTCGGCATGGGGGGAATGGGCGGCGGCGGCATGATGGGCGGCATGATGGGCGGCGACATGAGCCACGGCGGCTCGGGCGGCGACAAGCAGCATTAAAGGCGCAGCCTGCGAAGGCGAAACGGAACAGCCGCGCCCCTTCTTGTGGGAAGGAAGCGCGGCGCGTCACCCCGCCTCGACGAAGCTCTCCAGCACCATTTTGCGGCCCGCCTTGTCGAAATCGACGGTGAGCTTGTTTCCGTCCACATTGGCCACCGTGCCGGGGCCGAACTTCAAGTGGAACACCCGCGCCCCGGAAGCAAAGCGCGGCGCGGCGGAGGATTTGGCCAGCACCTCGCCCTCGATGACCGTCGGCCTTCCGCGCGGCGGGGAGCGCCGGGCGCCGTTCGCCGGCTCCGCCCCCTGACGCGCGGCCTGGGCGCGCTTCCAGCCCGGCGTCGAATAGGAGGAGCCGTAAGCGTCCATATTGGCGAAGCGCGAGAGGCCGTAGGCGCCGTGCTGCGAGGCGCCGGCGGCCGCGACGACCTCCACCTCCGACGCTGGAAGATTGTCGATGAAGCGCGATGGAATCGTCGGCTGCCACAGGCCGCGAATGCGCCGATTGCTCGCAAAGAAAATTTTCGCGCGGCGCTTGGCGCGCGTCACGCCGACATAAGCGAGACGGCGCTCCTCCTCGAGCCCGGCGCGGCCATTTTCGTCGATCGAGCGCTGATGCGGAAAGAGACCCTCCTCCCAACCCGGAAGATAGACGGTCTCGAATTCGAGCCCCTTCGCCGCGTGCAGCGTCATGATCGAGACGCGCTTGCGGTCCGCCTGTTCGTCCGCCTCCATGACGAGGGACACATGTTCGAGAAACGCCGCCATGTCGGGAAACTCCTCCATGGCGCGCGTCAGTTCCTTGAGGTTTTCCAGGCGCCCCGCGGCTTCCGGCGTCTTGTCCTGGCGCCACATTTCCGTATAGCCGGACTCGTCGAGCACGATTTCCGCGAGTTCGTGATGCGGCTTTGCGTCGAGCAAAGCGCGCCAGCGCTCGAAATCGGCGAGCAGGACGCGCAGCGCGGCGCGCGGCTTCGCCTTCAATTCCTCCGTCTCGACGACGAAGCGCGCGGAAGCCGTCAAGGGAATGCGTTCGCGCCTGGCGTGCTCGTGCAGCAGTTGCAGCGTCGTGTCGCCCAGGCCCCGCTTGGGCGTATTGACGATGCGCTCGAAGGCGAGATCGTCGGCGGGCTGCGCGACGCAGCGCAGGTAAGCGAGCGCGTCGCGGATTTCGAGCCGCTCGTAAAAGCGCGGGCCGCCGATCACGCGATAGGGGAGGCCGAGGGTAATGAAGCGCTCCTCGAATTCGCGCATCTGGAACGATGCGCGCACGAGAATGGCGATCTCGTCGAGCGCATGGCCCTGGCGCTGCAGCCGTTCGATATCGTCGCCGATGGCGCGCGCCTCCTCCTCGCTGTCCCAGACGCCCGTGACCGTCGGCTTCTCGCCGGGTTTTCCGTCGGTGAACAGCGTCTTGCCGAGCCGGCCTTCGTTATGGGCGATGAGATGCGAGGCGGCGGCGAGGATATGTCCGGTCGAACGGTAGTTGCGTTCGAGGCGGATGATCTTGGCGCCCGGAAAATCCTGCTCGAAGCGCAGAATGTTTTCGACCTCCGCACCGCGCCAGCCATAGATGCTCTGATCGTCGTCGCCGACGCAGCAGACGTTGCGGCGACCCTGAGCAAGCAGGCGCAGCCACAGATATTGCGCGGTGTTGGTGTCCTGATATTCGTCGACGAGAACATATTTGAAGCGGCGCTGATACTCCGCGAGCACGTCGGGGTTGCCGCGAAAGAGCCGCAGCGTTTCCAGCAGGAGATCGCCGAAGTCGCAGGCGTTTAGGATCTTTAGGCGCTCCTGATAGAGCGCATAGAGCGCCGCGCCCTTGCCGTCGGCGAAGCCGGCCGATTCTCCGGGGGGAATCTGTTTGGGCGTCAAGCCGCGGTTCTTCCAGCCGTCGATTCGATGCGCCAGCGCGCGCGCCGGCCAGCGCTTGTCGTCGACGTTCTCGGCCTGCAGCACCTGCTTCAAGAGGCGGATTTGATCGTCCGTGTCGAGAATGGTGAAGTTGGACTTGAGCCCGACGAGTTCGGCGTGGCGGCGCAGGATTTTTGCGGAAATGGCGTGAAAGGTGCCGAGCCACTGCATGGCCTGCGCGCCTTCCCCGACCAGCATCTCGACGCGCTCGCGCATCTCCCGCGCCGCCTTGTTGGTGAAGGTGACGGCGAGAATTTCGAAGGCGCGGGCGCGCCCCGTCGCGAGAATATGCGCGATTCGTGTAGCGAGCACGCGCGTCTTGCCGGTGCCGGCGCCGGCGAGAACTAGCACCGGGCCGTCGAGCGCCTCCACCGCCTCGCGCTGCTCGGGATTGAGCGCGGCGAGATAGCGCGGGGCCGCGGCGCCCCTGGCGAGCGCCGCCGCGCGGGCGGCGAGCCCGCCGTCCTGTGGGTCGAATTCGTTCGGCTGGGGTCGGGTCAAGCGGCGCGCTCCTTCCTGATTCCCGGGAATATATCGGAGAACGAAAGGAGATTCACCCTCGACCCGCAATCCAAAGCGCCGGGGCGCCTGCGTCCGCAAACAATGCGCGCGCGCCGTTTCGAGGCGCCGCCGCTATTTCCCATTTGACAGCGGCGCGCCGGCCAACTAACCCGGGCGCCCGACGATCCTTTCCGGCAGGCGCGCAGGCGACGCCGCTTTTCAGGGACCAGGGACAGCCGTGGCCAAACCCGAACTCGGCGCCAAGCGCCAATGCCTGTCTTGCGCGACCAAGTTTTACGATCTGAACCGCGATCCGATTCTGTGCCCCAAGTGCGGCGCAGTGTTCCATGTCGCCCCTTTGCCGCGTGCGCCGAGTCGGCCGGCGGATGAAGAGGCGGAGACCGAGAAGGAGAATCCCGACACGGTCTCCCTCGACGAAGTCGAGGAAAACGAGAACAAAGCGGACTCGATCGACGTCGACGACGAAGTGGAGATCGACGACGACGGCGGCGACGACGACACGTTTCTCGAACAGGAAGAGGGCGAGGACGACGACGTTTCCGGCCTCATCGACGGCGACATCGAGACCGACGAAGAAAGCTGAGAAGCGGCGTGCGCTCGCCGCAAAAAATATGCCCGCCGCTCGACCAGAGCGGCGGGCTTCGCGTTTGCGGGGGCGACCTCGCCGTTACTTGCGGCGGCGGCGCTGCTGGCCGAGGCCCATCTGCTTGGCGAGATTGGAGCGCGCTTTGGCGTAGGCGGGCGCGACCATCGGATAGTCGGGCGCAAGCCCCCATTTCTCGCGATATTCCTCGGGCGAGAGACCGTATTGCGTGCGCAGGTGCCGCTTGAGCGACTTGAACTTCTTTCCGTCCTCGAGGCAGATGATATGCTCGTTCGTCACCGACTTCTTGACCGGCACGGCGGGCTTGGGCGGCTCGATCGCCGCCGCCGGCGCCGCCCCGGAGCCCACGCGCAGCAGGGCGTTGTAGACTTCGTTGATGAGGGCGGGCAGGTCCGCCGCGGGAACCGAATTGTTGCTGACATAGGCGGAAACGATGTCCGCCGCGAGTTCGATGGTGTCCGTGCCGTTCATAGCGTCGTTCATCGCTTTCTCTTGCGTGGTTGGACGGGGAAACCTTTCGGCGTCTTGGGCGAAGCCAGAAAAAGGCCCGCCATCGTAGCCTTCGGCAAAGACGCCACCGCCGATTCGGCTCAACGTGGCCGCGACGCTAAATCATTAGCGTATTAAACGCAACAATAACTATGAAATCTGCCGCAAGAACTGCAAAAAAATATTTGCAAGACTGAGTTGAGTGCTGATTCGCAAATGCTTCGACGCCGATCTGCGCGATTTGCCGCCCGCGATGATTGCGCCGCAACACAATCCGCGCCGCACGAGCGCGCAGGCGATCGACGTGCGCGCTTCGGCAACAGACCGTCGGAGCGGCCCGCGTCGTTCAATTCGTTTGGGTCTGGACGCCGTCAGCGCAGGAAGCCGACAATATCCTTGACGGCGTTCATGTTCTCGCGCGCGATGGCGCGGGCGCGGTCGGAGCCGTCGCGCAGCACCCCGTCGACATAGCTCTCGTCCTCGAGGATGCGCCGCATCTTGGCGGTGATCGGCGAGAGCTTCGCCACGGCGAGATCGACCAGGGCGCTCTTGAAGGTTGAAAAATTCGCGCCGCCATATTCGCGCAGCACCTCCGATTTCGCGCGCTCGGAAAGCGCGGCGAAGACGCCGACGAGATTGTCGGCCTCGGGACGCCCTTCCAGGCCTTTTTCCTCGGACGGCAGAGCGTCGGGGTCGGTTTTCGCCTTCCTGATCTTCTGCGCGATCTGATCGGCGTCGTCCGAAAGATTGATGCGCGAATAGTCGGAGGCGTCGGATTTCGACATTTTCTTCGTGCCGTCGCGCAGGCTCATGACCCGCGTCGCCGGACCGGAAATGAGTGGCTCCGGCAGCGGAAAGAAGGCCTCGCCGAATCCGTTGCGCTCGATCGACGCGGAAAAATCGTTGTTGAATTTCTGCGCGATGTCGCGCGCGAGCTCCAGATGCTGCTTCTGATCGTCGCCGACCGGCACATGCGTCGCGCGATAGATGAGGATGTCGGCCGCCATCAGCACCGGATAGTCGTAAAGGCCGACGGAGGCGTTCTCGCGGTCCTTGCCGGCCTTGTCCTTGAACTGCGTCATGCGATTGAGCCAGCCGATGCGCGCGATGCAATTCAGCACCCAGGCGAGCTCGGCGTGTTCGGCGACCTGGCTCTGGTTGAAGATGATATTTTTCTTCGGATCGACGCCGCTGGCGATGAAGGCCGCTGCGATCTCGCGCGTGTTGTCTCGTAGTTTCAACGGATCCTGCGGCGTCGTGATTGCATGGAGATCGACGACGCAGTAGAGGCAATCGAAGCGCTCCTGCAGCTCGACGAATTTGACGATGGCGCCGAGATAGTTGCCGAGGTGGAGGTTGCCGTTGGATTGCACGCCGGAGAAGACGCGCTGGGGGAAGCTGGACATGGGGATGCGCCAAAGCGTGAGAGAAGTTGGCGGCCCTTATGGCGAAGCGCGGCCCTTCGCGCAAGGCTGCGTGCGAGGAGCCCGGCACCCGCCCATAGCCATCCGCGCCCGCACAGGCTATAGGGTCGCCTTCCGCCCCAATACGCGAGCGATCGATGACAGCCTCCCGTTCCGACCAGGACTCCTCGACCCATTTCGGCTATTCCGAGGTGCGCCTTTCCGAGAAACAGGGTCTCGTGGACGACGTGTTCCACAAGGTGGCGCGGCGCTACGACATCATGAACGATCTGATGTCGGGCGGAATGCATCGCCTGTGGAAGGACGTTTTCGCCGCCAAGGTAGGCGCGCGGGGCCGTTCGGGCTTCAGACATCTGGACGTGGCGGGGGGCACGGGCGACATCGCCTTCCGGGTGGCGGAGAAGGCGGCGTCCGACGCCAAGATCGTCGTGCTCGACATCAACGGCGACATGCTCGACGTGGGGCGCGAGCGCGCCCGCGAACGCGGCCTCGACGCCAAGCTCGAATTCGTGCAGGCCAACGCCGAGGCGCTGCCCTTTCCGGACGCGAGCTTCGACGCCTATACGATCGCTTTCGGCATCCGCAACGTGCCGCGAATCCAGGTAGGTCTCGATGAGGCGTTTCGCGTCCTGAAGCCGGGCGGACGCTTCCTTTGCCTGGAATTCTCGCAGGTCGCCGTGCCGGGACTGGACAAGATTTACGAGGCCTATTCGTTCAGCGTCATTCCGGCGATCGGGAAGCTTGTCGCGGGGGACGCGGAGCCGTACCGCTATCTCGTCGAGTCGATCCAGCGCTTTCCGCGCGCCGACGACTTCGAGGCGATGATCCGCAAGGCGGGTTTCCGCCGCACCGGCTACGAGCGCCTGACCGGCGGCGTCGTGGCGATTCACTCCGGGTGGAAGCCGTGAGGCGCCCTTAGAGCGCTTTCCGACCAGACGGAATCGTCTGGTCGATGAGAAATCGCTCCAGAGTCAAGATGACGCGATGGTCAATGATCCAGTTCGCGCATCAGCAATTCTAAAAGTAGGCTGCGGGCGAGCGTTACGGGCTATCGCGGTTTTTGACGAGGTCCGGCGGGATCGTGAAAGTCGCGAGAGATTCGAGGAAGACCTGCCAGGACGGGAAGACGACATAGG
>Ga0233425_10004619_pt1 | contig 22859 bp, 34 predicted proteins | sample Watercolumn_Towu_2_FD_181712 | JGI IMG/M metagenome (GOLD analysis project Ga0233425, IMG submission 181712) | Freshwater microbial communities from Lake Towuti, South Sulawesi, Indonesia - Watercolumn_Towuti2014_140_MG | ecosystem: Environmental > Aquatic > Freshwater > Lake | place... | reverse complement strand
CATTCGTCCATCGAGATCTCGTTCAAGGGCACCCCGGGCATTCCCGGCCGGATGCTGCTGGAGGCGGTGATCCTGGCGCTGCGGACCGGCCTCTCATGGCGGAGGATGCCGGAGCGGTTCGGCGACGAACGGAACCTCACGAATTCCGTGCGCCGGCTGGTCCGCAGCGGAAGTTGGGACCGGTTGTTGGAGCTATGGGCGCTGCGCTTCCCTGAGCTTCTCGACGGCTTGGATGTCGGGCGCTTGGCCAATATGCTCCGGGGCTCGGCAGAGTGGCGGGGCCCGTCACCCAGGCGCTCGCGCTACGCCAGGAACGGCGGCGTGGCCCCGGCCATCCATCGAGCGCGCCGACGCAAGTCGCCTGCCGGGCGGAAGACGGACGCGGCCTAGTCGCCGCCAGCAGTGTTCTTGGACGGCGAGCGTCAAGGGCCTGGACGTTGGGCGCAGGAACGAATGCAGAGAGCGCTCGATGGCGATCGGCCAACGCGCGTGCTGGTCGCGGCGTCCCGGTCGCTCTCCTGCGTACGCCTCCGGGCGAAAGGGCACGCGGCCAGCCTTCAGCTCCTGTAGGCGACCAGGATCGTGCCGGCCGCTATCAGGTCGACGCCCAACCAGTTGGGGACGGTCAGGCGTTCTCCGAGGAACATGATCGCGAAGACCGCCACTAGGACGACGCTCAACTTGTCGATGGGCGCCACGCGGGCGGCATCCCCGAGCTTCAGGGCGCGGAAGTAGCAGAGCCACGATCCACCGTTGGCGAGCCCCGATAGGACAAGAAACAGGTATGTTCGTCCCGAAACTGAATCGAGTGGTTTCCATTGGCCCGTGCCGGCCAAAAGCGCGCCGAGGACGCACAGGATCACCACCGTACGGATGAATGTGGCGAAGTCCGAGTTGATGTTCTCTATCCCGATCTTGGCAAAGATCGCCGTCAGCGCGGCAAATGCCGCCGAGAACAACGCCCAGAACTGCCAGGAGGCCAGCACGACTTTCATGGGCATCTCCGAAAGTCGGAACCGAAAGGGGTCGTGACGAGCAGCCGCCGAACCGAGCAACATGCAACGCTGTTCGACGGTCTTATGCGGATGCCGATGACCCACGGCGCCGTGGCGCTGCCTCGCCCCGGCAAGATGGAGCGGGGCGAGGCTGCCGCCTCAGCATTCCGCCGGCGCCGGAAGGGAGGTCGCCCCGGCCTGCCCGCCCCTTCGGCATCGGTGAAGCCCTCACGCATCTGGGGTTGACGTGGACCGGGAGCAGGAAGGAAACACGGGTCGCTCGCTTAAACCGGGCGGCGGGTCGGTCAGAGGCGGTCGAACACGGAACCCATCCTCGGGCTGAACAAGCGCTCGTAAGTGCGCATGAGGAAGGCGTCGGTCATGCCGGCCACGTGGTCGCAGATTACGCGCCGACCGTCAGGCGCCTTTTCGTACGCCTCGTAGGTCGACCGCGGCAGGAACGACTTCGGCTCCGAGGCGAGGGCCTCGAACACCGCGACGACCATACCCTGACCCTTGAATTCGAGGTGCTGGACCCCCGGGCTGCGAATGACGACCTCCCGGACCAGTTCCTTCAGCGCTTCCAGGAAGGTGTTCGCTCCGGCTTCGATGGCAGCCCGATATCGAACGAGGGGCTCGTCGAACTCCTCCCTGGTCTCGATCACGCAGTTCGTGATCAGGTGATGGACCATCCGGCCGATGCACCTCTTCCGGGTATCGCCGGCACCGAACAGCCGATCAAGGAATCCCTCATAGACGTTGTTGCCGAACTCCTCCGGGTATTTCTCCTTGAGACTGTTGAGGAAACTTGAGCTCTTCTCCTCGGTCACGTGCGCCTCGAAATCCACCCGCGTTACCAGGCCAAGGGCGAGGGCATCCTCCAGGTCATGGATGCCGAAGCCGATGTCGTCGGCGACGTCCATAATGCTGCAATCGAACGACTTGTGGAGGGGCTTGCGGTGCTTGCCCTCCTGATCGCGGGCCTCGGTGAAGGCGTTGCGGTCCTTTTCGCTGAGTGGGGCGAGGATCCAGTCGACGACGTCTTGCTCGCAATCCAGGTAGCACTTGGGCGGCTTGGAGGCCTCGCGGTCGATGATCCGGATCGACTCCGGGCCGACGTGGAGGGCGGGGCGGATGTCCACGTTCATCGCGAGGCTGAAGGGCACGGGATACTTCAGAACCCCGAGCAGGGTGCGCCGCATCAGGTTCGCGCCGGCGACCTTGGAGAACTTTTCCAGCCTGGACAGGATGCGCAGGGTCTGGCCGTTGCCCTCGAAACCGCCGGCACCGCGCATGCAGAAATTCAGGGCAACCTCGCCGCCGTGGCCGAACGGGGGGTGGCCGAGGTCGTGGGTCATGCCCACGGCCTGGATCATGCTGAGGTCCGGGATGTATTGCCGGGCGGCATGGTCGGCATAAACCTTCTCGAACCGCCGCGCGATCCCGCCGGCAATCTGCGCGACCTCAAGCGAATGGGTGAGCCTCGTCCGGTAGAAGTCGCTGTCGCCGAGGTTCAGGATTTGCGTCTTGCCCTGCAAACGCCGGAACGACGCGGAGTGGATGACCCGGCTGTAATCGGTGGCGGCCCCATCGCGGGCGTCGTCGGCCTGGGCCTGCCATGGTTCGCGGCGGTCGTACCAATCCATATGCAATTACTTTCGCGGCTAAACTCGATCCAGGCAGCCGGTACCTCTCGGCTGCGCTGAATACCAACGGAAAGCGTCGATGCCGCCGCGGTTCCTTGCTCACGGCGCCTCCGTCCTCTTAGGAGCCTCGGCAGTTGGATGTGCGGGTCTTCCACCGTCGGTGTTTCGAGCCGCGGGACAAGGGCCGCTACGCCCGTAAGGGAGGCTGACAGCGCAATCCGCAGGCCGGGACCGAGGCTCGCTCCACGGGGGAACGGTCCGTCTACCGCTTCACGAACCCGATGTCGGCGGCGACGCCCTTGAGGCGCTCGGGCTCGCGCTCCTTACGCTCGGAGTAGCGGTCGACGAGGTAGTCGGCCCGTCCACGCATCAGGAGAGTGAACTTCATCAGCTCCTCGCAGACGTCCACCACCCGGTCGTAGAGCGGCCCGGGCTTCATTCGGCCGGCGTCATCGAACTCCTTGTAGGCCATCGGCACCGACGACTGGTTCGGGATGGTGATCATCCGCATCCAGCGCCCCAGCACCCGCAGGCTGTTGACCGCATTGAAACTCTGCGATCCGCCCGAGACCTGCATCACCGCAAGCGTCCGCCCCTGCGTCGGGCGCACCGAGCCCTCGCTCAGCGGCAGCCAGTCGACCTGGGCCTTCATCACCCCGGTCATGTTGCCGTGCCGCTCCGGGCTGACCCAGACCTGCCCCTCCGACCAGATCGAGAGCTGCCGGAGTTCCTGCACCTTCGGATGTTCGACGGGCGCGTCGTCGGGCAGCGGTAGCCCGTCCGCGTGGAATATGCGGACCTCCCCGCCCATCGCCTCCAGCAGCCGTGCCGCCTCGTAGGCCAGGAACCGGCTGAAGGACCGATCCCGGAGCGACCCGTAGAGGACGAGGAATCGAGGCGCATGGTCGAGCGGCGTCGGCGGCGCCATCCGTTCCTCGGTCGGCACCTCGAAATGCGCCTCGGAGAGGTTCGGCACCCCGTCGGCGAACGGCTGCTGGGGCTTGTCCAAGGCGCTTAACTCCTCTATGTTTCAACGATAGTTGATATGTAGGTCATTCGATGGACGAACGGCAAGCCCTCGCCGCCTTCGCCGCCCTCGGCCAGGAGCATAGGCTCCGGGTCGTGCGCGCCCTGGTCACCGCCGGTCCGGGCGGCCTCGCCGCGGGCGTCCTCGCCGAGACGGTGAACGTCGCCGGCAACAACCTGTCCTTCCACCTGAAGGAGCTCTCGCACGCCGGGCTGATCACCTCCCGGCGCGAGGGCAAGTCGGTCATCTACAGCGCCGCCTACGCCGGCCTGTCCGACCTCGTCCAGTTCCTCATGCGTGACTGCTGCCAGGGCCACCCCGAGGTGTGCGCCCCGGCCGTCGCCGCGCTCGCCGCCTGCGACTGCACCACCGGGGACACCCTCCATGCCTGAGCCAGTCTACAACGTCCTGTTCCTCTGCACCGGCAACTCGGCCCGCTCGATCCTGGCCGAGGCCATGCTCAAAAAGGAGGGCGGCGGGCGCTTCCGCGCCTTCTCGGCCGGCAGCCGACCGAAGGGCGAGCCGCACTCGCTGGCGCTGCAGGTCCTGCGGGAAAGCGACTACCCGACGGAGGGCCTGCGCTCGAAGTCGTGGGACGAGTTCGCCGGTCCCGAAGTCCCCGTCATGGATTTCGTCTTCACCGTCTGTGACAACGCCGCCGGCGAGACGTGCCCGTACTGGCCGGGCCAGCCGGTGACGGCCCACTGGGGCATCGAGGACCCCGCCGCGGCGGAGGGCTCGGAGATGGAGCGCAAGCGCGCCTTCGTCACCGCCCAGCGCTACCTCAAGAATCGGATCGCGGCCTTCGTCGCCCTGCCGCTCGGCAGCCTCGACCAGGTCGCCCTGTCGTCGAAGGTCCGCGAGATCGGCCAGATGGCCGGCGCGACCTCGGCCCGCCCGGAGGTCGCGTGATGGACGTCGTCATCTACCACAACCCCGCCTGCGGCACGTCCCGCAACACCCTGGCGATGATCCGCAACGCCGGCATCGAGCCGCACGTGGTCGAGTACCTGAAGACGCCACCGAACCGGGCGCTCCTCAAGCAGATGCTCGCCCGCGCGGGCCTCTCGGTCCGGGATGTCCTGCGCGAGAAGGGCACGCCCTACGCCGAGCTCGGCCTCGCCGACCCGGCGCTGACCGACGAGCAACTCCTCGACGCGGTCGAGGCGCACCCCGTCCTGCTCAACCGTCCGTTGGTGGTGAGCCCGATGGGCGTGCGCCTGTGCCGGCCGTCGGAGGCGGTGCTCGACCTCCTGCCGGACCAGCAGGGGGAGTTCGTGAAGGAGGACGGCGAGCGCGTCGTCGACGAGCGCGGCCGCCGCGTCGCCACCGCTTGAGGACACCATGAGCACCTTCGAACGCTACCTGACCCTCTGGGTCGCCCTCTGCATCGTGGCCGGCATCGCGCTCGGCCACGTCATGCCGGGCTTCTTCCACGCCGTCGGCGCGGCCGAGGTCGCCAAGGTGAACCTGCCGGTCGCCGTCCTGATCTGGCTCATGGTCATCCCCATGCTGCTCAAGATCGACTTCGCCTCGCTGCGCCACGTCGGGCGGCACTGGCGCGGCATCGGCGTGACGCTGTTCATCAACTGGGCGGTGAAGCCCTTCTCGATGGCCGCGCTCGGCTGGCTGTTCATCGGCACCCTGTTCCGGCCCTACCTGCCGGCCGACCAGGTCGACAGCTACATCGCCGGGCTCATCATCCTGGCGGCGGCCCCCTGCACCGCCATGGTGTTCGTCTGGTCGAACCTGACCCGAGGCGAGCCGTACTTCACCCTGAGCCAGGTGGCGCTCAACGACACCATCATGGTGGTGGCCTTCGCCCCCATCGTTGGCCTGCTTCTCGGGCTCTCGGCCATCACCGTGCCTTGGGGGACGCTGGTGTTGTCGGTGGCGCTCTACATCGTCATCCCGGTCGTCGTCGCGCAAGTGATCCGCCGTGGCCTCCTGGCCTCCGGCGGGCGGGCCGCCCTCGACCGGCTGCTCGCCAGGCTCGGGCCCACCTCGCTCGCCGCACTTCTGGCGACCCTGGTGCTGCTGTTCGGCTTCCAGGGCGAGCAGATCCTGGCCCAGCCCGCGGTCATCGGGCTGCTCGCGGTCCCCATCCTCATCCAGGTTTACCTGAACTCGGGGCTGGCCTACCTCCTGAACCGGGTCGCCGGGGAGCAGCACTGCGTGGCCGGGCCCTCGGCACTGATTGGCGCCTCGAACTTCTTCGAGCTCGCGGTGGCGGCCGCGATCAGCCTGTTCGGCTTCAACTCGGGCGCGGCGCTGGCCACCGTGGTCGGCGTCCTCATCGAGGTCCCAGTCATGCTTTCCGTCGTATGGATCGTGAACCGCTCGCAGGGCTGGTACGAGCGTGGCGCGGCCGGCAAGGCAGCGGCGCTGAAGCCTGCCTCCCGTGAGGTCTGAGGTCCACAACCGCCTCGTCGTCATCTCGGCCCTGGGCGTGGTGGAGATCCTCGCCTGGGGCTCGTCCTTCTACTTGCCGGCGGTGCTGGCGGGGCCCATCGCCGCCGACACGGGTTGGCCGCTCGCATGGGTGGTCGGGGGGCTGTCCATCGGCCTGCTGGTGGCGGCAATCGCCTCGCCCCGGGTCGGAATCGCCATCCACCGGCACGGGGGTCGGCCGGTCCTTGTATCGGCGGCCTTGCTGCTAGCGGGTGGCCACTTGGTGATCGGACTGGCACCGAACCTTCCGGTGTTCCTGTCCGGCTGGCTGGTCATTGGGCTCGGGATGGGCTGCGGCCTCTACGACCCGGCCTTCGCCACCCTCGGCCGGCTCTACGGCGACGAGGCGCGCCCGGCCATCACCACCCTGACCCTATGGGGTGGGTTCGCCAGCACCGTCTGCTGGCCGCTCTCGGCCCTTCTCGTCGAGCAGGTCGGCTGGCGCTCGACATGTCTTGCCTATGCCGGGCTGCACCTCTTCGTCACGCTTCCCCTGGTGCTCGGTCTGATCCCTGAGGCGCCTGCCTTGGCTAACGGCGGGGACGTAAAACACCTTGGCGAAGCGCCGCTCACCTCGCGGGAACGGCGCGCCTTCGCGCTGATGGCCGGCGTGTTGGTTTTCGGCGGCACCGTGATGACGTTGATCTCGGTCCACCTGATTACCTTGCTGCAGGCACGCGGCGTGGCCTTTGCCGCCGCCGTATCCTACGGCGCCCTGATCGGGCCGTCCCAGGTCGGAGCCCGCGTTATCGAGATGGCCAATAAGGGGCGGCACCACCCGCTCTGGACGCTAAACGTGGCCATGGCCCTCGTGGCGCTCGGGCTGGCAATCCTGGCAGTGGGCATTCCTGCGGTCGGCATCGCCTTGGTGCTCTACGGTGCCGGCAACGGGATCTACTCGATCGCGAGAGGCACGGTGCCGCTCGCCCTGTTCGGGTCGGAACGCTACCCGGTTCTGGCGGGGCGGCTCGCCCGGCCGAGCCTGATCGCCCAGGCTCTTGCTCCGTCGCTGGGGGCCACGGTCCTCACCTACGGCGGCCCCGATTTGGCCTATGCCCTTCTGGCGGTGCTCGCGCTCGCGAACGTCGGTTTGGCAGGCGCCTTGTGGGGCACACGACCGGAAGCGGTCGGCATCCCCGGCGAGGCCGAGGCGGGCTCGAAGAACAGGTGCTTCGCTTCAGCAGCCAAGCCGAAGGGCCGCCTTCGAAACGGCCCCCCTTCTTCGCTCTAGGTTGCTTCAGTGCAGAATAATGGTGCTCGGCACCGGAATGCCGGGTTGACCAAATGAGGTGGCCGGTTCGGCACCACACTCCTGGCGGCAATGATCCGTCCACGTCGGCCTCTGGCGACCGCAAGTCCTCGCAAATCGCCCGATGTCATTGATCTTTGAATAATTTTTGGCAGACATCTCGCAATTGGGCGAACGGTCTCCGCTGGCTCCCGAGCCTCCGCTTGGGAGCCAGCGGAGACCGGTCGCCCAAATGTCTGCTCTCTGCGATATCTATCTGTACATGCGCGTTTTTTTGATGTTGGGTGTTTATGTGTCCTCAGGATCCTGCAGTAGATAACTGGCCTCCTACGCCCGGGCCCGGAAACCGAAACGAAGAACGGCATCTCGGCAGTTTCGTGTGATGCATGGCTGCCGCCGCCTTGTCGCTAGATTGGTGTTCAAGTCTGCTAACCGCAGCAATCGGAGCACCGCGGCCGAGCGCTTACCGAAACCAGCCAGTGCGCAGCATCCGTGTGATCCCGTGCGCCCTCATGGGCCATCGCCCCGCGGGCGCGACGCACGTCCATGCACACGACGTGGAACACCGCGACTTCGGTCATCCGCCCGCACGGCCGGCCCGCCAGCGCCCGTCTCCTGTCCGCAGCCGATCAGCGACAGGCCGAGGCCACCCAGCGACGCCGCCGCGCACGCGCGATATTGGCTTCGCTGATGATGCCGTCGTCCTCGCCGACGACGCATGCGCAGGTCTCAAGCCAGCGAGGCGTCGATATGGGTATAGCAGCGCATGAGCCACGCCCGTACGGTCGGTCGCGAGCGGAACCCGGCAGACCGGCCGGCCATCTCGGCAGCTTGCCACGATCCGCGGCTCGCGGGGGGGCTGGCGATGGCTCGACCACTCGATCCAAGTCGTGACCGTTCCGCCCGAAACCGCTGGCCCGCCCCGGGCGACGTGACCGGCACGTCGGAGCCCTTCGATCAGCGTGGTCGATCCGGCGGAAGCGGAAACCGCTGCGGCGCCTCCCGCGACCGTCGCTGATGGTCCAGGAGATCCAGGGCCCAATCCGGCCTCGGCGCGACGGACGCCTCATACAATTCACGGTATGCTTCAGGTGTCAGCCAAGTGCCGACGGGATGACGTCCGGTCAGGCGCAGGAAGGCGCTCAGCGATAGGCAAACCGGCGGCGGCAGGCCGACGACGGTCTGGAGAGCGCAGCTGGAACTCTTGCTGCGCTGTCCCACGATACGCGTGTTGAGGAGGCCCATGGCCCCGGCCCGGGCATCCGGGCCGACGAGTTCCTCGTCGAGCGGCGTGGGCGTGCCGGGCGTCTCAAGCGCCGAAAGCAACTCGCTCCAGGACTGCCACCCCCACGCCAGCGCGACGACCTGTCGAGCGGTCGCCTCGGCGATAGGCTGCCGGACATTGGCGAGTTGCGCGCGCAGGGCGTGCACCTTGCGGTTTGCGAAGAAGATCGAGGACGGGCGGAACATCGCGGACCATGGGACTGCGTACGGTGAGCCAATGGATTCAGCTCGCTACGGAGCGGTCAAGGCAACGCCGCGTCGGAAGCTTCGTCGGGTCGCCCCGGCCAGGACGAGGTCCGGCTGGAAAGGCGCCTTGCCCCTTCAACGCCGCCGCCCAGGCGGCGACTTGGTCCGCGACCTGGGCGACGGTTCCGTCGCCGAGCGCGGAAGCGGTCGGGTATGTTGTCGCCTGCTCCTCGGCGGCGGCCGACCCACGTCCACCAGGATCTCTGCAATTCGCTGTGGCCATCCCTCCGCCGTGACGCGAAACTCCCTGTGGATAAATCGCGTCGCCTCGAACCCCGCTTAGATATCCATGTGGACGTGTAACCGTCGGAGGTTAGTGTGGCGCAACGGAGGTACGGCACCATGGGCGACTCGGATTGGGCGGCGGAGCGGGCGGAGGAATACTGGCGGCTCCACGCGGAGCCCGTGCTCAAGCGCGTCGTCATCGACGCCTTCCTGTCCGGAACGGCGGCCGTGCCCCCTGCCTTGGCGAACTGGCTGGCTTCGGCGCCCATCGGGCGCGGTGCCGAGGCTGTCACGCCGCCTCCACCCCCGGAGCCTGCGCAGCAGGTGCCGCCCGGCGCCAAGGAGGTCGCGGCACCGCAAGCCGGTCCTCGGCCCAAGAGGTCCCCCCGCCCGCTCAAGGGGGTGAGCGCCGCTGCGTACGACCTCGTCAAGCGCGCAGGCAAGCCCCTGACATCCCGGGAGCTGCTCGGACAGCTGAGGGACTGGGACGGGGGCGAGCGGACCGAGGCGCGCGACAATTCCCTTCTGGCCGCGATGCGGCGGCTTCGCAAGGCCGGTTGGGTCGACTTCGACGGGACGCATTACAGCCCGTCGGCGAAGAGGCCCCGCAGCAAAGGCAGGTCCGGTCCCGCCGGGCCGGGTCGGGTCTGATCGCCCGCCCATGGCAAGGCCAATCCATCGCCTCGCAGATCGGCTCCCTGCGCAGGAAGGCAGGGCGCTGGCGGAGATCGAGACCCGGCAAGCCCGCGGCCTACCGCCCGTTCGACCATCCAACGCAAACATGGACTCGGAGCGCACATGACCACCTCGTTCGGCGACGCGCGTCGCCTGCACGTCCTGTCTCTCGTCGCCCTGCTCTCGGTCGTGACGCCGCCGCGCAGCCGGGCCGCCGACGGAACCATGAGCGAGCACGAGATCGCTCCCGGCATGGTCATCCGCGGCCTGGTCACCGCGGCGGGCGCGCGGGCCTTTCGCCTGATCGTGCGGGGAACGCTCGTTGCCTCCTTGACCGCGAGGGATGGGGCGCCGCCGACCGGGTACTGCCTCGTTGGAGAGTGGTTGTCCGTGCTGGAGGCACTGGCTGCGCCATGGCGCGCGTTCGCCGGCGAGACCTCGCCGCGGAACTTCGGACCGCCGCGCCGGTCGCATTCCGAGCGCTCACCCTTCGTCGCACGGTTCCCGGCGCGCCAAGCCCGCCTCACGGGCCCGAAGCTCGTTCGGTTCCTCGCCGAGTGCACCGCTTCCCTAGGAGCGAAGGACTCGATGCGCGGCGATGAGATCGCCCTCGTCGTCGGCACGCCGGAGACCCGAGTTCGGATCGCGTGCAGCGGTGCCGAACTTCACGTCCTGGTCCATCGAGAGCGGCGCTTGGTCATGGCCGGCACCCTGTCGCGCCTCGACCTGAGTCGGCCCGGGCGCACGCGCTGCTGCATCGGTCGCCAGTGGCTGCCCGAGTTGTTGGATTGGTTCTGGGCCGTATCCGACGATGTCGATCCTGCAGACCTCGTTCGGTTCTGCCAGGGTGCCGCCTCGGATCGGCCCTAGCCGGCGTCGGCCGATGGCGCCGACGCCCGGATGCAGGGCCGGCCCTCGCCAAGCTTAAGCTCTCGCCTCTCGGGCCGTGACGTGTGCCAGGAAGGAGCGCAGCGTGGGTGTACGGCGGTCCTTGTGCGTTCGAGGCGCATACCGCCAACGAAAAAGCCCCGCCTGAGCGGAGCTTTCGTTTGAGGGGAATACCCGCGGGCAAACCCCGACCTCCGATGGCGAGCATCTTCGGTCAGCTGAAAAGACGGTGTGACCCGCCTCCAGCGAGTGAGAGGGATATCGCATATCCGCCTCGCCGGGTCAATGATCGAGGCCCAGCACGGTTCCGAGGAGCGCTCGGATGCCGGCGAGCTCGGCGGGCGAGATGGACGGCAGCGCCGGGCGGCGGTTCACGTTGACCTGCCACAGCCGGACCAGGGAAACGGTATAGATGTGGTCGCAGACGGCCCAAACCGGGTCGGTCTGGTGGAAGAAGGGATACGTGCCCGGCTCGAACCGGAAATGATGGGTGTTGTTCTCCCGGGGCGGGCTCTTGCTCACCGGCACCACCGTGCAGCGCCCGGCGGCGCCGGCCGAGCGCGAGGACACGACGATCGCCCGCCGTTCCTTCTGCATCTCCGGCTTCACGAGGTAGGTGAAATCGCACATCACGACCCGGCCGGGGCTCGGAGCGTGCGGAACCGGCCGCCTGACCTCGGCCGTGCGGCGCGTGACGACCGAACCTTCCAGCGTCGTCAGGAACGCGTCCGCCTTCGCGGCGGCGATGCCGCCGCGAACCAGCGCCGTCTTCAGCTTGGTCCGCTCGTACTGCGCGGTGGCCTTCTCCGACAGGAAGCAGTGGCGCAACGCGCTGGCCACCGCCTCCGCGGCCTCTTCGGCGAAGCCTCCCTCGCACAGCCGGTCGAGGCAAGCCTCGCCGTCGAAGCGGGTATCGGGATGCCGGGAAATCTCCATCAATCCGCCGACGGCGAGCGCCTCGCCCTGGGCGAAGCCGAGATCCGTCATGGCCTTGAACATGCGAAAGGCGTGGGGCACCCCGAGACAAATGCTCCTGCCGATGGGAAGGCGATGGCGTAGCCCGGGCGACGTCGCGTCGGGCAGGCCGAGGGCGAGCCGATCCGTTCGAAGTCGGCAAACACCTCGGCCGACGCCGTATCCGCACGCCGGACCATTGTCATCCCACGCCGAAGGGGCCGAGCGCCGCCGGCGCCCGGGCGCCGCGATCATGCCGGGGCCTACCCGCCGTGGATGCATTCGTTTGAGCGACCAGGCCCGGGGGGGGGCGGCACCCGCGCTCGTCATCGAGGCGCCGGGTCCCGCCGCCCGGGCGCGCCGCCTCGGCCTGGTCCCGGGGCACGTTCCATCCGGCGCCGAGAACGACGGTTCCCGACCTTGCCGCACCGCCCGGCGCGGCTATTCGTTTTCATTCAAGAGCGCCACCGCGGCCTCCAGGAGCGCTCGGAACGCGACCGACTGCCGTGCAGCCGCCTCCACGCGCAGCGTCAGGTTCGAGAAAGCCGCGGGATCCTCCGACGGGTGCGCACCGATGAACCGAACCGCGGCGAGATGCAGCGCGGGTCTAGGCTTATGTTGCCCTGCCAATAGCTTCGATATGGTCGCCTGGCTCGCGCCGAGGATCTTGGCAAGGGCAGCCTGCGTAAGCCCGCGCTCTCGACGCACGCGACCGAGGGCAATCGCCAGCGCATGCGCATCCCCGCCGTCAGCCGCCCGCTTGCTTCCGCTCATGAAGTCAATAAAATCGAATGATAACGAATAATCAAGGCGCGCAGGATGCAGGCTCAGACGTCCGGGAGGACGCGGTCGGTCGCGACGATTCCCGCGGACCCGGAGGCCGAATTGATGCCGGGGGTGCGGTGGGGGCGCCCGGAATGGGTGCCGAGTGCCGCGTTCTGGGCTTTCATGGTCGGTCGGGCCAGCGAGCCGGTCGACGGGTTCGTGGGGCGGGAGGTCAGCCTGGCCCACGAGATCGGCTTCTGTCTGCTCGGGGGCTACGGCATCACGGCCGAGGTCAACCACGCGGTCCATCGCGCGCTCGCCGCGGATGGGATCTTCGAGCCGGGCCGTCGTCCCGGGGCCGATGAGATCGAGGCCCTCCTGCGCAGGCCGGTCCGCATCGGCGAAAGGTCGGTGCGCTACCGCTTCCCGAAGCAGAGGGCGGGCAGGCTCGCCGACGCGCTGACGCTCATCGAGACCGATCCTCCGCCGTCGAGCGACGCCCTGGCCTTCCGACGCCACCTGATGCGCCTGCCCGGCGTCGGTCCGAAGACCGCCTCGTGGGTCACCCGGAACTGGCTGGGCTCGGACGAGGTCGCCATCCTCGACATTCACATCATCCGTGCAGGCCTCCTGATCGGCCTGTTCGAGCGGCCGATCCGCCTCCCGCGGGACTACGAGGCGCTCGAACGGCGCTTCCTGCAGTTCTGCGTGGCCCTGGACGCGAAGCCGTCGCTGGTCGATGCCGTCATGTGGCGGGCGATGCGCAACATCGGCCGGGGACCGGTTTGACCGGCGACGGCGGAGGCCGATAAGAAATCAGGTCTCCTTCACCAGTGGCCGGGCAAGCGGGATGTCGGGGGGCAGCAAGAAAAGTTCGGGCCGTCGCCTGGTCGCGCCGGCCGGTGCAGGGCCGGGCGCGCCGAGCTCGACCGCCGGATCGGAGGGCGGGAATGCGCCGACGGGCTCGCCCTGCGACCTCAGTTACGACGTCGAACTGACCGGGGTCCGGGCCGACGTCGTCGCCGTCGTGCGCATCGGCGACGTCCTGGACGTCGCGCTGCACAGGGCGGGTGCGTTCGAGACCGCCGTGTGCCGTACCCGCCCCGCCGGGCAGGTGGTCGGCACGCTGGCGAACGTCGAAGGCCTCGACGAACTTCTCGGTTGCCTGCGCACCCACCACCGCTACGCGGCGACCGTGACGCAGGTCGGCCGCCTCCTCTGTCGCGTCGCCATCGCACCGGTGCTGGGTTGATCGTCGCCGGAGGGTCCTACCTGGAGATCTGCGAGATCCCGCGCTGGCGCCGGCTGTTCGGTTCGGGCGGCCGTGCCGCCGCGGCGGTCGGGCAGCTCTCGCCGGGCAGCAGCCTTCACACCTATGCCTTCGCAGGCTGGGCCCGCGACGTCGAGAGCTCGATGCACGCCTGCGGGGTGACGGCGACGGTAATGCCCATCGCCGAGGAGATCAGCTTCGGCTACTTCCATGCCCTGTCGCCGGCCACGCTGCGGCCCGGCGTGCCGACGCGACACCCGGCCCTCTCGGTCGACGGGCGGGTCGTGCTGCGTTTCGGCTTCGTGGAGGGCGACGCGGTCGTGTCCGCGGAGCGGGCGGTCCACGACCCGCAGGGCGACGACGTTGTCCCGTTCCGCGCCAACGGGTCCCGGGCCGAGGCCCTGGCCGTAGTCCTGAACGAGGGGGAGGCGGAGGGGGCGACGGGCGAGGAGGGGCCGGCCGCAGGCGAGGCCGTTCTCGCCCTGCACGCGGCCGACGTGGTCGTGGTCAAGCGTGGCTGCTCGGGCGCGACCGTCCACCGGCCTGGTCGCGACCCCGTCGCGGTGCCCGCTTATCGATCCGCCCGCGTGTTCAAGATCGGCTCGGGCGACGTCTTCAGCGCCGCCTTCGCGCATCACTGGGGCGAGCGCGGCCTCGACGCCGCGGCGGCGGCCGACCTGGCGTCGCGCGCGGTCCACCATTTCGTCGACACGCGCTCGCTGCCGCTGCCCGCGGCCGCCGACCTCGCCGACCAGGCGCTCGCACCCGTGGGCGGGGAGCCCGGCCGCGTCTACCTCGCGGCCCCGTTCTTCCACATCGCCCAACGCTGGCTCGTCGAGGAGGCACGGGACCGGCTGCACGCCCTCGGCGCGTCTGTCTTCTCGCCGTTGCACGACGTGGGCACGGGGGGCGGCGCCGTCGCCCTCGCCACCGCCGACCTCGCGGGGCTCGACGGCTGCCAAGCCGTGCTCGCCCTGCTCGACGGGGCGGACCCGGGCTCGATCTTCGAGGTTGGACATGCGCGGGCGCGCGGCATCCCAGTGGTCGTGCTGGCCGAACGCCTCGACGAGCATCACCTGACCATGCTGGCCGGCACCGGCTGCGAGGTCGTCGACGATTTCGCCTCCGCCCTCTATCGGGTCGTGTGGGCCTCGCTGCGATGAGGGTTCTGCTGTTTTCCGGCGGCCTCGATTCGACCGCCCTCGCTTGGTGGCAGAGGCCGGACGCCTGCCTGTTCGTCGATTACGGCCAGCGGCCGGCGGCGGGCGAAAGGGCGGCTGCGACGTCCATCGCGGCCGAGTTCGGGCTGCGGCTCGAAACGCTTCAGGTCGACCTGTCCGGGCTTGGCCTCGGGCCCCTGGCCGGCGGGGAGCCCGCCGCGCTCGCGCGTGCCCCCGAATGGTGGCCCTACCGCAACCAGATCCTGGTCACCCTCGCAGGCATGCGCTTCGTCGCGGAAGGCCTGTCGGAGATCCTCATCGGAACGGTGGCGACCGATGTCCACGCCGACGGACGCGCCCCATTCCTGCGGACGCTCGACCGACTGATGCGGCTCCAGGAGGGTGGGGTGCGCGTCGTGGCGCCCGCACGGCACCTGAGCGGGCCGGCCCTTCTCGCGGCGTCCGGCCTTCCCGCCTCGGCGCTCGGTGCGACATTCTCCTGTCACGTCATGGAATATGCCTGCGGGCAGTGCCGCGGATGCGAGAAGCATCGCGAGACCTTGCGGTCGTTCGGCCTGCGGTCCGACGTGAAGGCATCCCGCGCGGCCCCGGACCGACCGGACGCGGCGCGGGCGGAGGGTTGACGAATGGGCGGAGGGCTCCCACCCAAACGCCGCCGCATGCCGTACGGCATGGGACAGGTCCGGACAGGGTCCGACGAGTGCGACCTGACCTTCACGGTCGACCTGATCGGTGTCCGCCGCGACGCCACGCGCGGCCTGCAGGCCGGAGACGTGTTGGAGGTGGACCTCGTGGCCGGCGCGGGCGCCAGCACCGCAGTCTGCCGCACCGCCGACGGGGCGACCGTCGGCGCCCTCGCCGCGTTCCGCGGCCTCGTGAGCCTGCTCGGCTGCCTCGACCAGGGGGTGCGGTTCGAGGCCCTCATCGAGGATGTCGGCGCGACGCGCTGCACCGTTACGGTCACGAGGGCCGAGGCGTGAACGTCGTCGGCGGCACATATTTCGAGAGCTGCGCGTTCCCCGCCTGGGCCGGCCTGTTCGGTTCGGGCGCGCGCGCCGCCATGGCGGTGAGCGCGCTGTCCCCGGGCACCCGCCTGAGCACGTATGCTTACGCCGAGTCGGCCGGCGACCTCCGGGCGACCATGGCCGCCTTCGAGGTCGAGACGGACATCGTCGCCATCGGGGAGCGGCTCGAATTCGAGTATTGGCATCCCCTTCGCAAGAGCTGGGTTCCCGAGGCCGGCCGGCGCTACGCCGACCTGGCCGTCACCGGCGACGTCGTGCTCGGGTTCGGCATGCTGGAGGGCACGGCCCGGCTCACGGCCGGCCGGGCGGTCTACGACCCGCGCTCCGCCGACCCCGCGTCCTCCTTCGTGCGTTCCGGCTCGCGGGCGACGGAGCAACTCGCCTACGTGGTGCAGGATGCCGACTTGGTCCGGCTCGGGCCGCTCCCGGACCCGCGCGACGCCGCGACCGGCGTCATGGCCCGCGAGGGCGCCACGCTCGTCGTGTCGCGCCACGCATTCGGCGGTGCCACGGTGTACCGGGGCGACGCCCCCGGCATCCCGGTGCCGGCGTACGCCGCCCGCCGCTGGTTCAGGATCGGGGCCGGCGACGTCTTCTGCGCGGCCTTCGCGCATTATTGGGGCGAGCGTGGCTTCGACGCCGTGGGGGCGGCCGACCTCGCGTCCCGCTGCGTGGCGTGGTTCAACGACGGGGCTCGGTTGCCGCTGCCTCCGCCGGACGAGCTCGAAGGGATGGAGGCGGTGCCCGGGCGCCCCGCGTCGGGTTGCCGGGTCTACCTGTCCGGACCGCGCCGGACCATGGCCCAAAGATGGCTCTTCGACGAGGCGGCCGCTTACCTCGACGCGCTCGGGTTCAGGACGGAGACGGCGTTTGCGGACGACGGCCCCCGCTCACCCACGCGAGCGAATTGGCCGCCCCGGCCTCGCGTGCCCCATTCAGCCCTCCTAGCCCTGGGCGACGTCGCCGACCTCGGGACGAACCTTCACGTCGGCTACGCGCAAGCCAACGGCATGCCGGTGGTGCTGCTCGCCGAGACGGCCTCCGGCGGGGATTTGACGATGTTCTCGGGAAGCGGCTGCGAGGTGACGCACGATCTCGCCACGGCGCTCTACCGGACGTGTGTGGCATGCCTGCGGTGATCGGCGGCCGGGAGGGCACCCGTTGAGGCCGCCACGGTTTCCACCCGCTCCGGCGCGCCTGCGGGCGCCTGATCGCACGCCGTCCCCGTCCGGACCATCGGGGTCCGGCGATGGAGAGGGCGGGCCGGCGCAGGAGCGCTGGCAGGCGTTCCACGCCTTCCTGGCGGCACGCATGAACTCACGATGGGTGTTCCGCGGCTGCGCGTCGAAGGCCTTCGAGTGCAAGCCCAGCGCCGGCCGGGGCGCCGAGTTCGACCCGCGCCACGAACGGCAACTGTTCCAGGATTTCAAGCGCGAGGCCAGGCTGCACGTCGCGATGCCCGGGGCGACGGATTGGGACTGGCTGGCGCTGGGTCAGCATTACGGTCTCCCGACCCGCTTGCTCGACTGGACGACCAATCCGCTCATCGCCTGCTTCTTCGCCGTTGCCAGCCAGCCCGCGAACGAGGACGCCATCGTGTACGCGCATCCGCTCGGCGGCAGTTCCATGATCGACCCCGAGCGGGGTCCCGGCCCCTTCGAGATCGCCGAGGTCGGCTTCCTGCTGCCCTCCGCCCTGGCGCCCCGCATCGCGAGCCAGAAGGGCCTGTTCTCGGCCCACCCCGATCCGGCCTCGGCGTGGACGCCGCCCGGCATGGCGGAGAACAGCTTCGAGATCCCGCGGGACACCCGCGCGGTCTTCCAGCGCAACCTGTTCCAGCTCGGCGTGGATGCGGCCCACATCTGGGCCAGCCTCGAAGGCGTCTGCCTCTCGCTGACGTGGCAGTACCGCCTCCGAATCGGGCTCGGCGCGGCCTTGTAGCCCCCGCCGCTCGGAATCCCTGGATCATCCGGTCCGGACGACGGCGGTCCCGCCAAGCCGGTGCAGGCTTCGATATTCACCGGCCGGCGCGCCCTCTACCAACGCGCACGGCGTGGGTCAGGCACAGCAAGGGTTGCCCCGTAGCTGCGCGGGGGTGGTGTGGATATCCTGTCGAAAACCGGACCACGCCTGGGATTTAGCGAAACGGAAGCGTGGGAGGAATTGGGATTTATCCGGGAGCTGCCACTCCCCAAGTCCTTGATGCCACACACCAATTTTCAAGCGAAAGTCGGTGGTGGAGCTGAGGGGAAGCCAGACGCAAGCAATTTCAATGGCTTGCAGGCAGGTACCGGCCTACATCCCACCATTCGCCCTACCGCTGTGCATTTCGTGCCGACTTTCGGTCCTTACGAACGGAGGGCCGGCGCATGATCCGCGTCCTCGTCTGCGGCGGTCGCGACTATGCCGACCGCGACACCCTTTTCGGGACGCTCCACGAGATTGCCCAGCGCCATAACGGCGTGCGGGTGATCCAAGGCGGTGCGCCCGGCGCCGACATGCTGGCCCGAGAGTGGTGCCGCCTCCACGGCTACAGCTACGAGCACTTCCCCGCGGATTGGAAGAAGCACGGCAAGGCCGCCGGCCCGATCCGGAACGCGCAGATGCTGGCCGATGGCAGACCCGACGTGGTGGTCTCTTTCCCTCGCGCCAACGGCAAGTGGGGCTCCGGCACCCTGAACATGATTGGCCTCGCCGAAGCCGCTGGCGTGCCCGTTGAGCGTATCCCCTCCCCTATCCGAACCGAAGGAGCCTGAGCGATGGCCGAGCCGAAGATTGACCACGAGTTCAAGTCGCACCCAGATGTGTTCTGGCCGGCGGCCCGCGGCGAGAAGACGTTCGAGTACCGCCGCGACGACCGGGGCGGCTACGAGGTCGGGCAGACGGTGCGCCTGCGCTGCTACGACAGCGACCGGCTCTATCACCCGGTGGAACCGCTCGACCGCCGCATCACCAACATCCTGCGCGGCGGCGAGTTCGAGCTTCCGATGGGCTACTGCATCCTGTCGCTGGCGCCGCTCCATGCCGAGGGAGGGCGCGATGCAGTGGCCTAAGAAGCCTCCGTCTGCTGACCTGCCGTGGTGGGGCTGGCTGCTGATCCCATTTTGGGGGCCGGCGCTGCTGATGCTCATCGCCCTGCTATACCTTCACAGGGCGAAGCGCCTGCTTCTTGGGCCGACTGAGGAGTGGCGGCCTTGGTTCGCGTGGTGCCCCGTCATCATGAGGTCGTGGGACGGCCAGGACGATCGGTGGGTCTGGCTGGAATGGCTTGAACGCCGCGCCGATCACCCTCTCGGCGACCCGGAATACTCCACCCCTTCTCGTGCAGAAGGAGCCTGAGGATGGGCGAGATCCAACGCCGAACCTACACGCTGGAAGAGCTTCGCGCTCTCGCCGGCTCGGATAACACGCGAGGCGACTACCGCAACGCCTCTGCCTGCCGATCCCACCGTGACGGCGACTGCTTCTGGAAGAACTGCCCGCAGCTCGCCGACAACGAGCCGAGCGCCACCGGCCGGCATTGCCCGCTCGATCAGCCCCCGTTCCGAGCCGACGAGGATGAGTGGTGATCCCCGCCCTTCCCCGCCATCCGATGAACGCTGAAGGAGAGTGAGCCATGGGTGAGGCTGCCAAGATCCTCCGAGCCGCAATCGAGGCGTACATCTGCGGGGACTACGACAGCCCCCGAAGCCATCGGCCGAACCCGTGCCAGCACGGCGTTGAGTACTACGTGACGTGTGAGCAGTGCATTGACGCGCACTTCATGAGGGCGCTGGACGCCGCGTCAGCGGCCGAAGCCCGCGAGGGCGAAGACGCATAGCGGCTTCGTTCACGAGGACGCGGCCCACGCAGTGGGGACGCCCTAGGTTTCCTCCCCTACCCCTCTGCGGGGGAGGGTTTGGAAGGACGAGCCGTAGAGGCTTCCTCGCGCTGAAGCTTCTCCTCGATGGCGTCGCGGGCGAACTGCGCCATCCGCTTTTTGCCGACGCACTGAACGATACGCTTGTGCATGTCGCCGTCCATCCTGACCAGGAGCGGCTTCGTTTCGACATCGCGTTTGATCGGAGGGCGGCCCACGGTCGAGCCGGTATCCGATATCGCCTGCCCCGTCAAAATCGCCTCCAGTAAACGATATCGCTTATTGACCACATAGCACGGATCAGGCTACATAGTCGATATCGCTTATGGAGATCAGCAATGCGCCGCTCCACCGTTCGCCAGCCCAAGCCGAAGCCCGATCCGGCCCTCTACGCCGACTTCCTCGCAGCACTGACGCGCGTGATTGAGCACGGAGAGACCGTCACCGTTCACGGTCACACCATCTCGTGGCCCAAGCAGCAGCCGAATTACTACGCGCTGCACGTCGATGCGCCCCGCACCGTCCGCGATCCTTGGACTGGCGCGCTTCACACGATCATCGGCCAGCAGGGCGGCAGCGCCCGCTGCGCGAAGAAGGCCGCTGCATCGCTCGCCTTTCAGGTGATGCACGACCGCGAGAGCGTCGCCCGCATGCTGGCCGAAGCAAAGCCCGGAATCCTGAGCGGCAGCGTCACTCACATTCAGCAGGCGGCTTGAGGAGACGCGCGATGCGCACGCAGAAGACCACTCAGTCGCGCGAGAGCCGCGAGGCGGACGACGAGATCGCGTCCGTCGATTGGAAGGCGCCGCCGCATGAGGTGCTTGAGGCTGTGGACCGCCTCCTGGCCGAGGAGGGGCTTGAGGTTGTGATGCTCGACACGGGCAGCGACCAGTACGAGTTCACGTTGGAGGCGCGGCGATGATCTGGCTCGCTCTCGTCGCAACGTGGTGGGCTGGCGTCGGCCTCGTCGTGGGTGCCAATCGATCTCGCATTCTGCCGGGTCCGACAGACGGCCTTTCCTTCGCGGCATGGTGGGCCCTCGTTTGGCCCGCCCTCTGGCTCATGGAGGCTTCCTATGGCGAGTGATGGGTTCCCCTACCCCGTGGATCGGCCCGGCAATTTCAGCGCAGACGATAAAACCGCATCTCTCGGCGAATCCTTACCGCGCGAGATGGCGCGTGTGCGGGAACTCATCCCGCTCTACGACGCCGTGCCGATGGGCTACCTCGCGGCCGGCATGATGCGCCAGTCCCTTGATGTTGCGGCTCGGGCGCTGGCTGAGGGCGATGTCAGCTTCAGGTTCTTGGTCTTGGCCTCGATGATGAGGCTTCCATCATCCTCATACTGCTGCACGAACGCCAAGTTGGGGAGGCGCAACAGGTCCGTCACTCGACCCCCTCGGCAGCCTTGCCCGGCTTCCGCTTCTCTTCGCGTCGAAGCTTCTCCTCAACGGCCTCGCGAATGAAAGCTGCCATGCGGTTCTCGCCAACCAGCGTGGCGATGCGCTGCTTCGAGCCTGCGTTCAGGCGGACCTTCGTCTCTTCGACGTTGAGCGGCGGGCGACCCATGCGGCGGGTCATAACCGGGGACGAAAAGTTCATCAATGGGCCTCAATAAGCGGGGACGCTTATTGACAGCATAACCGGGGACGGTTATATCTGTCTACATCAGAGACGGAGATACCCATGCCCACCGATCACAGCCGATACACAGCAGCCGAACTTGGATTAATCGAGGCTGGCATCGCCCGTGGCGAGACGATGATCTTCCTCGGTTACGACGCCGACGAAATGGCCCGGTTCTACTGCGTGGAGGCGATGTGGTGAGCGACGTTATTTGCCGACACTGCCGAGGCCGGGGCTGGATCAGCACGGGCATCTTCGGCTGCGACCCCTGCGACGATTGCGGGGAAGACGAGCAAGAGATCAAGACGGACGAGCCGGAGGACGAGCAAAATGGTTGATGTGTTCCACGGCGTGCCCTTCCGAGTTTACCGCGAACCGGCCCGCCAAGAGCCAGCCGACAAGGAGATTGGCGAGGTGGTCGCCCGGTTGAAGAACGGCTCTCTGCGCCCGTGCGGTAACTGCGGCGGGCAGGGCTACGGAGATATGGGGCAATCCGCCTGCTCTCGGTGTGGAGGGATCGGTGTCTTCGACACGCGGAAGAGCGGAGAAGTCAGGGCGGACCCCGTATTCGATCCGGCCATCACACTGCCCGATCCTTACGATGAAGGCCCCGGCCCTTGGTATGATGGGCAGAAGGTCAAAGAGATCGAGCGCACGACCGGAATTAAGTTCGAGGCGAAATAGGAGAGACCAATGCACAAGCTGATCGCAGACCCGCAGATTGTCCAGGTGCGCAAGAGGGCCAGCGAGGGAGATTGCCCCATTACCCCGAGCCTGTCCGTTGAGAGCTTGGAGGATCTGGTGCTGCATCTCGCCGATGCGAAGAAGGAGGGTCAATCGGCGAAGATCAATTGTGACGCCTTCTCCGCTGTCCAGGCCGTTGTGCGTGCAGCATGGCGCCTCGTTGACAACACCGCGAACGGCGGGACGGAACATCAGGCTGTGCCGAGCGAGGATTGGCGGGAACTCGCGGATACCCTGACCCGGCTCAACGAGATGATCCCGCCCGGCGAGCGCCCGGCAGAGCCGCCGCACGCCGTTGCGCTTTTCTGGCCGACAGTCCGCGAGGGCGGGGCCGAGGGTGGGGTCATCTCGGAAGCTCTATCGCATACGACCGATGATGCCGCATTGGCCCACGCCAGGAGGCTGTGGCCTCTCTCCGAGGCATCCGACCAGGAAGACGATCGGTATCGTCGCGCCCTTCACTACGCCTTCGCTCGCGGGGCATGGTGGGCGACATCAACCCCAGACGACGAAGCGGGCATCAAGCCCGCTTCTCCGCCATCAACCTCGAATGACGAATGACCGAAAAAGCCCGCTGCGGCGGGTGCCGAGCGGGCTGAGAGGGGCCAGGCAGGCTGGGTCAGCGCGGCACGATCTGAAACTTGACGACGTTCTGCGCCCGCGTGATTGGCCAGTAGTGGCGTTGCAGGGGGTTGCAAGCGTACTCCGGAGCCGCGTGGTACTGGCCCTCGCCCGGCTCGAACTCTTCCG
>Ga0233425_10004618_pt1 | contig 22860 bp, 12 predicted proteins | sample Watercolumn_Towu_2_FD_181712 | JGI IMG/M metagenome (GOLD analysis project Ga0233425, IMG submission 181712) | Freshwater microbial communities from Lake Towuti, South Sulawesi, Indonesia - Watercolumn_Towuti2014_140_MG | ecosystem: Environmental > Aquatic > Freshwater > Lake | place... | reverse complement strand
TGGCATGGGACTGGGCGCTCAACCGTTGGCCCGGCTCAACGGTCATCAGGCTCACCGTTACCGGCTCGTTATGGGCGTATTGACGGAACGCGCCCCAAGGCCGGTCCACCTGCCGGACCGCAGGCGGCGTTGTGGGGAGATGCGGGCGTGACTCGGGTTTCATCGCGACAATCGGTTGTCCTGATGCTCGACCCGGGGCGGCACAGGCACAAGAAGAATCGAGGAAGGAAAGGAAACAACACGGTTGACGCGGTCCGGCGATCCCCGCTTAGAATGCGGCGATGCATACAACGATCACGACTGACCGGTTGCGAATCCTGCTCAATGACACACGGCAGTTGATGGGCGAGCAGCCCTGGACGCAGGCGGTGGACGACCACGCGGAGATTGTCACCATTCCACACGGCAAACTTGAAGCCCTCCAGCGGCTCGAGAACAATCAATGGGTCTTCGTGCCAGTGGTGCGGACGCAGAAGAAAGGAGGGCGTCTTATCGAGCACGGGTTCGAGATTCATCGCCGTGATGCCAGCTGGGAGGTCCTCACCGCCGCGCTCGAGCTCGACGGCGAGAACACCGCCAAGGTGCACGCCGAGGCCGCGCGCAACCACGAGGTGCAGAAGGAGTTGGAAAAGCTTCGGTTGCGCGCGGGACGTCCGAAGGCCGCGCACTGATCGCGCCCTATGCCCCGGGCGTTGGACGAGCTGGCGCCTCCGCCATGCTCCGGCCCGCGATCCAACCGGTGGTCCAGGCGGCCTGGAAGTTGAAGCCGCCCGTCAGCCCGTCGATGTCGAGCAGTTCTCCGGCAAGGTGGAGCCCGGGGCACAGGCGGCTGTCCATGGTCCGGAAATCCACTTCGCGCAGGCGGACGCCGCCGCAGGTGACGAATTCCTCTTTGTTCAGGCTCTTGCCGGTGACAAGGAGTTCGGTGCGAACCAACTGTTGAACGAGGCGATGCCGGGCGGCACGGGTGAGGCCGGCCCAGCGATTGTCGCGGCCGATACCGGCTGCCAACGCCAGTTGCTCCCAGAGCCGCGCGGGCAGCGCGAGCGGCGAGCTCACCACGCGGCGTCCCGGCTGGCCGGCGCGGCGCGATTCCAATTCGGCGGACAAGGCCTCCGCGGGGCGATCTGGAAGCCAATTGACGTGAAGCGCAAACCGGTACGCGCAGGCATGAAGTGCGCGCGCGCCTCGAGCCGAAAGCCGGAGGATCGCCGGTCCGCTCAGACCCCAATGGGTGAAGAGCACCGGTCCCCGTTCGCGCAGGCCCGTGCCCGGCACCAGGCACTCGGCGCCGGGCACCGCCACCCCGGCCAATGAGCGGACCCAGTCAGTTTCGATTTGAAAAGTGAACAGGGACGGCACGGGCGGCTCGAGGGAGTGACCCAGGGAGGCTGGGAGTTGGCCCGCCGCCAAACCGCGGCACCCGCCTGTGGCCAGCAAGAGCCGCTCGCAGGCGGCCTGCTCGCCGTCGGCGAGCGTGACGACGAAGCCCCCTCCCGGCCGCGGCGCCACCCGCTCGACACCACAGTTGAGCCGCAAGCGCACTCCCGCCGCGCGCGCCGCCGCAAGCAGACAGTCGATGACCGTTTGGGAGGAGTCCGTGACGGGGAACATCCGCCCGTCCGCCTCCGTCTTGAGAGTGACCCCGCGGCGCGCGAACCAGGCCAAGGTGTCCCGCGGTTGGAACCGCCCAAACGCGGCGATAAGCGCCTGGCCGCCGCGAGGAAAATGCCTGGCCAGTTCGCGCGGATCAAAACACGCGTGTGTCACGTTGCAACGGCCGCCACCGGAGATGCGGACCTTGGCGAGGAACTGCGGCCCTCGCTCGAGCAGCTCGACCTGCGAGTCCGGGCTTGCTTCGGCACAGGTGATGGCGGCGAAAAACCCGGCCGCGCCTCCGCCCACCACGATGACCCGTCGCGAACTCATCGGCCCAGGCTACCAGACAAGGAGGACACGCGATCTTGCGGACTTCCTCAACCCGCCGGCGTGCATCCGGTGTCGTCCCCGAGGCCGGGCGCGGCGCGGGAGGCGGCCGTGAGGCGCGCCCGCAACGCGTGCGAAGAACGGCCGAGGTCGTCCAACAGGGAATAGGCGACCGGGGTGACAATCAACGTCAACAGCAGGCAGAGTGCCTGGCCGCCGATGACGACCCCGGCGACGGCTCGCCGCTCCTCGGCGCCCGGGCCCGTGCCCAACGCCAGCGGTGACATGCCGGCGACCAGCGTGAGGGTGGTCATCAGAATGGGACGCAATCGTTCACGGTTGCCCTGCATGATGGCGGCGGGGCGGTCCAGACCGGCGGCGCGGAGCTTGTTCATGTGGTCGATTTGGAGGATGGCGTTTTTCTTGACCACACCGAAGAGCACCAGCAGGCCGAGGGCGGAGTAGAGGTTGATGGTTTGGCCGGCCGCCAGCAACGAGAGAAACGCAAAGGGCACCGACAGCGGCAGCGACAACAGAATCGTGAACGGATGGACCAGGCTCTCGAATTGCGAGGCGAGAATGATGTACATAAGAATGACCGAAAGGGAGAATGCCCAGAGGAACTCCTGGAAAGTCGTCTCGAGTTCGCGGGCCCGGCCCGACACGCGGGCCGAGTAGCCGGTGGGCAAGCCCATGCGGGCGACCTCGGCGTGAAGTGCGGCAATGCGGTCGGCCTGCCCATAGCCCGGGCCCACACTGGCTCGCAGGCTCACGAGGCGCTGGCGGTCGAGCCGGTCGATGCGCGAAGGCGCCTGGGAGGACTCGAGGCGCACGAGGTTGTCCAGCCGGGCCAGGCCGCCGCCGCGCCGGGGCACAAAGAGCCGCGCAACCGTCTCGCGATCCTGGCGATCGGCTTCCTTCAGGCGCACCTGCACGTCGTAATCCTCGTTCATGGCGTCATCGCGGAAGCGGGTCACGCGCAAGTCCCCGCCCACCATGATGCGGAGTGCGTCGGCGATGTCGGCGGTATCGACGCCCAGGTCGGCGGCGCGTTCGCGGTCGATCTGGACACGCAGCTCGGGCTTGTCGAGCTTGAGCGTGGTGTCAGCGTCGAGCAGGCCCAACTCGGGCGCCTTGAGGCGGAGTTGCTCGGCGTACGCGTTGAGAACTCCCAGGTCGGGGCCGAGCAGCGAAAAATCGATATCCCAGTTCGGGCCGCTACCGACGAACGTCTGAGGATTGCGAATGAACGCGCGCAGGTCGGGAAAGGCAGCAAGGCGGCGGCGAATTTGCTGCTGGACTTCACGCTGGCTGAAGTTGCCCTGAAAGGCCTGCCACGGCGGCCAATGCAGGAGGCGCCCCCAGCGAAAGGTGCGTTCCTCGTGCGGCGCCAGGCGGATGAAGAAACCCGCGCCGTTGACGCTGCCCAGAAAGCCGCCGCCCGCGGTGGTCAGGACCAGGCGCACGCCCGGGATCGCGCGCAACTCTTGTTCGATACGGAGGGCGGCCTCGTTGATCGTAGCCAGGCTGGCGCCTTCGGGGGCGGTGACGCGGACGTCGAACTCGCCTTCATCCACGTTGGACGGGAGGTACTCCTGGCGGATGACACGGTAAAGCGGCAGGGCGGCGGCGATCACCAGCAGGGCGAGCCCGGCCACCAGCCAGCGGCGCGCCACGGCCTGGCGCAGGGCACGCGTATAAAGACGGTCGATGACCGCATAGAAGCCGCCGCGGGACCTCGGCGAGCCAGCACCGGCGAAATCACCGCCCCCGTTCGCGCGCAACAAACGCGCGCTCATCATCGGCGTGAGCGTGAACGAAACCAGCAAGCTCACCAGCACGGCCACCGCCGCCGTCAGCCCGAATTGGTAGAGGAAGCGCCCCGAGATGCTCGACATAAACGAGACCGGCACGAAAATGACCACCAGGCTGAAGGTGGTGGCCATGACGGCCAAGCCGATCTCGGCCGTGGCGGCGCGCGCCGCCTCGAAGGGTGGCACCTTCTTCTCCTCGACGAAACGGAAGATGTTCTCGAGCACGACGATCGCATCGTCGATCACGATGCCAACCATGAGCACGAGCGCCAGCATCGTGACGCTGTTGAGCGTGAAGTGCAGCGCTTTCATCATGCCGAACGAGGCGATCACGGACGTGGGAATGGCCACCGCGGCGATCACCATCGCCCGCCAGTTCCGCATGAACAGGAGCACCACCAGGCAGGCCAGCGCGCTTCCGAGGATCAGGTGTGTCTTGATTTCATGCAGGGCCTCGTAGATGTAGCGTGACTGGTCCCGGGTCAGCTCGATTCGGAGGTCGGCCGGCAATTGCGGCTCGAGCTCGCGCAGGCGTTCTTTGACCCCCTCGATCACCCCCACCGTGTTGGCGCCGGATTGCCGGAGCACCTCCAGCACCACGGTCGGCTGGCCGTTCAACCGCGAGATCGACCGTTGCTCTTTGGCGCCATCCTCCGCCCAGCCCAGGTCGCGCACGCGGATCGGCGCGCCCTCGCGCGTGGCCACCACCAGGTCGTTGAAGGCCCGCGCATCGGTCAACCGGCCCATCGTGCGCAGGGTTTCTTCACGCAACGGCCCGGTCACGTTCCCGCCGGGGCTGTTGGCATTCTGCCGGGCGACCGCGTCCCGGACCGCGGTGATGGGCAGCTCGTAGGCGGCGAGGCGGTCCGCGTCCACCCACACGTTGATCGCGCGTTCGAGCCCGCCCACGACCATGACCTCGCCGACGCCGGGTGAACGCTCAATATAGGTCTTGACAATCTTGTCGGCGATCTCGGTCAACTCGCGCTGCGACCGGCTGCCGGACAAGGCCAGCGAGAGGATCGGCGACTGATCCGTGTCGGCCTTGGCGATCATCGGCGGGTCGGTGTCGCGCGGGAGGTCCCGCAGGATGCCCGATACCCGGTCGCGCACGTCCTGCGCGGCCGAGTCGATGTCGCGATCCAGGTTAAACGTGACCACGACGAAACACGAACCGGCGCCGTTGACGGACCGGAGCTCCTTGATGCCCTCGATGGTGTTGACCACCTCCTCGATGGGCTGCGCCACCTGGGCTTCCATCTCCGCCGGCGAGGCCCCGGGCAGCCGCGTGCTGATCCGCACCGTGGGCAGGTCCACCGAGGGGAACCGGTCCACGTCCAGCTTGAGGTAACCCGCGGCCCCGAGAACCACCAGCGTCAGGACGATCATCGTCGCGAAGACGGGCCGGCGGATGCAAATCTCGGCGAGCTTCTGCACAGGAACCCTCAGTTCCTTGCGGTGGTCTGGCTGGTCTCCCGCGACGTCTGGTTGCTGGGCGCGTCGAGGATGATGACCCGCTGGCCGGTGCGCAGCCCGGCCGGGTCCAGCACCACCGTCTCGCCCGCCTTCAAACCCGCCAGCACCTCGACCCAATTCCCTTCGTGGCGGCCCGTGGTAATCACTTTCTCCAGCGCCCGGCCGTCACGCAGGAGCACGACCTTCTCGAGTCCGGCGAACGTGGTGAGCGCCGCGGCGGGCACGCCCAGGGCCTCGTCGCGCTCACGGATGACGATCTGAGCCCGGGCGAACAGACCCGGTCGGAGCGATCCTTCCCGCGGCACATCGGCCTCGACCAACATGATGCGGCTCAGTTCGCTCAGCGCGGGACTCAGCCGCGCCAGCCGGCCTGCGTACGCGTTGGTGTCGCCCTCGACCAGGACGCGCACGCTCTGGCCGAGCCGCAGGTGGATCGACTCGCGCTCGGGCACTTCGAGCCGAAGCCGGAGCGGATCGGTCTTGACCAACCGGAGGATGGGCACGCCGGAGCCAACGAATTCGCCCACGCTCGCCAGCCGAGCCTGGACCGCCCCGTCGAAGGGGGCGCGCACCGAGGCGTCGGCAAGCTGCTTGCGCGCGATCTCGAACTCGGCCCGGCGCTGGGCGAGCGTGGCCAGCCGTGTGCGAGCCTCCTCGACCGCCGTGTCATGCCGGGCGCGGGCGAGTGTGTGCGCCGCTTCGACCGCATCGAGTTCGGACGGCGAGGCGATGCCGGCCCGGGAGAGGTTGCGCACGCGCTGGAGGTTCTTGGCAGCCTCGTCCAAGACCGCCGCGGCCTGTTTGACGGTGCTGGCCTGCTCGACCTCGACCTGATCATCGTCGCCCTCGAGCGGCAGGCCCAGAGCTGTGCGGGCCTGGGCGAGGGCGGCAGCGGCCTGCTGAAGGCGCAGCTCGTAATCGCGCGGTTCGACCTGGGCCAGCAGATCGCCCTGCCGCACCACACTCCCCAGGTCCACCTCGAGCCGTTGCAGACGCCCACTCACCTTCGCGCTCAGCACGGACTGCTCCTGCGCGGCGAGCGTGCCCGTCACCGGGATGGCACGGACCATCGGCCGCAGCTCGACCCTGGCGACACGCACGGGGCGCGGCGGCGGCTCGACCTTGGGCTGCGTCCGGCCCGCGTTGCCTCGGCCGCAAGAAACCAGCCCGAGGCCACAGCACCCCGCCAGCAGTGCCAGTCCACAAGCACGGACGTTCATCACGCGAGCGTAGCCTGTAACGGCCGGGAGTGGCGACTGAAATCAGCGCGGGCCGGCCAGGAGGTTCTCAAGGATCAGCAGCGCGGTCCGCCGCACCTGTTCGGACTGGTGCTCGAGCGCGCGATACTGCGCCACCCAGCCGTTCCGGGGTTGGTTGCGCTCTCGCCAGAGGGTCTTGAGCACACGCTCGGTCCGCTCGACCTGCTGCATCACCGCCGACAAGGACTCGCGCCCCTGCGGAAGGTCCGAGATGTTGCCGACCAGGAAACGGCTGATGCGCTTGTTGCTGGCAACCGCCTTGAGCAACATCACCATCGTCTGCTCATAGGCGTACCAACGCTCGCGCAGCACCTCGCCGAGGAATTGATGGCTGATCGCGAAAAACTCCGACCGCGGGCGCTCGGTAAATCGGCGGATCTCCTGGGCTTCGGCCGGAAACCAGGTGTAGAGCAGGGCGAACGTCCCATAGGTGTCGATCAGTTGCTTCGAGTGGTTGTGATCGGTGGCGATCTCGCCCACGCACAGGTCTTGTGCCAGCTCGAGCACGATCTCGGGCAGATCGTGCAGGCGGCCCAGAACCTCTTTCCCCACCGCAGTGCCGTAGTTGAAGTCACCGGGAATCAGCCAGTAAACGTCCTCGGGGCGGCCGCGCTCGAATGCCGCCCCCAGGCCCGTGTACCACATTTGGCACGTATCGACGCACCACGCGTCGAGCACGTCGGAATGGCCGGCCACGACGCGTTTGCGGAACTCGAGGAACCGTTCGTTTCCCTCCATGGCGTAGTGGGTCTTGCGATCCATGACCGTGATGGGGCGGCTGTAGGTGCCCCGCTCCGCTTCGAGGCGCGCGATCAGACCGTAGAGTTCCTCGAGGTCCGCGTAGTCCCCGGGCTGGCGGAACGGATAAATCACCACCGGATGGATTCTTCCCCCTGCCTTTGGCGCGGCCTCCCGCCGGGAGGGGGCCGGCTCGTTGCGCGGGACGGGCGTTGCGGCTTTCTTCATAGGTCGATGGCTGGCACAGAGCCACCCTACTGCGCCCGACGCGAAAGTGAAGCCAAATGCCGCTCGCCGGGGACCAGCCCCGAAGCCGCCCGCTTCACCGGTCGCCGATGGACACCGGCGTGAGGCGCGGGATCAGGACTTGGATCAGCCCAAGGGCGACCAGGTAGGCCAGGCCAGCGATGGCGAAAATGGGGGCGTAGCTGCCTGTGCGCTGCAGCACCTCGCCCACCACTAGTGACACCAACATGCCCCCCACAGCCCCCGCCATGCCGCCGATGCCCACCACCGAGCCTACCGCATGAGGTGGAAAAGTGTCGGAGACCAGGGTGAACAGGTTCGCCGACCATCCCTGGTGGGCGGCCGCAGCCAAGCCTACCAGCGCCACGGCCCCCCAGAGATGATGGACCCCCGCGGCGGCCATGACGGGGGTCACCGCCAGCGCGCACACCAGCATCGCGGTTTTGCGCGCCCGATTCGTGGTCCAACCGCGGGCGATGAGTGTCGAAGAGAGCCAGCCGCCAGCGATGCTGCCTGCGTCCGCCACGAGGTAGATCACGACCACCGGCAGCCCGATCGACTTGAGGTCCAGCCCGTGATTGCGGTTCAGGAAATCGGGAATCCAAAACAGGTACACCCACCACGCCGGGTCGGTAAGGAACTTGCCCAGTGCGAAGGCCCACAACTGCCGATGCGGAAGCAGCGCCCGCCAGGGAATCGGCGTCCGCGCGCCAGGCGGATCGCTACGGATGTAGGCCAGTTCCGCCGTCGAGAGTCGCGGATGCTGTTCTGGAACGCGATAGGACATGAGCCACCACGCCATCCACAGGAAGCCCGCCAGGCCGGTGATGACGAACGCCCATTGCCAGCCCCAGCGAAGGGCGATCCACGGCGCCAAAAGCGGCGTGACCAACGCGCCCATGTTGGTGCCGGAATTGAACAGACCGGTAGCCAGCGCCCGCTCCCTGCGCGGGAACCATTCCCCCACCGTCTTGATGCACGCGGGGAAGTTGCCTGCCTCGCCCAGGCCGAGCGCGAACCTGGCCAGCGCGAATCCCGCGGCCGCGCCAGAGAGCGTGACCACGGACAGTCCGGTGGCCGCGTCGAGGTTGAGCGTCGGCAAACGAAGTTGCGGGAACCAATCGGCGGCCCCGTGCGCAACGGCGGCCACACTCCAGAGCGCGACGGCCAGGGCGAATCCCAGGCGTGTGCCCAGCCGGTCCATGACCTTGCCGGCAACCAGGAGGCCAACCGCATACGCGAGTTGGAAACTGAACACGATCGCCGCATAGATGCGCTCGTCCTGCCAGCCGAATTCCTTGACGAGCGCCGGCTTGAGAATGCCGATGACCTGACGATCGACGTAATTGATCGTGGTGGCGAAGAACAACAGGGCGCAGACGCCCCAGCGCCACCAGCCGACGGGTCCTGGCTCAGGCCGGCTCAGCGGTCGCCTCCGTCCTGGGCTCGCGCGCCGTTGCGGGCAGTGTTGCCGTGAAAGTCGTGCCTTGGCCCGGCGCGCTTTCGACGGTGATGGCGCCACCCATCATCTCGCAGAACCGCTTGCAGAGCACGAGGCCGAGACCGGTGCCGCCGTATTTCTTGCTGGTCGAGGCCTCGGCCTGCGTAAAGGCCTGGAAGAGTCTGGAAAGCTGCTGCGGGGTCATCCCAATGCCTGTGTCGCTCACAGAGAACCGCAAGAGGCCGCCCTCGGCCTCGTGCTGGCCTTCCGCAGGCGGCGGCGAGACGACCGCGACCGAGCCGCCGCCCGGCGTCCCCTCGCGAGCGACCCTCAACGTAATGGTGCCTTTCTCGGTGAACTTGGCGGCGTTGCTGATCAGGTTGAAGAGCACCTGCCGGACCTTGGTCTGATCGGCGCGCATGGCGCCGATGTCCGGCGGGCACTCGAGGGCAAACCGGTTGCCGTGCTTGGCCACCAACGGCTGCGCCGTGGCCGAGACCTCGCTCACCAACCGGGCCACCTCAAACTCCTCGATGAACAAGGTCATCTTCCCCGCTTCGATCTTCGAGAGGTCGAGGATGTCGTTGACCAAACCCAACTGGTGCTTGGCGGCCGCAACCACTTTCTCGAGATCGGGCTTCAATTCCGCCACGCCCAGTTCCTCGACTTCTTCCTGCATCAACTCGCTATAACCGATAATCGCGTTCAAGGGGGTACGCAGTTCGTGGCTCATCGAGGCCAGGAACTGAGACTTGGCCTGGTTGGCTTCGTCCGCCGCCGCCCGTGCCTTCTGGAGTTCGGCATTTCGCGACTCGAGGGCCTCGCGCGCGGCGCGCTCCTGGTCGAGCATCTGCTCGCGGAGCCGCTGGGCTTCGCGCTTGCGCTCGCGCAAGCGGCGCGCCGCCACGACGGCAAACGCAGCGAGCGCGAGGTTGGCCCCCGCCAACGGGCCGATCCGCCGCGGGTCGAAGTACCAAGGGGGCACTACCAGCAGTACCGTCACCGCCGGCGGCGAATAGCGCAGATCGCGGTCAATGTAGCGGACGGCGAAGGTGTGCAGACCACGGGCGTTGAACGTCGTTTCGTACTGGGGCACAGCGCCCAGGGATTGCCAGGCAGTTCCACGGGACAGCTCGGCCGCCGTGCGGGCGCCACGGACGCAGGCGACGGTGAATTGGCGGTGCTCGGTTCGGGCGGGCAGGTCGGCCGCATGGAACGTGAAAGTGACCCGGCGCCCGCTGGTCACGCGGCGCGTGGCGCTTGGTGACGGCTCGGGCTCATCGCTCTGCACCACCAGGCCAGGCGCCACCGGCGCACCCCGGCGGCGTTGGTAACGCGTCAACCCCTTGTCCGTGCCGAACCAGAGCACGCCCGGGGGGGATTCGGCGATGGCACTGACCCGGTTGCCGGCCAGTCCATCGCGTTCGTCCAACGATACCCAGGCGGTTCCGTCGTAGCCGGTGACGCCGCCATCGCTGGCGAACCAAAGCAAACCCGAGGCATCCTTGAAGATGGCGTTAATCGAGTTCTGGCTGACTTGGTGGCGGCTGGCCGAGTGGGTGGTGAAGGCGACAGCGCCAGTCGCCTCGGCGGGCTTGCCGCCCGGAGGGTTTGCACTTCCGGGGACAAAACGCGACACGCCGCTGCTGCCGGTCCCGAGCCAGACCGTCCCATCGCTCTCGCCATGCACGACACGCACGTAGTTCTCGGCCAGCCCATCGGCCGTCGTAAAGGTGCGAAACGCAAGCCCATCGTACCGCACTACACCGACAGCCGGCTCGACGATGTTCTGGCCGGTGGTGAACCACAGCGCGCCGTCCGAGGCTTCGGTGATCGACTCGAACCAAGTCCCGGGCAGGCCCTGGTTGGTGCTGAAGTTCGAGAGCAGGCCCTCATCCCAACGCCACAATCCGCCACCCCTTGTGGCGAACCACATTGCGCCTTTCGAGTGACGGTGGATCGCCAGCACATGCTGGGGCGAGGGTGTGTTCGTCGCAAACAGGTTCGTCCAGCCGGCCCCGGCCGACCGGAGGACCCCAAAGCGGGTTCCGAGCCACACCGTGCCGTCGCGCTCGCGGCTCAGCGACAGCACGCTGTCGCCCTTGGGCAATTCGGTTCGGGCGACATTGGTCGCGGCCAGGTGCGCCCAGCCGCCTTCGGTTCCCACCCATACGCCGTTGTTCGAGTCGGCTCCAAGCGCGCGGACCACGTCCCCCGCGAGGCCGTTGCTCGAGGTGAAACGCGTGAAGCGCTGGCCATCGTAGCGGCACAGGCCAACCCCGGGTGCATCCCGATCGGCCCATCCGAACCGATCCCTCGGCGCCGGAGGCGCAACCCACAGCCCCCCTTCGGGCGCCGCCAGGAGCAGGCCGGCGGCATTCGCGGGCAAGCCATCTTGCACGGTGAAGTTGCGCAGTCCGTCCGGGTCAAAACACGACACCCCGCCGTCGGTGGCAAACCAGAGGAGGCCGTTGGGACCCTCGCGGATGGCAAAGACCCGGTTCCCGGCCAGGCCGTCGGCCTTCGTGAAATAGACGAAGCTCTGACCATCATAACGCGCCGCCCCAGCGCCATCGGTGCCAAACCAAAGCTGCCCCCGCGAATCGCGCCAGATCGTTTCCACGTTTTCCGGCGGCGCGCCCGCCTCGAGGGTGAGGTTGAGCAGTGGCGGCCGCCCGGCCCTGCCAGCCGCCGGGTCATAGCGGGTGACGCCCTGGTGCGTCCCGAACCACAGCACGCCGTCCCGGTCGCGGTGGATGGCATGGACGCCGTCGTCCGCCAAGCCTTCGAGCTTGGTGAAAACGCCGCGAGCAAAACTGGCGGCGCCGCCGTGCGTGCCGAGCCACAGCACCCCATCCGGCGCGAACAGCAAGGCCAGCACGTCGTTGTGCGGCAAACCGTGCGCGGCGTCGAAGGTCGTAAACGACCCCGCCTCAAGGCGCGACAGGCCGTTGCCACTGCCCGACACACCGCCACCGCCCGTCCCAAACCACACACCGCCCAGCGTGTCGAACGCGATCGCCGCGATGTTATCGCGAGCGAGGCCGTCGGCCCGGGTGAAGCGCTGCCAACGCTTGCCGTCGAAGCGCGCCGCCCCGCCGTCGGTCCCGAACCACGTCGCGCCTCGCGCGTCCTTGGCCAGCACATACACGCGGTTGTCCACCAGGCCCTCCTGCTTGGTAAAGCTGGTGATGCCGCGCCCATCGTAGTAACCCACGCCTCCCGCTGTCCCAAACCACATCGCGCCGTCCGGCTCAATCAGCAGGTCGCGCACTTCGTCATGCGGCAATCGGTCCAGGAAAGTGAACGTCTTCCAGGTCCCCTTCTTCACGGGGGCGAGGTGGAAATCCAGGTTCGTGAAATGGTGGGTGTCATCCACGAGGAACGTCGTGCCGCCGCCGTGATAGACGTGGCCACCGGCGACCTGGCACCGCACCTGGTAGCGCCCGGGCCGAAGGTTCAGAAACCGGTACGCCCCAGCCTGATCGGTCAGCGTGGCCGCGGCGGCGCGAGGCTCAGCGCCGGGCGCTGCGGCCTCCCCGGTCGCATCGACCGCTTGCACCACCATGGCAGCCAAACCGGCGCTCGCATCGGGAGTGAGAACCCTGCCCGCGAGGGCGGTGCCCTCGTGAAGTTGAACGTCCAGTTGCCGTCGCTCGGCGGGCTTCAGTGTGAAGCCCATGCGCCATGCGCCCGCGCCTTCGTGGAGGGCTGCCAGATCGTAAGCTCCCTCATCCGGGTACGCCGCGAGGAGATAGTCGCCGCCAGGCGAGGACCTCGAGCGCGCGAACTCCTCCCGGTTCCGGAGCAACCTCACCGTCACGCCGGCGGCAGGGCGGCCGGCTTGATCGGTGACGTGCCCATGAAGGATCGCGGGCCTGGCCAATTCCCGCTCGGTGGGCCGAGAGAGCGCCACGGTGCGCGCATGACCATGCAGCCGGCCATGGAACCCATTCGTCGTCAAATCGCGCGCATCGCCCTGATCGAAGCTCCAGAACCCCGCCAATCCTGGTTCTCGCCCGGTCAGCGGCGCGAACATCGTCGCTCGGATTTCGTCCGCCGACCGCGCGTGCGCCCACACCCGGACCTCGTCGATCTGTCCTTGGAACGGCGGCTCGACGTCGCCTTGCGAGACAGTTCGGCCGAGGAAGTGGCTGGCGCCGCTGTGCGTGGCGGCGAAGCTCCCCGAGTAGGCGTTGGTCCCCACCAGGAGCCCGTTGTGATGGACGCGCATGCCACCCGGCCCCGAAACCACCGCCACGTGGCACCACACGCCGGTGCGCACGATCCCACCCACGGCCACGGATTGCAGCCGCCGCTGCGGGTCCCCGATCACGAACCACAAGGTGTTGGCCCCCACGGTGGCGATGCCTATGTCGCGGCGCTGCTCCCCGTAGTTGAACACCCGGCCATAGCCCGCCGTGCTATCCCATTTGACCCAGGCCTCGACCGTCGCGGCTTCGAGATGGTCAAACACATGCGGCGGAAGTTCGACGTAGCTATCCTTCCCGTCGAGCTCCAGCACACGATTCTCCGCGGCGACAGCCAGGCCACCCAGCGCCGCCGCCAGCAGCGACAACCGGCTCAGCACGCGGTATGCCTCACGGCCGCAACCCGTAACCATGCCTCCAGCTAGGGGCCGGAGGAGGACGAGGAGCTGCTCGGACATCCACCGAGACCGCCCTTCGGGTCTTTCCGGGCCTTGAGGTCCTTGACCGCGATCTTCGGTTTCGGGCGATCACCGCCCGCTTTGCCGCTGCCTGATTTCATCTTGTTGCCTTTTCCTGAAGGCCGCACCCAAGCCACACGCATGAACGCCACCCGGTGCCCATGCGCAAACCCTGGCCGCGACCTGGCCGAACACCACCGCTGGGGGCTCAGGCCCGCAGCGGGCCGGCCCACCCGACCGTGCATATTGATCCTGCTAATCCCATGCAAACGGCGGTCTAACGGAATACTACTCCCCGGCTCCACGCCTTGCAGCAACAATCTACCGGGCGCACTCCACGCGGGGCCAAACGGGCGGGGCGTGATCCGCTTTCCGGTTCGCCGCCATGCGCCCGCCGTCTCAGTCCCGCAGCCGCTCCCCCAAGCCTCGGAGCGGCTCGAAGGCATATTCGAACAGCGCGCGCCGCCCCACCCGGATGCGGGCCTCCCCCCGCATGCCGACGCGCAAGGCCAAACCGCGACCGCCGGCGGCGGGCGTGGGCCGGTCGAGGGTGGCGAAGGCCATGAAATGCGGCCCGGAAGCGGTCGAGACGGCGGCCGGGCTGATCCAATCGAGTTTGCCTCTCACCGTGCCATAGCGCTGATAGGGGTAGGCATCGAAAAAAAGCCAGAGCCCTTGTCCGGGTGCAGCGCGTGAGAGGGTCGTCTCGTTGAGGAAGATGCGGGCGCGGGGCCTGCCCTCGACCGGGGTCAGTTCGCAGAGCGGCTGGCCAGGTTGCACTACGCCGCCTGGGGTTCGCTGGCCAAGGGCGATAACCACCGCGTGGTACGGCGCGCGCACCAGCCAGAGGTCACCCTCACAATGCTCCAACTGCCCCGCCAGCGCACGGAGCCGAACGTTCACCTTGTTCAGTTCGGCCAGTTCATCCGTTCGCTGGCGCTCGCGATCGGCCCTCATCCGTTCGCGGTCCAACGCCGCCTGCTGCTGGGTCTTGCGGGTGACGTTGACGTTCTTCTCCGCCTCGGTGAGGTCAAGCTGGCTCTTAAGCAGCTCGACCTTGGACAGAATCTGGTTGGTCTCGAGTTCCTTCATGCGCTCGACGTACTCGCGGCTGAAACGGGCCAACTCGAGCCGGAAGCCCAATTCCTGTTCCACCTGGTTGATCTCGGCTTCCTTGATCTGGAGTTGCGACTCGAAGGCGCGCTCGAGTTTGTTCGTACGTTCCTCGAGGGCGCGCAGGTCCTCGCGGTAAGTCTGGAGCTGGGTTTGCCAGGAGCGGATTTCATCCGATTGCAGCTCGAACATAACGGCGCCGGCGGCGACTTCCTCGCCTTCTTGCACGCGAAGGGCCCGCACCCGGCCCAGGAGCGGCGCCTGGATGGGATCGGCGCCCTTCTCCGAGATCAAGACAAAGGGGCTGCGGACCGTCTCCGGCACGCGCACCGCGACCGCCGCCGCAAGCGCGGCGAAAAAAATCAGCAGCAATAGCACCGCAATCCAGCGGGCGACCGCGGCGGGCGGGTCGGGCGGAAGCAGCTCGGCTTCGCGCGTGAGCGAACTGGCGGAAGTTTCATGGGTGCGGGCCGGGGCATTCATGGTCAGAGCGCCAGTTGCTGGCTCGAGAGATGAAAATAGAGCCCGCGGGCGGCCATCAACTCCTCGTGCGTGCCGGTCTCGATGACGTGGCCCTTCTCGAGCACGACGATCATGTGGGCATCGCGGATCGTGCTTAGACGGTGGGCGATCACCACGCTGGTGCGGCCGGCCATCAAGCGGCCGAGATTCTCCTGGATAGCGCGTTCGGACTCGGTATCCAGCGCGCTGGTGGCCTCATCGAACACCAGGATTGGCGGATCGTGATAGACCGCGCGGGCGATGGCGATGCGCTGCCGTTGGCCACCCGACAACGCCAGCCCGCTCTCACCAATGCGGGTTTCGTATCCCAGCGGCAACCGCATGATGAAGTCGTGCGCGTTGGCCAACTGCGCCGCCCAGAGCACCCGGTCGAAGTTCGGTTCCGGGTCCCCAAACGCGATGTTGCGCAGGATGGTGTCCCCGAACATGTGATTCTCCTGGAGCACAATGCCGATGCGGCGGCGCAGGTCGCGGTAGAGGATGGTCTTGAGGTCGGTGCGGTCGATGCGCACCGTGCCCGCCGTCGGCTCGAGCAAGCCCGCCAGCAGCTTGATGAGCGTGGTCTTGCCGCAGCCGCTCCGGCCCACGATGGCCACCAGCCGCCCCGGCGCGATCTCGAGATTGATGTCCTCGAGGATCGGCGGCGCCTCGGGCCCCCCGTAGCGGAACGAGACCTGCCGCAACTCGAGGTGCCCTTCCAACGAGGGCACGGAGCGCAAGGCGCTATGGTCGTGGCCTTGCTCGGGCTCCTGCTCGAAGACATCGGCCAGCCGGTTCAGCAACACCACCACCATCTGGAATTCGTCCCACAGACCCAACCCGCGCAACAAGGCGCCCCCCGCCAGCCCCAGCAGCGTGCTGAACGCCACGAATTCGCCCACCGTCAAAGCTCCGTCGATCACCAACCGCGCCCCCACCCAGAGGAATAGCGTCGTCGAGAGCAGGCTGATCGCCTGCAAGACGGTTTGGTAGGCCAGCCCGATGAACTGCCCGCGGAACCGTTTCCGGGCCACCGCCAGGAACTCGTTGAGGATCTTGTCCCGGAACGCCGGCTCGGAGGCCGCCGCTTTCACGGCCTCGATGCCTTTGAGCGCATCGATCTGTTGCGAGCTGTACCGGCCGTAGCTCTCCTCGAGGTCCGCGTAAAGCGGGCGCATGACCTTGACGGAAAACCACATCAAACCGAGGTAAAGCGGCACGGTGCAAAGAAAGACCAGGAGCAACGCGACGCTGTAAACCCCCATGAGCGCGAGGCACCCGGCCAGTTGCAAGAGCGACAAGGCCCCGCCGATCCCCTGTTGGAACAGGAATTGGCGCACCTGCCGCGCCCCTTCGAGCCGCCGCTGGATGTCGCCGATGCGGCGGCTGGTGAAGTAGCTCATCGGGAGCGAGAGCAGGCGCCGGGTGAGGAAATCGAGCATCTCGCTGTCGATGCGCACGCTCACGAAGCTCAGCAGGTACTGCTGCACCAGGTGCGACACCAGAAGGAAGGCCTGGGTGCCCGCCAGGCCGAGGATCACAACCTTGAGCAGGTCGCGATCGTGCTCGACCATCACTTTGTCCACAATGACCTGGGTGAAGACCGGCAGTAACAACAGCAGCAGACTCACCACCCCGGCCAGGAGGGCCACCTGCGCCAGCACGGCGCGCGACCGTGTGAAAAAAGGCGCCAGCCAGGCTACGGAAGACCGTCCCTCGGGGGCCTTTTCGAACTGAGCCGTATAGTCGAACAACGCGGCGTAGCCTGACCATTTTTGCTCGAACTCGGCGCGGGGCAGCCGCCGGGCGCCCAGCGCCGGGTCCATGAACTCGACGTGACTGGCCTGGACCTCGAGGAGCACCACCCAATGGTTGCCCTCCCAGTGCACGATCGCCGGCAACGGCATGTGCGGCAGGTTCCGCAGGCTCACTTTCAGCGCCCGCGCCGCCAGCCCCAGCTCGACGGCGGCGTGACATATCGCTTTCAGACTCGTGCCGTCGTAGGAGGTATGACACAACTGCCGAATGCGTGTCAGGCTCACTCGCCGGCCAAAGTGCCGGCAGACCATCGCCAGGCAGGCGGCGCCGCAGTCCGCCTCGTCCACCTGCTGAACGAACGGGAGCCGCCGCACGCGCCGCGCCCGCTTCCGGAACAGCCCGCCCGGCTCCTCGAAGGGCGCCTCGGCGGTCGTGGCGGCGCCAGCGGCCTGTTCGGCTTCGGGCGCCCAGGACGAAACCCTGTCGGCCTGCGCGGCGGCCTCCGCGGGAAGCAGTTCCTGCGTGAAATCCAACGGCACCCGCGCCTCGCTGGCGGCATTGTAGATGGCCGTGCGTTCCTGCATCAGCCGCTCGAACTCGGGATACCGGGTGTTCAGCTCCGCGACCACTTCCGGCGCCAACGCCAGCAGTTGGCAATCGGCCACCGCCTCGACTGTCGCCGTGCGCGGGGAGTGGTTTAGAAGCGACAGCTCCCCAAAGTAGTCCCCTTCGCGCAGAAACCGGCGGTTCTGGACCTGGCCGTTCTCCTCGAGAAACACCCGGACGCGGCCGGCCCGAATGATGTACATGGGGCCGGCGGGTTCGCCCTGGCGGATGATCAACCGGCCCCGGGGAATCTCGACGGGCGCCAATTTGTCGAGCAGCGCCTGCAGCACCGGGCCGGGCAGCCGTCCGAAATTGCTGTATTCATACAGGAAGGTGTGCATCCCCTTCCAACGGGAGCGAAGTTCGAGGTACTGCCGGATTTCGGGGTTCGCCTCGGCCAGGCCGAGGAAATCGCTTCGCCCCAACCGGAGCACCTCGACGGCTGTGCTGCAGCGCACGGTGGCGTTGCGCACACCCCCCGCGAACAATGCCGATTCTCCGAACTCGCCACCGGGCTGGATGATGTTGAGCGAGATCTCCTCGCCCTTATCACTCTGCTTGACGACCCGCGCGCGTCCGAGCGTGAGCACGTAGAACGCGTCGGCCTCCTCTCCCTCGCGCACCACCAGGTCGCCGAAATCGTGCTTCTGCTCCTGGAACAAAGGCCGGAGCCGCGCGTAATGCTCGGGCGGCAGGAACCGCATGAGCGATGAGCGCCGGAGGATCTCTTCGGACTCGGCCTTCATTCCCTGGCACGCGGTCCCAACAACCAACGAATCGACTCTGACTCCAGCCCGGCCAGCCGCCCTTCCAAAATCCGCGCATCCACTCGCGCGCGGATACGGTCATCCTCGAGGCTGGGCTCCCGCTTCGAGAGCACACGGCACAACTGGTAGCCCTCCCCGCGGTCCCAGGGCTCGAGCAGCCCGCCAACGGGCGCTGCCAGCAGCCGCTCCTGGCCTTCGGGGGGAACCTCCTCGAGAAGCAACGCCGCCTGGCGATACGGATAGCGCGCCTGGCGGGCCAGCTCGGCCATCGGCACGCCATCCTGCCCCACGACCAGGTAGGCCTCCCGCGCCGCATCCGGCGACTCGACGTCCATCACCTCGACCTCGAGCGAGACCAGCGATAAGCGGCACGTCTCGAGGGCCTGGCGCCGGCTCTCCGGACGCAACCATCGTTCGCACTCGGCGAGATAGACTGCCTCGAGCGTCAGCATCCGCTCGAACCATTCTGAATCCCGCTCGAAAGCCGCGAGCCACGCTCCCAATTCCCCGGGCCGCAAACCGGTCCGGTCAAAAAAGCGCTTCCTCTCGATCCCCAGCGCCGCCTCATCCGGCGCGGAAGTCCGCGCCGACCCCCACACCGCCAATCGGTGGGCCAGATCGCGTGCCATACCCTCCAGCCCATCGGAGAGCCAGACGTGCGCCGCCAACGATCGCCACGCTTCGCGCGAAGCTGCGCCAAGGTCCGGAGCCTGCACCGGCCTGCCCGCACCGCGCAAGTTGCACCAGTATTGCCGCACGAAGTGGTCGTTGAAGTCGTCACCGGTCAAGCCGCGTGCCGCCAGCCAGGCCTCGGTTTCCTCCGTGGTGATCAAATCACGCTGATAGCGGAATTCCTCGGAAAGCGCCTGCACCGCCTCGAGGTCAACCTCCGCGCCCTCGGCCTCGGCGTGCTCACGGGCCTCGACGGCGGCCCAAAGGCGCTCCCAGCACGCCGCCAGCCGGCCGCGGAAATGCGCGGCGCGCATCACCTCCCCCACAGTCTGCACGTTGTCCCGATGCGTGAAGACCGCACACCCCTCGAGATCGTCAGCAGACCGAAGCTGGGCAGGCGTTGTCATCGGGCATGCTCGATGCGTTCCCTGGACACGGCCTACGGAGCGGTCTCGACGGGGGCCAACCGGTAGCTCACGAACGCCAGACGGCGGCTGTCCGGGGACCAGGATGGCACGTTGATGGTCCCCTGGCCGCCGAACAGCCTCGCCAGAACTTGCGGCGCGCCGCCCCCGACCGGGAGCAACCGCAACCAGACCTCCTGGTTGGCCGGATGTCCCTGGACCTCCCTCGCGTACGAGAGCACCACGATCCACTTGCCGTCAGGCGAGGGATGCGGAAACCAGTTGTTGTAGTCGTCGTGCGTGAACTGTTCCTGCGCCGACCCGTCGGGCCGCATCCGCCAGATTTGCATCAGCCCGCTGCGGTCCGAGTTGAAGTAGATGAACTGGCCGTCCGGGGAGTACTCGGAGCCATCGTCGAGCCCCGCGGCGGTGGTCAATCGGCGTTCGTCCCCACCCGCGGCAGGGATCGTATAAATGTCGAACTCACCGTTGCGCTCCGCGCAGTAGGCGAGGGTCTTGCCGTCCGGCGACCAACCGTGCCAATACGATGGCCCGAGGGCCGTCACGCGGCGAGGGGCGCCACCGCCAATCGGCACGAGGTAGATGAGCGATTTGCCTCCCTGGCTTTGATCGCTGATCGCCAGTTGTGCGCCGTCGGGCGAAATACCGTGATCGTTATTGCAGCGCGTGGCAAAACCGGTGTCGAGTTCTTCCGGCTTTCCGCCCTCGACGGCCACGCGGTAAATCCGGCCACGTTGGTTGAACAGGAGGTGTTTGCCGTCCGGCATCCAGTTCGGGGCCTCGAGGTTCCCGCGCGTGTGATAGACCGCCCGCCGGTCCTTCGACGCAATAGCCACCTGCTCGAGCGTGCTCTCCAACACGACGTTCGTCGTGGCTCGGTGCTCGCGCGCCTCGAGCGTGATGTTCGAGAACCGCGCCTCCTCGAATGCGTTTTTGTCATGAGCGCACACCCCCAGGCCCACGTACACCGGGTCCTTGAACTTGATGGTGCAGGAACCCCCGGAAGGATGCAGCTCCTCGCCGGCGCGCGCCACGGACATCGTGATCACATCGCCGTAGCGCTCGAGGCGCAACCGGCGCGGCCCCGACACGCTCGATTGCACCTCGTGCGTGACATCGCCCTGAACCTCGCGGAACTGCAGCGAGGTCAAACCGTCCCCGTGCATCGCCGCGTCGGCGTAGGCGGCGTCGGGCTCGAGGCCCTGCCGAATCAACAGGCAGGCCTTGCGGTGCGCCTGCCCGCCCGGCGACGGGAACTCGACGTCAGCCGCCAGCGAGATGTCCCCCGACAGCCGCTTCCAGACGAAGTGGAAGCCGTCCGTGCGCGCCCACATGTTTTCGCCGCTGCCACCCACCAGGTAGGTCCGCGTGGCTGGGTCGTAGCGCGTGGTTCCTGGCTTCTGGACCTGGCCAACGTCCGCCTCCTGCTCGAACTCCCCGAGGGACGCCGCCTGCCCGACCAAAAGGCCGGGGATGAAGCAGGCGCCCAGGCACGCGCGCCGGGCCGAGGCTCGTCTGAATGTCATCATGAAAAGGCGGAATGAGATCATGGATAACGCGCCCCGGATTAAACGCCGGTGCGCCCCGGGCTGCAAGGCGGCAGTGGAAGCCAAGGCCCGACCCGGGTCCGCAGATTGACGCTCCGCCGCCGCTGAAGCTATGGCGGACGGGAGATTGGCGGAGAGGAACGCAGGCACAGAAGAACGCCAAGAACACAAAGGGGGAGGGCCGGAGGGGTGTCCGCAGATTGACGCAGATTGACGGAGATGAACGCAGCCGCGAAGGAACGCAAAGAACACAGAACGGGAGATGGGTGGAGGCGGCGGTGAAGGGCGCGCTGACGTAACCAAGTAACCAAGAATTCATACTTGCTATTCTTGACAGATCCTTGAGGCGTGGGCCAAAGTCGAAGCGTCGTAGGAACATGAAGGCAAGTGGATCGTTTCAGGTCGGGGTCAACGCGAGCCAGATGATGAGATGGGATCGGTCACAAAGGAGCGGCCATACAGCCCTGACCGGCCATGTGGAGCATCAGGATCTCGCCGACGCGCTGGATGAGCTCTGGCGGACGTTCCTCGGCGAAGTGGTTCCCCTCCAAGCCCCGGTCGAGTGGGACGCGGTTCTTGTGGACATCCGCATGGACAGCGGGCAACTCGTTATGATTCCCAATCGAACCGGGACCAAGCATCGGATCGACAGGGCACTCTGTCAGATCATCCTGCCTGGGATCCAACAGAAGTGGGAGTGCCTCGCAGGAGCGGGGCAGCCGCAGGAGCAGTTCGATACGGCCGTCTCAGACGAGGAGAAGCGGATTGCCTTAACCCTCTTGAAGGTTGGGCAGCGCCTGGGAGTTGGCAGGTTGCTCGGCAAGCCAAACCTGAAAATGATTTGTATTAGCGGCGACGCCGAGGGGACTTTGCTCGAGGCGATCCTATAGGGGGGCATCGGCGGGCGCGGCCGCCGCCCTTCAAATGAGAAAGGCAAGTCAATGGGTTGGGTGACGAATCGATAGAGCCGCAGACAGGAGCTATTCAGGGATTCCGATGTGTGGACGCTTAGAGATCGTCAATGAATATCATTAAGGATCTGCGCGACGCGGTCATGGCCTATCACTCGCCTCCACACCAATGAGTTGGCGACAAAGGTGAGCCCGCTGAAACCAACACCACCAACAGCATGATGAAACCAAAGACCCGTCCGCTGACAGCCCCGGACTGGGGCGCGACGGGCTGGCTTCGTGCCCTCCGCGGCACATTTCGAGGTTGGCAATCGAGGTAGTTCCGTCATGGTGCGCCGTAAAGTGCAGCGCTGGCATTCACTCGTGATCGTCGTTGCTGGCCGGCTGGGTTTTGGCCTGCCGGCCACGGCGAGCTTCCCTGAGCGCACGGCGACCCCGCTCGGCTTGGGCAAGAAGATGCTTTGCATCTTTGCCGCCTTGTGCTTCCGTGTCCTGGGCTCAGGAGCGGATGAGGGGTCACAGGAAATCCGATCGCCGCCCCTGCCCCTGGTCAGCGTTGGCAGCACGACGGATATTGTAGCCACGGCAACCATCCCCCCCGTGTTTGATCAGATCGTCGGCCTTCAGAGCCGAAACCCGCGAACGGATCGCGGGGAGACCGTCACATTGAAAGGTACGCGGGTTGGCCCCAACGACATGGTCAGGATTCTCACGTCTCCATACCGCACCAACAGCTGTGCCCGCAGAACGCCGCTGTTTGCGCGATATGCGCCAGCGACGTTCGGCATCGTCGAGACCCTCATGGATCAGTATTTCAGGCGGCCCGCCGGATATACGCCCCCGACCTTTGGCGTGCTTTTCACGCCGACAAATGCTTTTTTTTGGAGCCTAAAGCAACCGGGCCATGCTATGCGCTTTAAAGTTTACACCTGGGACGGATGGTGCGAATCGTGGCCAGTCCCGCGAGACATTAGGTGGAACTCTTACAGGT
>Ga0233425_10004617_pt1 | contig 22861 bp, 19 predicted proteins | sample Watercolumn_Towu_2_FD_181712 | JGI IMG/M metagenome (GOLD analysis project Ga0233425, IMG submission 181712) | Freshwater microbial communities from Lake Towuti, South Sulawesi, Indonesia - Watercolumn_Towuti2014_140_MG | ecosystem: Environmental > Aquatic > Freshwater > Lake | place... | reverse complement strand
TCTCCTGGGGTTCACCCACTTCTGGCCCATCATTATGGGGGTCCTGATCCTGCTGGTCATCTTTCTCCTGCCCGGAGGGATTTTAGGTTTTATCAAGGAAAAATGGGATAATCGTCAGAAACAAAACCAATAACCATAAAGGGTAAGCAGACCGTGATTCTGGAAACCAAAAAATTAGTCAAAGAATTCGGAAAACTCCTGGCCACCAATGCCGTCAGTTTCTCTCTCCAGCCTGGAGAGATCCATGCCATTATCGGACCGAACGGGGCCGGAAAATCAACCTTTTTCAATTTGATCACCGGCTATCATCTGCCCGATTCGGGGCAGGTTTTTTTTAAGGGCCAGCAGATAACCGGACTTCCGCCGTATAAACGATGCCGTCTGGGGATCACCCGCTCCTTTCAGATCACCAGCATCTATCCGAAATTGACGGTTTATGACAGCGTGCTCATGGCCCTGCTGTCTCATCAGAAGGCCACGACGCATTTTTTCTCCTCGGCAAATAAATATTTTAAGGAAGAAGTCTGGCAGATATTGGAAGACGTCGGTTTGGCTGATCAGGCCCGGATCACCGGGGATTCGATCTCTCACGGGGATAAAAAACGCCTGGAGCTGGCGGTGACCTTGGGGACCAAGCCCGAACTGCTCCTGTTGGATGAACCGACCTGCGGCATGTCTCCGGAAGAGACTGAGAGTATCATGATCTTCATCAAAAAGCTGGTGGATGAAAAAGGCTTGACCATCCTCTTTACCGAACACGATATGGGAGTGGTTTTTGGGATAGCCCGGAGAATTTCCGTTCTCCATCAGGGCACTTTGATTGCCGACGGAACCCCGGAGGAAGTCCGGAACAGTGAAGAAGTGCAAAGAGTCTATTTAGGCGGTGCCGCATGATTCTGGACGTCAAAGATATTCATACTTATTACGGAACAAGTCATATTCTTTTTGGAATTTCCCTTCAGATCAAGGCCGGGGAGGCTGTCTGTCTCTTGGGACGTAACGGAGCCGGAAAGACAACGACGCTGAAAAGCATCATCGGCCTCACCCCTCCTAAAAAAGGCCGGATTCAGTTTCAAGACAAAGAGATCGTCGGTAAGCCGCCTTATTATATCGCCCAACTGGGGGTGGGGTTTGTGCCGGATGACCGGCGGATTTTTCCCGACCTGACCGTGCGTCAGAACATCCTCCTGGCCAAAAGGGAGCGGGAAGGCGGCATCTGGGACCTGGAGCGGATCTATGACCTCTTCCCAAAATTGAAAGTTTTGGATTCACATATGGGCGGCCATCTGAGCGGCGGGGAACAGCAGATGCTGACTATCGCCCGTACCCTGATGACCAATCCATCCTTATTGCTCCTGGATGAGCCCGGGGAAGGGCTGGCCCCGATCGTCGTTCGGACCATGGGGGAGCAGCTCATGGAGATCAAAAAGCTGGGAGTGAACATGCTCATCTGCGAACACAACGTGGGTCTGGCTATGCAGCTCAGCGACCGGGCCTATGTCATGGACAAAGGGACGATCCGTTTCCAAGGCACCATCGAAGAATTGAAGGCCAGTGATGAGGTGCGCCAGAAATATTTAATGGTCTAACGGATTGCTGAAAAAGGCCCATCTGCGGCGTTGCCTTCATTCCTCGTCATTGCGACGTACTCCAATGTACGTCTCATTCCTCACAATTTCAGGCGCCTTGCATCTGGACCTTTTTGAGCAATCCGTTATCTATGAGTCGTTCTACAAGCATTAACCCTTTTTCTTTCCTAATTATTTTTTCTGAGAGGATCAAGTTATGAGATTGAAAATGTATAAGTGCGGAATTTTTTTCTGTTTAACCGTTGCCCTTACTCTAATTCTTGTTCCGGTAACAAAGGCCCAGAATGAACCGCTTACCCGTCTTTCGGGGATAGAAGGCCTGGGAAACCTTAAAAAGTATTACGAGGTTCCTAATTTTAAGATCGGAGGAACATATGAGTATGGCAATGAAACCGCCAATGAATGGGGCGGAAAGGGCGGGGTAACCCTGGAATCACTGGGGGCCAAGCCATTACGAACGGCTTACATTGCCGTCGGGACGCCCCAGAAAGACAGTCAGGGTCTGATCACCAATGCCGTGATCATCAGTTCCTATTATTCCGGTGATGCCAGCTTTATGTATGATTTTTGGTATGAAGGACAGAAAGGGAACGCTTTTTGTCAGGGTTCGGTCGTCGGCCCGGGATTGCTTATCGACACCAATAAATATTATGTGATCTTTCTGGATGCCTTGGGCCTCTGGGGGACCAGTAAGCCCAGTGACGGGTTAGGTTTGAAATTTCCTCAGTATTCCTATCAGGATTATGTGCAAGCCAATTACCGTCTCCTGAAAGATCATCTTAAAGTGGGCAAGATAAAATTGGCCACCGGTGTCTCCATGGGGGCCATTCAAAGTTATGTTTGGGCCGTGCTGCATCCGGAATTTGTAGAAGCCATCATGCCTATCGGAGCGATCACCCACTCCGATCCGGTTTCCCGCTGGCTTTTTGACCTGATGTCCGCAGCCATGCAGAGCGATCCGGTCTGGCAAAAGACCAATGGGGCGTATTATCATTTACCAAAGGATCAGCATCCAAACCAGGGGATGATGTTCGGCTGGTCGGTCTTGGGACATACCGGACTCAGTTTTGACTTTCGGGTTAAGCAGAAATGGGATGTGGTCAAAAAAGAGGTTTTTTATTGGAAGCCGGTTGGTGATGAGGGGGCTAATCTGATCAGCAAGGCCAAGGATTTCGATGTCATCGATCTCCTCTATCGCAATGGGGCCGGAAGTCAATTCAATATCCTTGACCAACTCGGGCGGATTAAGGCCAAAACATTGATCATCCATGTCAAGAACGATCAGTGGCTGCGCCTCCCCTTGGCCGAAGAGGCCGTCGGGAAAATCAAAGGTGCTAAACTAGAGGCCTTTGAAAGCCCTTTGGCCCATTATGCCGTCTTTCGGGGTCCTAATGTGCTCAAGGATAAGGTGGAGACCTTTTTCAAGGAGATCGGATTGAAGTAGCTTTTAATTTTGGATTTCGGATTGAGGATTGAGGAATTCAATAAGCCGATTTCTCTCTTTCTATAATATCTGTCCAGCGGAAGGGGATGGGAAGGGGATTCCACTCAAACCACTCATCCGCCATAAAAGGATCCTCTTATGAATCTTGGAACCTTGTTACCCCGACAGGCCCGGTTTCGGCCGGATCACTTGGCCGTTATCTTCGAAGATCAACGACTGACCTATAAAGAATTCAATCGGAGCGTCAATAAGCTGTGTCAGGCTTTTAGCGGTTTGGGAATTTCCAAAGGGGATAAGATCGCCACCATCCTGCCGAACTGCCTGGAGCTTTATGAAATTTACTGGGCCGTGGCCCGGCTGGGAGCGGTCGTCGTTCCTCTGAGTCCCTTGCTGCGGGGTGGGGGGCTGGTTTCCCTGCTTAATGATTCGGATACCTCCCTGGTCATTACCCAAAAAAGTTTTGTGGATATTCTCAATCCTTTGAAAGAACAATTGCCGGCTATCTTTCCGGACCGTTATGTGCTCATTGACGGCGATCAAATGCCAGGCTATCAGGGATATCATCTTCTAAAGGCCCGGGCCGCAGACCGGGAGCCTTCCTATGTGGAAATTGACGACCAGGATCCTTATAACATCATATACAGCAGCGGCACCACGGGACTGCCCAAAGGCATTGTGCACAATCACTATGTGCGGGCCATGTACTGCACCCATTTTTCAGCGGCCTTCCGCATCCGACCGGAAAGCGTTATTCTCCATACGGGGTCCATTGTTTTTAACGGGGCCTTTTTAACCCTCATGCCGGCCATGTATCTGGGAGCGACATATATCCTCCATCCCCAATTCAATGCCGAAGCTATGATCAGGGCCATTAAGGAGGAAAAGGTCACCCATGTGGATATGGTACCGGCCCAGGTCATCGCCCTGCTTAATTCTCCCGATTTCGGTCTGGAGACCTGCGGGTCTCTGGAATGTCTGATGTGCCTGGGGGCCCCGCTTCATAAAGAACATAAAGAAGAATTGAGCCGTCGTCTTCCCGGGCGTTTTTATGAGCTCTATGGTCTGACCGAAGGATTTGTGACTATTTTAGACAAGAATGATTTTCCGGCCAAGTTGTCTTCGGTAGGATGTTGTTCTCCTTTTTTTGAAATGAAGATCATGAATGAACAACGGGAGGAAGTAGGCGTTGGTGAGGTGGGCGAGATCGTCGGCCGGGGGCCGATCCTGATGCCGGGTTATTATAAGCGGCCGGACCTTACGGAAAAGGCCATCATTGACGGCTGGTTGTACAGCGGTGATCTGGGCTTTGTGGATGATGACGGATTTCTGTATCTGGTGGACCGCAAGAAAGACATGATCATTTCCGGCGGGATCAATGTCTACCCTAAAGATATCGAAGAAATCGTCGTCCGGCATCCCGAAGTGCGTGAAGCGGCGGTCTTCGGCATCCCTCATGAGAAGTGGGGTGAGACCCCGGTGGCGGCGGTTATTCTACGAAGACCGGGAGGGGTGTCCGCAGAAACACTCAAAGAGTGGATCAACCAACAGGTTGGTGCGACCTATCAGCGGGTTCATAAAGTGGTTTTTATGGAAGACTTTCCCCGTAACACCGCCGGCAAAACCCTGAAGCGGGTGATGCGCGAAGAGTTCAGATAATTGTTTATTCATTTTTTTTACCCTCAATAACACCTGTCTCATTTTTGATCGAAGGAGAATTTTATGCTTAAACGGGCAGACGCCTATCAGGCGGTCTATGGCTCATTCCAGTGGAAGGTCCCCAAATACTATAACATCGGTGTGGATGTCTGCGACAAATGGGCCGGAGAGCGCTACCGGCTGGCCCTTATTTACGAGGATGAAAAAGGGACGGTATCCCAATACACCTTTTGGGATCTGCAGCAGCTTTCCAATCGCTTAGCCAACGCCCTGACCGCTTTCGGTCTGAAAAAAGGAGATCGTGTCGGCATCCTGCTTCCTCAATGTCCGGAAACCGCCCTTTCCCATATTGCTCTGTATAAAATGGGCGCAGTGGCCATTCCCTTGTTCACCCTCTTTGGGCCGGAAGCCTTGGAATACCGTCTGAACAACAGCGGGGCCAAAGCGGTGATTACCGACGGGGCGAACATGGAAAAAATTCTGGAGATCAAAGACCGCCTCCCGGAATTAAAAACCATGATCCTGACCCGAGGCCAAGGCCCGGAAGGAATTTTGGATTTCTGGCAATCCATCGAAAAAGGGTCTGCCTATTTCACTCCGGTCAAGACCAAGGCCGATGATCCGGCCTTGATCATTTATACCTCGGGAACGACCGGGCCGCCGAAAGGGGCCTTGCATGCTCACCGGGTCCTTCTGGGGCATGTGCCGGGCGTGGAATTCTTTCATAACTTTTTCCCCAGGAAAGAAGACCTCTATTGGACCCCGGCGGACTGGGCCTGGATCGGGGGACTGATTGATGTGCTCCTGCCCAGTTGGCATCATGGCGTGCCGGTGGTGGCCTATCGGGCCAAGAAATTCGATCCGGAACAGGCCTTTTATTTTATTGCCAAGTATGGGATTAGAAACGCCTTTATGCCGCCTACGGCTTTGAAACTGATGCGGCAGGTCAAAGATCCCCGGGCCCGCTATGATTACCGTATGAGGACCATCGGCTGCGGTGGCGAAACGTTGGGGGAGGAACTGCTGACCTGGGGGAAAGAGGTTATGGGCTTAACCATCAATGAATTTTACGGCCAGACGGAAGTCAATCTGGTTCTAGGCAACTGCTCGGAGATCATGGAGAATAAACGGGGTTCCATGGGGCGTCCGATTCCCGGTCATCGGGTGGAAGTGATTAATGAATCCGGAGAGGTCCTTTCTCCGGGGGAAGTGGGGGAGGTGGCCATCCAAAGACCGGACCCGGTCATGTTCCTGGAGTATTGGGGCAATCCCAAGGCCACTCAGGAAAAATATGTGGGAGACTGGTGCTTGACCGGGGACCTGGCCCGCAAGGATGAAGAGGGCTATTTCTGGTTTGTGGGAAGAAAAGACGACCTGATCAGCAGTGCCGGTTACCGCATCGGACCGGCGGAGATCGAAGACTGTCTGATCAAGCACCCGGCGGTGTCCATGGCCGGAGTGATCGGGAGTCCGGATGAGGTGCGGGGTGAAATCGTTAAGGCCTTTATTGTCTTAAAGCCCGGTGTCGTTCCTGACGGGGCCTTAAAAGAAGATATTCAGCAGTTTGTTAAGACCCGGCTGGCGGCTCATGAATATCCCCGGGAAGTTGAATTTTTAAATGAACTCCCCTTAACGGCCACAGGCAAGATCATGCGTAAGGATCTTCGTCAGATGGACATAGACAGAAAGCGAAAGGTCTGAGGCATGAGGGACGAGGCCTGCGGCATCCTCGATTTTTGCAACATTAGAGTAAGGTTAGGGATAACTTCTCAGATTATAAAATAATTGCATCATCTCCAAGATTAAAGCACCCGGTAAGCCTTAAGTCCCTCTTCATACAGATCCCGCCCTTGGGTGTCATTAATGACCACGGCCGGAAAGTTTTCAACCACCATCCTTCGGATGGCTTCCGGACCTAATTCCTCATAGGCAATGATCTCCACTTCTTTGATGGCCCGGGCAATCAAGGCCCCGGCCCCGCCGGTCCCCCCAAGATAGACCGCCTTATATTTGACCATGGCCTCCTTGACGGCCGGAGCCCGTTTCCCTTTCCCGATCATGCCTTTCAGACCAAGTTCCATCAGCCGAGGTGCGTAGGCATCCATGCGGTAGCTGGTGGTCGGACCGGCGGCTCCGATGACCCGGCCCGGTTTGGCCGGGGAAGGCCCGACATAATAAATGACCTGTCCTTGCGGATCAAAAGGCAAGGGTTTTCCGGCATCCAACAGGTCAATTAATCGTTTATGGGCGGCGTCACGAGCGGAGTAAACAACGCCGCTTAAAAAGACCTTGTCACCGATCTCCAGGGAAGTAACGGCTTCATCGGTTAACGGTGTGTTCAGGTAGACGGTTTTAGGCATGATTTTTCCTTATTAAAAGCGAAAGGGTTTAAGGTCCAAGGTCCAAGGTTTAAGGAAAAACCGTATACCATATACCTTGAACCTTATACCTTTTATTTACAAGGTTACTTCTTTATGCCGGCTGGCATGACACTGCACATTGACGGCCAGAGGAAAACTGGCGATATGGCAGGGCAGGAGCCGGATATGGACGGCCAAAGAGGTTGTTCTCCCTCCCAATCCTTGGGGACCGATTCCAAGGTTGTTGATCAAGCCCAGGACTTCCTTTTCCAGTTGATCCAGTTCCGGGTCAGGGTTGGGAGTTCCCAGAGGTCGAAGAAGGGATTTCTTGGCCTGGAGGGCCGCCTGTTCGAAGGTCCCTCCTATCCCCACCCCAATGATGGTCGGCGGGCAGGGATTGGGTCCGGCCTCTTTGACGGTCTCAATAATTTTTTCTTTGATCCCCGGTAATCCGGCCGACGGGGGGAGCATAAAGATGCGGCTCATATTCTCGCTGCCTCCGCCCTTGGGGACGACCCAAAGTTTCAAACGATCCCCGGGGACCATGTCGATATAGATAACCGCCGGTGTGTTGTCGCCGGTATTCTTCCGAGTGAAAGGATGACAGGAGGATTTGCGCAGATAGCCTTCTCCATACCCTTCCCGGACACCTTGATTGACTGCTTCGGTCAGGTCCCCGCCGATCAGATGGAGATCCTGGCCGATTTCCAGAAAAATGATCGCCAACCCGGTATCCTGGCACATGGGGACTTTTTCTTCCCTGGCGATACGGGCGTTTTCGATCAACTGGTCCAGGATCTCCTGACCCACCGGAGAAGGTTCATTCTCCCGGGCCTGATGAAAACAAGACAGGACATCCTCCCCCAGTTCTTCATTGGCCTCAATGCATAATCGCTTAATCGCTTGGGTAATTTCTTGGACATGTAATTCTCTGATCATGGGAACCTCTAACAGGTTGCTGATAAAGGCCCATCTACGGCGTTGTCTTCATCCTTCGTCATTCCGACGTATTTCTATATACGTCTCATTCCTCAGGATTTCAGACGCCTTGTATCTGGACCTTTTTGAGCAACCTGTAAAAAAAGTTTTCGGCAAAGCGTTAATAAAATATTATCCTTCTAGTCAAGCTGGGATTATTGTCTGGAAATGTCTAGTCGGGGAGTGGTCTATTAAAGGGTTTGCCCCGGCCTTCTAAATTATAAGGAACCTATCAAAATTAGTTTTATTTGGCAATAACCTTATTCATGTTTCAAGCGCTCCTTAGACGATCCGACCGTTTATTCGTCTGCATTCACGCCGCAGCCGGACGCCGGGGTGGGGGGAAAGGAAAGGGTGAAGGTGGTTCCCCCGGATTGGCGGCAGTCTTCATTCTTAGTGCAAAAAGAACAGAGGCTGATTTGGCCGGGACACTCGTCACTATCATTTGGGATATAGAGGCATCGGGTGGAAGACATCTCTAATTTGAAATGGTATCGTTCGCTGAAAATTTTCATCCTTAACAGATCGGCCCCTTTGCCGCCGGCACCAAAATCATAGGGGTTTTTGGAGGAGTAGGTCATGGTCTCCTGGGTGCTGAAAAAACCCTCAAAGATGCGCCGCTGATTTTCTTCGGTTATCCCCACCCCTCGGTCTTCGACCCGTAATTGCGCCCCGCCGCCTTTCGGCTCCACCACCACCCGGACTTTTCCATCATCCGGGGTGGCTTCAATGGCATTGCGCAAAAGACCGTCAAAGACCTTCTGGAAGACCTCTTCCGGAATACAGATCTTCGGCACCGGCGAGAAACAGGATTCTACTTCCACGTTTCGGTGGGTGAAGGCTGCGGACTTGGCTTCAATCCTTTGGGCGACGACCTTATTAAGATCGATCTCGGCCAGGGTGCTGCTCTTGGGAAAGTAGATGTCGTCAATCTTTTTCCGAATAGCCGCTACCAGTGCCCCTTCTCCTATTTCTTCGGCAAAAAAGGTTTCCAAAGCATCGACGGCTTGTTCCAAAAGGATATAGAGAAGCTGTCCGGTTTGGGAGTCGGCATCCTGCATGATATCCTGGACTTCATATTGGATGTCCAGGAGACGATTCAGATTCCTTTCGGCCCGTTCCATGGTTTTTTCCCAGTCTTTATTCGGCAGGTTGCTCAGCTTTCTGGAAAGGAGCCGGAGGGAGGCCAAAAGGACGGAGACCGGGGTCCTGAGCTCGTGAGAAAGCCGATTAATGGCCCGGCTCTTAGCACGGTTCAGGCTGCTCACCTCTTGGTAAGCCTTCTTGATTTCGTCGGCGAAGCGGGCGTTTTCTATGGACAAGGCTACCGTTCCGGCAATCAGACTAAGGAGTTCCACATCCATATCATCAAAGGGGCCGGATTTTTTATTGATGGCGCACAACACGCCGATAATCCGATCCCGGCTGTATAGGGGAACATCCAGTATGGACTTGGAACGAAAATTCATCTGGTGGTCCACCACGGGATAGAAATGGGGATCTTTTCCCGTGTCGGGGACGAGAATCGGTTTCCCGGTTCGCAGGACTTCCCCGGCAACACCCCGATCGGACGGAAAGCGGACTTCTTTGGCCCGCTTCTGGGTCCCCTGGTCATCGTAAGCCGCTCCTTTAAAATAGATTTCTCTTTTCTCTTCATCGAGCAGCATGACCACCGCACCTTCCACGTTGAGGAGCTCTTTGATCTCGCTGCTGATATAATCCAGCAGTTCTTCGAGATCAGGATAATTGGGGAGGGCCATACTGATCCGCAGGATGGCGGCGTTCGTTTCGGCCTGCTTCTTTTCCTGGGTGGTGTCCCTAAAAATAACCAGGACACCCCCGGGGAGTTCTTCGGTTTGGGAAAAAGTCGCTCCCCTGATGATAACATCAAGAATCCGTCCGTCTTTGGTCAATCTTTTGGTGGTTATCTTTGGGATCATCTTTTCCCGCAAAAGCCGACGAATGTTGACCAGGGTTTCTCCCTCGTACCCTGCCGGGAGATAGGGGATGGTCTTGCCCTGCAATTCTCCCAAGGTCCAACCAAAAACCAAGGTAAAAGCCGGGTTCAAATAGGTGACTTCCCCGTTGGGAGTGAAAACGACCATCGGATAAGGGACGAAGTCCAGGAGGGTCTTGTATTGTTTTTCGGCTACCCGGCTGGCTTCATAGGCGCATTGGTAGCGGATTTCCGATTGCTTGAGTTCCTCTTGGGCCCTAAGGCGTTCGGTGACGTTTCTGGCAATTCCGCGAAAGCCGATGCCATGGCCCGCTTGGTTCAGAATCAGATTCGCCGACAACTCTATTATGCGTTTTTCTCCCTTCTGGTCGACAATCTCCCAGAGGATGTCTTTCACCCCGGCCCTGGTTTTGAAAATTTTATTAAAGACCTCGAAGGCTATTTTAGCCTGCTCTTGAGTCATGAATTTGCTGAAATTTTGTCCGTGAAGGTCCGTAGATACAATGCCGAAGATTTGGCAAAAGGCCGGGTTGAAATAGGTGAGATTCCCCTGAAGGTCCGTTTCATAAACCCCGTCATCGATGCTTTCCATAAAATCCTTGTACCGCTCAAGGTCCAAGTTGCTCGATTCCATGGATTTCATCAGCCAGTCCAACCTCCTTTCAGGTAAATGAAGTATAAGTTATGAGCGGATACGGGTCAAGGAGAAAAGGGGGCTGAAAATTTAATTGACTTGAAATAAGGGATAGTTATAATCATTTACTATTATCAACGTCCATCAGCTTTCATGCCTGTCATCCTGTTTGCGGGGAGGGTGTGAATATTAGTTGTTCGCCTTAACAGCTTACCTCACCTCCAAAAGGAAAGATCATCAGTGAACAGAGAATCCTGGAATACGTTGGTCATTGATCTTCTCACGACCCATTCCCTATTTATAAAACTGGTCAGAGACGGCTGGCATAGAAATAAAACGGACGATTTTTCGATCCTTCATATTCAAGTCCTGGGTGTTTTACTGCATTCCGGCTCCTTATCGGTATCCGATATCGGAAAACGTTTGAATGTCTCCAAACCCAATATGACGCCGCTTATTGAACGGCTGGTGCAGGAAGGAATGGTGGTCAGGAATCCTAAGCCCACCGACCGCCGGGTAACGGAGATTGCCATAACCCGGGAAGGCCGGGAGCTGATGGCCTCCGGCCGCAGAAGACTGCAAAACGAATTGGAAATGGTTTTTAAAAATTTTTCAGAAGAAGAAATGAATGCCCTCTCCCAATCATTAGGATCATTAAGGACCCTGCTGGTCAAAGCCCTTGCACAGGAAAAAACAGGATGACCCCGTCGTTGTCCATTTAGGCCCTGCCGCTGCAATCCCGGCCCTATTCTATTTTTTTTACGAATACTATCTGAGTATCTAAGTAATGATGAAGGGAAATTCCGAGTTATAGATGCCTGACCAGATGTCTGATCCGCTGGAGGGCGGTGAAGTGGGACCCTAGGCCTAAAAAGGCGAGCAAGGCCAGGAAAAACCATTCCTCCCTCAGCCAAATCGATGAAGGAAAGAGATGTATTAAAAGGTCGTTGATGATTGATCCTGCCCCCAGGCAGACCACCCTTTCGGCACGTTCAAAAAACCCAAGAGAGGCTGTTTTTCCTAACCCTTCCCCTCGGGCCCGGGTATAACTCACCATAAAAGATCCGCTTAAGAGGAGAAAGAGGAGGGGTGTGACCAAGACCTGCCAAGGAATGGGGTGGAACTGGAAAAAAAGCCAGATACCGAGAAGAGCCAGAAAATCACTATAGCGGTCGAAAACAGAATCTAACAAGGCCCCGGCGTTGGTCTTTTGATTGGAGAGTCTTGCCAATCCTCCGTCCAGGGTATCGACCAGACCGGAGATAAGGACCCCTATCCCTCCCAGCCAGAGGGAATAAAGGTAGGCCGGAACAGTCAAGACGCTGATCCCCAAAGCTAGAAAAGTCAGTTGATTCGGTTTTACGGACAAACGATAAAAAAAGGGGAGGGGATTAGTTTGAATCCATTTGAGATAGCTGGTGCCTAATTTGCTGTCACGGAGCAAAACCAATGTCCTTTTAAGCCGCTATGGTCAAGTATTTTTCCAGCAGCTTGCGGGCCTCTCCCTCCTCCATCTGCACCGGGGGATGTTTCATGAAATAGGCTGATACCGGGAGTAAAATCCCTTTTTCTCCACGATCGCGTGCCAGGCGGCAGAAGCGGATGGCATCAATCGCCACCCCGGCGCTATTGGGGGAATCCTGGACGGATAAGCGGGCCTCCAGTTCGAGCGGGGCCCCGCCAAAATTAACCGCTTCCAGACGAAGGAAACAGACTTTATTGTCTCCCTGCCAAGGGACATAGTCGCTTGGCCCGATATGAATATTTTCATCGTCTAGAGGTTCTTTTAATTGGGATTGGACCGCACTGGTCTTGGAGATTTTTTTGTTTTTTATACGGCTTCTTTCCAGCATGTTGAGAAAATCGGTGTTCCCTCCGGTATTGAGTTGATAGGTCCGTTTGATCTTGACGCCCCGTTCTTCAAAGAGGTGGGCCAAGACCCGATGGATAATGGTGGCCCCAATCTGAGATTTGATATCATCGCCGACTAAAGGGATCCCGCGGCGGATAAATTCTTCAGCCCACTTGGGTTCCGAGGCGATAAATTCCGGCATGCAATTAATGAGGCTGACTCCGCTGTTCAAGCAGCACTGGGCGTAATAACGAACGGCGGCGGTTGATCCGACCGGTAAATAATTAAGGAGGATTTCCGTCTCTGTTTGTTTGAGGACCTTTTCCACGTCCACCGGTTCCAGGTCTGCAGGCAAAAACGTCCGCTCCGGGGGATAGTCTTTCATGTGGGAGGCCACGCCATCCAGTATAGGTCCCATCTTGACGATGACACCGGACGGAGGGAGAGAAGGCCAGATGGGATAGATACAGTTGGGAGGGGCTAAGGCCGCTTCTTCCAGGGGATGCCCAACCTTTCGGCGGTCAATATCAAAAGCCGCCACAATTTTGATATCTTCCGGCAGATAACCCCCTAAGGTTTGATGCATTAAGCCTACCTGAAAAGTCGGGTGGTGGCGGTAATATTCAATCCCTTGGATTAAGGCGCTGGCGCAGTTTCCTACTCCGCAGACGGCAACCCTAATGGTCCCTTTTCCCATATAAGGTCCTCCCAGGCTAGAACAAGGTGATGAATCACCTCAGGTCGAATTTCTGGAAATAATATTAAAGGATTATAATAAATCGGATGAAAAATCAATTAAAATAAAAACCCATCAGGGAATAAGGTACTAAAAAGAGATAGAAAAAAATCCTTTAGACTTTCCCTCAAGAAAAAGATGTGGTAACATGACAAAGGTAAAAATAGGGGTCGGAGAAGGCCGATTTTATTTTTTACCGTCACTTCGGGCGGAAGAGAAAAGGATGAAGGGATTTGATTCCAGCCTATCGGAAAGCGTTTGAATCCGGGGCCTTGAAGCAAAAGGCGGAAGAGGCCTGGGAAATTCTCAGGGCCTGCCGGCTTTGCCCCAGGAATTGCGGGGTAAATCGTCTGGAAGGGGAAGAAGGGTTTTGTCGGACCAGCCGAACGGCTCGAGTCTCCAGCCTGGGACCTCATTGGGGAGAAGAAGCCCCTTTAGTAGGGCAATACGGTTCAGGGACTATCTTTTTCGCCTTTTGTAATTTGGGATGCATCTTCTGTCAAAACTATGAACTGAGCCATCAGGGGGAAGGTCGGGAGACATCTCCGGAACGTCTGGCCGAGCAGATGCTCCATCTCCAAGCCCTTGGTTGCCACAATATTAATTGGGTTACCCCCACGCATGTCGTTCCTTTTTTGCTCCAGGCCTTGGAGAAGGCTATTCCTCAAGGCCTAAGGATTCCATTAGTGTATAATTGTGGAGGATACGAGAACCAGGATACCCTGCGTTTGCTGGAACAAATCGTCGATATCTATATGCCGGATTTTAAATTTTGGGATCCGGACGTTTCGGCGGAACTTTCCATGGCCCCGGATTATCCTCTGAAGGCCCAAGAGGCCGTTAGAGAAATGCACCGGCAGGTCGGGGATCTATGGATCGACTCCGGGGGCATTGCCCAACGGGGACTGCTGATTCGGCATCTGGTTATGCCTCAGGGATTGGCCGGGACGAAAGAAATCATGGATTTTATTGCTCAAGAGATATCGCCTCTTACTTATGTAAATGTTATGGATCAATACCGTCCTTGCGGACAGGCGCCCGGAGATCCGCGGATCAACCGCAGGCTGTATCCTGAGGAATATCGGCAGGCCCAGATTTGGGCCGAGGAGGCCGGACTTCAGCGGTTGGATCAGCCCAGGGGCCGCAGCTTATTGAGGTGGATGTAAACCATGAAAAGGATTTTGGCGATCGGCGATATCCACGGTTCTTACCGCAAGCTGGCCAGCTTGATGAAAAAAATAAAGATAGATCCCGAAAAAGACTTGATCGTGTTTTTGGGTGATTATATTGACCGGGGCGATCGTTCCAAAGAGGTGGTGGATTATCTGGTTGAACTCAAGAGGGAAATGCCGTCAACGGTTTTTCTCTTGGGCAACCACGAGCATATGCTGTTGGAGTATCTCAGCGGAAGGAATATTAATCCTTTTCTCTTTAACGGCGGCCAGAAGACCCTAAACAGCTATCTCGGCGAAGGCCGCCTGACATCGTTACGAGACCCCCGGAAGATTTTCCCAGAAGATCATCTGAACTTTTTTAAATCCTTAAGCCCCTTTTTCGAATTGGAAGATTATATTTTCGTGCATGCCGGCCTGAAGCGGGGGATTCCTCTGGAACAGCAGGATCTTTTTGATCTTCTCTGGATTCGAGAAGAATTTTATTATTCCAAGACTAATTTCGGGAAGACCGTCATATTCGGGCACACCCCTTTCCCGGAGCCCTTTGTGTATCACAACAAGGTGGGCATCGATACCGGGGCAGTGTATGGTAATAAGCTGACCTGTGTCGAGCTGCCTTCCATGACTTTTTATAGTGTTTAACAGGTTGCTGAAAAAGGTTCATTTACTGCGTTGCCCTCATCCTTCGTCATTGCGGCGTATTTCTATATACGCCTCATTTCTCAGGATTTCTTCGCATCGGGGGTGATGCTTAGGCCCATCCCTTCGGGACGGGTCCCTGGTTTCGGGCGTCTTGTCTCTGGACCTTTTTGAGCAACCTGTGAAAAATGAGTTTTCAGCAAACGGTTAATAGGGGATAAAGGGATTTGCTGTTGACCGAGGAGAATAATTTTGGTAATTTTCTCCATTCGAATAACGAAGGTTCCAATATTAACCATCTATTCAGTCCTTTTCAAAGCTGAGAATAGGGATGATGTGGCGGCCGCCTTGAAAAAGGCCGGCCATGAACTTGTTGATTAACCGGAGAGTATCGCCTGAACCTATTGCTGAAAGCCCAGAGCAAAGGGCTTTTTTGAAGGGTAAGATGAAAAAAAAGATTATTGCCGTGATTCTTTTTGTGTTCATAGGTGCGGCCGCCGAATGGGGGTGGGCCGAGGTGGCCAATCGGATTGTGGCCGTTGTCAATAATGAAATCATAACGTCCCATGAACTGGACAGGTTCATCAAGTCGCTCAATATCACTGACCTGGGGCGGATGAATCAGGAGGAAACCCAGAAACAATTGCTCCTTCAACTGATCGATAAAAAATTAGTCGAAGCCCAGGTCAAACGTCTGGGGATCCAGATCTCGAAAGAGGAGGTTGACAGGGCCGTGGCTCGACTCAGAAATGAGCAGGGATTTACTCGTAATGAGGATTTTACCGCAGCCTTAGCCAAAGGAGGCTTGACCGAAGGGGATTTGAGAAATAGGCTTAAGGAGCAACTCCAGAGGGTCCGTTTGATCAGCCGCGAAATCGGAAGCAAAATCGTGGTGCCCGAGCAAAAGATAAAGGAGTATTTTGAAAAAAACAAGGCCAAATACCGGAAGACCGAAGGCGTTCGTCTGGGTGAAATCATCTTGTTAAACCCGGGAAAAGCCTCCGCTGAAGAGAAGGATAAAATAAAACAAAAAGCCGAGGAAATCTGGGAGCGTCTGAAAAAGGGAGAAGATTTTGCAGAATTGGCCCGAAAGTTTTCTCAAGGTTCTACGGCGGCCCAAGGAGGCGATTTGGGGGTGTTTGCCTTGAAAGAGATCGATTCGAATCTAAAGGCGACCATCACCCAGTTGAAGCCGGGGGAAGTCAGTAAGGTCCTGCCCTATCCTCAAGGGTGGCAAATCGTCAAAGTGATCGCCCACCAGGAAAATCAAGATGCGACCTTGGCGGAGGTGAAGGAACAAATCCAGGAGGTGCTCTTTCAGGAAGAGGTCGAACTTCGTTTTGGTCAGTGGGTCAAACAATTAAAAAGCCGGGCCATTATTCAGGTTATGCCTTAGTTTGCAAGCAGGATTCAAGGATTCGAGGATTCCAGGGTTCAAGTGATTTTACTGCCACGTCTTTCACTTTAATCCTCGACCCCTTGGCCCCTAGAATCCTTTTTCATGCTTCGTGGTGCCCCACGGGGCATGTGAATTAATATGAAGATTGAACAGGGGCGAAGTCTTGTTTCCGGAATCTTCCCTTGATTCGTAGTATCTTTTTTATTAAATCACTCAGGGTCAAGGCATTCAGAAGAAAATGGCTCGAACGTAGAATATGAATATTTTAATCCGTCAAAGCCGTCAATGTTTGGAACAGGAAGTAACCATCAGGGGGTGGCTGGTCCATAAACGTTCCAGCGGCCGGATTCGTTTCTTAGTCCTGAGAGACGGATCGGGAATCTTACAGGCCGTGATGGTCAAAAATAAAGTGACGCCGGAGGTTCTTGAACTTTTTGATCAGTTGTCGCAGGAGACATCGTTGGCCGTTACCGGGGTCTTGCATGACGATGCCCGGGCCCCCGGCGGGGTGGAAATGGAAATTTCGGATTTAAAGCCGATGCAGATTGCCCAAGATTACCCCATCTCTCCGAAAGAACACGGCGTCGCCTTTTTAATGGAACACCGCCATCTCTGGCTGCGTTCGGCTCGGCAACAGGCTATCTTATGGATTCGTCATGAACTGATCCGGGCGATTCGAGATTTTCTGGATACCCACCATTTTATCCATTTGGATGCGCCTATCCTGACCCCGGCGTCCTGTGAGGGCACCAGCACCCTTTTTAACACGCCCTATTTTGATCAGGGCAGCGCCTATTTGTCGCAGAGCGGGCAGCTTTATATGGAAGCCGGGGCCATGGCCTTCGGACGGGTCTATTGTTTCGGACCGGCCTTCCGGGCTGAGAAATCCAAAACCCGCAGGCACCTGACCGAATTCTGGATGGTGGAACCGGAAATCGCCTTTGCCGATTTGGAAGAGCTGATTGCCTGGTCTGAACAACTGATTTGTTTTATGATCGGCCGTGTTTTAGAAAACCGGCAGGAAGAATTAAAACTTCTCGAAAGAGACGCTACCCTTTTGGAAGGGATCCAGGCGCCCTTCCCCCGGCTATCCTACGCCGAGGCCCTCGAAACCCTCAGGGGGGAAGGTTTTTCGGTGGCCTTTGGTGATGACCTGGGTGCCGAGGAAGAAACCCGCATCGCCTCCCAATTTTCTCAACCGGTGGTTGTCCATCGCTATCCGGTTGAATGCAAGGCTTTTTACATGAAAAGGGATTCTCAGGATCCAAGAGTGGTTTTGAATATGGACATCCTGGCCCCGGAAGGGTATGGAGAGATTGTCGGCGGGTCGGAAAGAGAAGACGTCTTGGAATATCTTCAAGACAGAATAAAAGATCACGGCCTCTCGGAAGATGACCTGAAGTGGTATTTAGATCTGCGTCGATTCGGCACTGTCCCTCATGGCGGCTTTGGCCTGGGATTGGAGCGGATGGTCGCTTGGGTTTGTGGATTAAAGCATGTCCGGGAAACAATTCCTTTTCCCCGGACCCTTTACCGGTTATATCCTTAAAGGGCAGACAAGCAGAGGATAATTTTTTATGCCGGCCAGGGTGGTAGAGGCCGTACTCCTGCAAGTGAAACTTTATGCCGAAGCCGACCTGATCGTCGATTTTTTTTCTCATCAGGCCGGGCGGATGCGGGGGATTGCCAAAGGGGCTAAAAAGAGTAAAAAGCGCTTTGTCAATTGTTTGGAACCGATCAACCGGGTCCGTTTACATCTTTTTGAAAAACAAAACAGTTCTCTGGTGAGGCTTGATCAGGGAGAATTGTTGGAGCCCTATCAAGGAATCCGGAAAGATTTTCGAAAGTGGGGGCAAGCTTCTTTCTTCTGTGAGATGATCAAAGAGCTGTTTGCCGTCGGAGATTCCAATGCGGCGGTTTTTGAGTTGCTTACAGAATCCCTGCAGGTCCTTGACCAAGAAAGAGGTGATCAGGAGATATTCTCCATTTTTCAAATTCGTTTATTGAAACTGGCCGGCTATGCCCTCTATTTGAGCGGGTGTCTGCATTGCGGGAAAAAGGCCGAGGCCATCGCTCTGCCATATTTTTCTATGGCCAGGGGCGGGATGTTCTGCCCGGAATGTTTAAAAGGGGACCGAGGGATGCGTTTATCAATGGGGGCTGTTCAAAGTATTCGCCAGTCGATGAATCTGAATATTCCCCAGGTCTTCCGCATCCGTTTTTCCCAGGAAATAAAACGGGAGATCGAAAGCCTTTTGGAGCATTTCTCCGGCCATGTTATGGGAAAAGAATTGAGCTCGGTTCGTTATTTAAGGCAGATCCAGGAAAGTTATAAATAATAGGTCCAGGGTTAAAGGTTCAGGGTATAAGGTCGAAATAAAAAGATTAGTGATAATGGAATCTTTTAAAGTTTTATATCTTATACCTTACACCTTATGCCTTGAACCTTACACCTATATTTTATAGGAGGTTATGTGCTTACCTTTCAAGAGTTGATTGAGGCCCTCAACGGATTTTGGGCCAAACAAGGATGCCTGCTGCTGCAACCCTATGATCTGGAAGTCGGGGCCGGGACATTTCATCCGGCCACTTTTCTGCGGTCCTTAGGTCCGGAACCCTGGAAGGTCGCTTATGTGGAACCCTCCAGGCGGCCGACCGACGGTCGCTATGGAGAAAACCCCAACCGTTTGCAGCATTATTATCAATACCAAGTTATCCTCAAACCGTCTCCTTTAGAAGTTCAGGATCTTTATTTGAAGAGCCTGGAGAGTTTCGGGATTCATCCTCTGGAACATGATCTGAGATTCGTGGAAGATGACTGGGAATCCCCGACTCTCGGGGCCTGGGGTTTGGGCTGGGAAGTATGGCTGGACGGCATGGAGATCACCCAATTTACCTATTTTCAGCAGTGCGGAGGCATCGATCTTTCCCCTATATCGGTTGAACTAACCTATGGGCTGGAGCGGATTGCCATGTATATCCAGGAAAAAGATAATGTCTATGACCTGAAATGGAATGAAGAGATCTCTTACGGGGAAGTTCATCTCCAAAGCGAATTTGAATTTTCCACTTATAATTTTGATCAGGCCGATGTCGAACAGTTGCGGACCCATTTTATTTCTTATGAAAAGGAAAGCAAGAGACTGGTGGCCTTGAAGCTGCCCCGGCCGGCTTACGATTTCTGCCTGAAGTGCTCACACGTTTTCAATATATTGGATGCCCGCGGGGCCATCAGTGTTACCGAAAGAACCGGTTATATTGGCAGGATCCGTGAGTTGGCCCGACTGGTCGCTCATGAATATCTGGCCCAGCGGGAGGCCATGGGGTTTCCGCTATTAAAAAAATAGGATTCCGGGGGTCAAGGGGTCAAGGATTGAAGTGAAAGAAGTGGAAGTAAAATCACTTGAACCCTTGAACCCTTGAACCCTTGACTCCTCGGATCCCTAATCTGGTTAAGGTGAAAAAATAATGGAACAGAATTTATTGCTCGAAATCGGAACAGAAGAGATCCCGGCCCGTTTTATTCCAGGGGCCTTACAAGCCTTGAAAGAATCGGCCCAGCAACGATTATCCCAATCGCGGTTGCATGTTAAGGAAGTGCAGACCTTCGGCACTCCCAGGCGATTGGCTCTTTTGGTCTTCGGTCTTTCCTCCTTTCAGGCCGATGCCGAAGAAAATATCATCGGTCCTCCAAAAACCGCGGCCTTCGCCCCGGATGGAAGTCCGACCAAAGTCGCCCTGGGTTTTGCCAAGGCCAAAGGGGTGTCCGTCGATCAATTGGAATATATCGAGACAGCCAAAGGGGTTTATCTGGGGCTCAGAAAGATACTGAAAGGATCGCCCACTGTCCAGGTCCTATCCGAACTTCTGCCTCTGCTGATAACGGAATTGCCTTTTCCGAAATTTATGCGCTGGGGAAGTTCCTCCCTCCGTTTTGCCCGTCCCATCCATTGGATTGTCGCCCTTTTTGGAAATGAGGTCGTTCCCTTCTCTTTGGAAGGGATTCATTCCGGTGATCAATCGTTCGGCCATCGCTTCCTGGCCCCCCAACCCATCGGGTTAAAAGGGGCTCAAGAATATCTGGAAAAACTGCGCCAGGCCTGGGTCATCGTTGATCCAGGGGAACGAAAAGAGATGTTGCAAAAAGGGATTGAAGCGCTGTCCGTTTCGGCCGGAGGAAAGGTCCTGACCGACCCTGCCTTACTTCAAGAGGTCAATTATCTCATCGAATTTCCTGAACCGGTTTCGGGTGGTTTTCATGCGGATTTTTTAAACCTGCCGCCTGAAGTCCTGATTACCTCGATGAAGGAGCATCAACGCTATTTCCCTTTATTGGATGACAGGGGAAAATTGCTGCCCCGCTTCATAGCCGTCAATAACACCCGGGTCCAAGATACGGACCGGGTAGTCAAAGGTCATGAAAAAGTCCTGAGGGCTCGTCTTTCCGATGCCCAATTTTTCTTTAGGGAGGACCTGAAAGAACCGTTAAGCCAAAAAGTGGAGGCCCTCAAGGGCGTGGTCTTTCATTCCAAGTTGGGAACCTCTTATGAAAAAGTCGAACGGATTGCGGACCTGGCCGTTTATCTGGCACGGACCCTGGCCTCCGAGAAGGAAGAGGCGGTCAAACGGGCGGCCTGGCTTTGTAAGGCGGACCTGACGTCCCTCATGGTTGGGGAATTTCCTGATCTACAGGGAATCATGGGGAGGGAATATGCCTTACGATCCGGGGAACCGGCGGAAGTGGCCCAGGGGATTTATGATCATTATCTGCCGGCAGCTATGGGCAGTGCCCTGCCCCAAACCCATACCGGGGCCTTGGTCGGGCTGGCTGATCGATTCGATACCCTTAGCGGATTTTTCGGGCTGGGACAGATCCCGACCGGTTCGGCCGATCCCTATGCCTTACGGCGTCAGGCCCAGGCCATTATTTCGATTATCTGGGACCGGGAGTATGTCCTGCCCTTCGAGGAAACCCTTTCACAGGCCTTGAGGGCTTATGACGCCAAACTGCCCGAAGAACCTCTGACCGTTAAAAAGAATCTAAAGGACTTTTTCGCTTTACGACTGCAACATCTTCTGGAAAGCGAAGGATTGGGCCGGGAGACGATAGAAGCGGTTCTGTCAGTTGGGTGGGATGATTTTCTGGAAGTTCGCTTGCGGGCCAAGGCCCTTCAGACCTTCCAGGATCATCCGGATTTTACCTCTTTGGCTATGGGCTGTAAACGGGCCTTGAATATCCTGAAAGGGATTTCTCCGGAGCAGGCCGGGACAGTCAACAAAGAACTCTTGCAGGAAGAACAGGAAAGGCATCTCTTTCAGAAGGTGGTGGAAAAAGAAGCCGACCTGGCCAAACTTTTCCAATTAAAGGGCTATAATGACTACCTCCTGCATCTGGCTCAATTGCGGCCGGCCATCGATGCCTTTTTTGATAAAGTCCTGGTCATGGCCCCGGAGGAGAGAATAAAAACTAACCGCTTGGCCCTCTTGTTTCAGGTCACCGCCCTATTTAACCGCTTTGCCCTATTTTCAAAATATTCGGTATAGAATAAGGTTTTGATTTTCGGTAATCCGGGAGGGAAGCAACCCGACCAATAATCGGGGGCTTCCTTGTCTCCCCCGGACTTCAGGATTTTCCCTTCCGGTCTCTACGGTTTTTTGACCTCCGTGACGGTTTTTTGACTTCTAAGACCTTCCTCAATAATAATTAATCCGTTTTTATTTTTATTTTTACCTGAAAGTTAATCGATTTTTCCAATTTAATTTGTTTTTAGGTTGTTTTTAGGTACAAAAAAAACCCATCTAAATAAAAAAAATATTTCCATACTAAAGTTATTTTCAAAAGTTCCGATAATATTTTAAAACGGTATTGTAATTGCATTGTTTAATAGCTGGGGTGGATGCCTGGGTTGTTTTACCTATGGGGAAAGCGACACGACTCTATCTGAATCTCTTTTTTTCACCCTCTCTTCCTCTAGGGGACGAACCGTTAGGGTGGCCATCCATATGCTCTCCCGCTGATTTTTGGGTAGGGCCAATAATAATATTTATAGTTAGAAAAAAAGGTTCAGGAGGTGGGTTATGAGAAAAGGGGAATGGGTTTTTTTTAGTGTGATTGTCGTTATTGGACTATTCATTGGGTTCTCCGGCCCCAAAACGGCCCTTTCGGCGGATGATACGGTGGTTATCGGTCTGAATTATCCGGAGACCGGACCTTATTCCAAACAGGGATTGGATCAGCGCCGGGCTGCGGAATTGGCCGTGGAGGAAATTAATGCCGCCGGGGGAATAATGGGCAAAAAGATCCAATTGGCTTACAAGGACACCAAGAGCAATGCCAAGATTGCCAGAGAAAATGCTATTGACCTTTTTGATAAACAGGGCGCCGTGATGATGTTAGGGGGGTCCTCCAGCGCCGTGGCCATTGCCTCGGGAAAAGTGGCCA
>Ga0233425_10004616_pt1 | contig 22863 bp, 25 predicted proteins | sample Watercolumn_Towu_2_FD_181712 | JGI IMG/M metagenome (GOLD analysis project Ga0233425, IMG submission 181712) | Freshwater microbial communities from Lake Towuti, South Sulawesi, Indonesia - Watercolumn_Towuti2014_140_MG | ecosystem: Environmental > Aquatic > Freshwater > Lake | place... | reverse complement strand
AGATGACATTTTTTAGGATTTTTCGTATCGATTTCTTATTTGAGGCAGCGATTCAATTTCGTATCGTTTTTTCGTGATGCAATTCGATTCATTGACAAATAACAGAGACAAAAAATATAATTTCAAAAAATGTATGGAGGCATAAAATGTCCGAAAATGTATCCGAAGCAAAATCAGCTGAATGGGATAAAGAGGTTATTAATCATAATGGTATTGTAATGATCGATTTCTGGGCAGTGTGGTGCGGTCCCTGCAGAATGATAGCACCAACAGTGGAGGAACTTGCAAAGGATTATACAGGAAAGATCAAGGTGATGAAGCTTAATACTGATGAAAATCCAGATATAGCAAGCAGATACAAGATAATGGGCATACCTACCATCATATTCTTCAAAAATGGCCAGGAGGCTGACCGTATTGTAGGGGCAGTTCCCAAGCCGCAACTGAAGGCAAAAATAGACTCTCTGCTCGGATAGGCATAATATATAATCACTCAGGAAGCAGTTTTCAAAATGCAGATGACAAGGATTTCCCTGGTTCTATTTGTTCTCTGTTTTGCGCTGTCATGCAGCAAAGCAGATGTCAGCCAGTATCACCCGCCTGCTCCGGAAGTCGGCAATATTGCCCCTGACTTCAGACTTAAGGACCCTGCAGGAAGGGAGATTGCACTGTCATCATACAAAGGCAAGGTTGTGCTTGTTGAGTTCTGGGCATCATGGTGTCCGCCGTGCAGGGCCACTGTACCTGAGTTGATAGATCTGCAGAACAAATATAAGGACAAGGGCTTTACTGTTCTTGGTCTCTCTATTGACGCTGACAGCGACGCTGTATCCGTTGTTGAACAGTTCTCACGGTCGAACAGGATAAACTATCCTCTGCTTATTGCCAATGACGATGTGATCAAATCATATAACATAGCCAGTATTCCTGTAAGCTTTCTTATTGACAGAAGCGGCAAAATAGCCGATATCCATATGGGTTATGTTGACAACCTTGGCAGGAAACTGTCCGGCCAGATAGAAAGATTGCTCTGATGTTCGAAAGCATCAGCGACAAACTTGACCTGATCTTCAGGAAACTTAAAGGCAAAGGCCTGATAAGGGAGGAAGATATTGATGCTGCCCTTAAGGAAGTCAGACTTGCACTGCTTGAGGCTGACGTCAATTTCAGGGTAGTCAGGGATTTCATACAGAAGATCAGAGAAAAGGCTGTCGGCAAAGAAGTGCTTGAAAGCCTCTCTCCCGGCCAGCAGGTCATAAAGATTGTGCATGAAGAGCTCTGTTCTCTGCTCGGCACATCCAATGCAAAGATAGCGCTCTCTCCGAATCCTCCGACAATTATCATGATGGTGGGGCTTCAGGGGTCAGGAAAGACAACCACGTCGGCAAAACTGGCAAGGATATTCAAGAAAGAAGGCCGCCGCCCTCTTCTCGCTGCATGTGATCTTCAGCGTCCGGCAGCCATAGATCAGCTTTCAGCGCTCGGCAGCCAGACAGGAATTCCGGTATATACAAATTTCACGAGCAAGGACCCTGTATCTGTTGCGGCAGAAGCAGTCAGGAAGGCAAAGACCGAGGCCAACGACATACTTATCATAGACACTGCAGGACGGCTTCATGTCGATGATGCCCTTATGTCCGAGCTGAAGAACATAAAGGAGACCCTGCAGCCGAAGGAGACCCTTTTTGTTGCCGATGCCATGACCGGACAGGATGCCGTAAATATTGCAAAACAGTTCAATGAACAGATTGGGATTGACGGGGTCATATTTACAAAAATGGATGGAGATGCAAGGGGCGGTGCAGCCCTTTCTGTCCGGGAGATAACGCAGAAGCCCATAAAATATATCGGTGTCGGTGAAAAGATCGATATGCTCGAACCTTTCCACCCTGACCGTATCGCATCCCGCATACTTGGCATGGGTGATGTCCTGAGCCTGATAGAGCAGGCCCAGAAATCGTTTGACCAAAAAGAGGCCGAATCTCTTCAGAAGCGCATCCTTGAGGATTCATTCACCTTTGACGACCTCAGAGACCAGATGAAAAAGCTGCGCAGCATGGGGCCGCTCGAAAGCATAATCGGAATGATCCCGGGCATGAGCAGGATGAAGGATGTGCAGGTTGACGAGAAGGAATTCGCAAGGATCGAGGCAATTATCAGTTCAATGACAGCCAAAGAGAGAAGAAACCATAACATCCTGAATGGCAGCAGAAGAAAACGCATAGCAATGGGAAGCGGCACTACAGTTGCTGATGTCAACAGGGTCATAAAACAGTATGTCGAGTTAAGGAAGATGCTTAAGATGTTCAAAGGAAAAAAGAATATCAAATTGCCGCGTTTCTTCTGATATCATCAACTTTACTTTACAAGTCATATTATATTAAAATTTCAGATATTTCTAAGGAGGTGTTTTTTGGTCAAGATTCGCTTAGCAAGATTGGGTTCTCACAAGAAGCCTTTCTACAGAATGATTGTGACAGAGTCCAGGACAAGGAGAAACGGACCGTTTATCGAGATCCTCGGCACATACGATCCGCTCAAGGAACCATCTGAGATAAAGATAGATGCAGAAAGGGCAAAGTTCTGGATCGGCAAAGGCGCACAGCCTACTGATACTGCAAAGAAGCTCATGCAGAAGGCCGGCATATAACTGATAATATCCCCTGGAGGCAGACCACAATGAAACAACTCGTTGAAGTTATGGCAAAAGCCCTTGTTGACAAACCAGATGAAGTTAATGTTAATGAGGTTGACGGGGAGAGAACCACAGTTTATGAACTCAGGGTTTCATCAGGTGACCTCGGAAAGGTTATCGGCAAGCAGGGCAAAACAGCTCATGCAATGAGAACAATCCTCAGCGCTGCAGGCACCAAGATCGGCAAGCGTTGTGTACTTGAAATCCTGGAATAACGGAGATATCTTTTAATACTTATTGAAGCAGCTCAGATAATCAGAGTAAAGGGAGTGAGGGGAGAAGTCCTCGCAACTCCCCTCCTGAACTTTCAATCCATATTATCCCCGCAGCAGCAGGTAAACATAGTCATGAGGTCCGGGACAGTCATATCAGGAACGATCCGCTCAATAAAACAGTCCGGCAGATCTGTAGCAATAGCTTTTTGTGGCATCGACAACCCGGAGGATGCAGCAGTACTCAGGGGTGCCATGATCAAGGTAGATTCCTCTGCCCTGCCGGTTCTGGACGAGGGCGAATATTATTATCATGAGATCATCGGACTTGATGTAATCACAACCAGCGGTGAGCATCTCGGCAGGATAGCAGATATAATCGAGACAGGCAGTAATGATGTATATTGCATAAAAGGCAATGGAAAGGAATATCTTGTTCCTGCCATAAGAGATGTGATCGAATCCATTGATATCCCCGGCAAATGCATGAAGATCAGGCCGATAGAGGGCCTGATAGACTGAGAGACCAGCAAGTCTGACATGGGCAACATATTCAGCATAGTCACTATCTTTCCAGATATGGTCAACTCATATCTGGGTTGCAGCATACTCAGGAAGGCGATAGAAAAAGGCGCAATTGATGTAACAGTTCATGACCTCAGGGCCTATTCCAGTGACAGGCACAAATCCGTTGATGACTATCCGTACGGCGGAGGCCCGGGAATGGTGATGAAGCCCGAACCTTTTTTTGACCTTATCGAACACAACTGGCCGGACAGGAAAGAGAGGAAGGTCATAATGCTCTCTCCACAAGGCAGAGTGTTTGATCAGGGCCTTGCAAGAGAACTTGCCGCAGAGAGGAAAAACCTGACCTTCTTATGCGGGAGATATGAGGCCATAGATGAAAGGGTCAGGGATAATTTTACAGATCTGGAAATTTCTATCGGGGATTATGTTTTAACTGGCGGAGAACTGCCGGCTTTGGTTATAATAGACGCTGTCTCGCGGCTGCTGCCGGGAGTGCTTGGAGATATGCAGTCTGCAGAGGATGAATCGTTCAGCCGAGGATTGCTTGATTTTCCGCACTATACAAGGCCTGAGGTGTATAGAGGGCTCGAGGTGCCGAAAGTCCTGCTCTCAGGAAACCATGCAGCGATAAGGAGATGGCGGCTGAAAGAGTCTCTGAAGAGGACAATGAAAAACAGGCCTGACCTGTTTGATAAATATTCTCTCAATGAAGAGGAACTGAAATTAATGGATGAGATAAAGGAGGATGAAGCATGAACATGATCAATGCAATCGAAGAAGGGTTCCGAAGAGACCTCGGGGTCTTCAATGTAGGAGATACCGTTAAGGTATATGTTAAGGTTGTTGAAGGCGACAAGGAAAGGATCCAGCCTTTTCAGGGCGTTGTGATAGGAAGAAAGGGATGCGGGACCCGCGAAAGTTTTACTGTAAGAAAGGTGTCATTTGGCATCGGCGTCGAGAGGGTCTTCCCTGTATGCTCACCTTCTGTTGACCGCGTTGAAGTCATCAAGCAGGGTCAGGTCAGGAGGGCAAAGCTTTACTACCTCAGGACCAAAAAGGGCAAGGCTGCCAAGATAAAAGAAAAGGAATACTTCGCCTAAAGATTTGTTCATATGGACATATACCGGCATGATGATGATTTCAGAAGAAATGGATATCTGATAATTGCCGGCACAGATGAGGCAGGACGGGGCCCAATTGCAGGCCCCGTAGTTGCCGCAACAGTAGTACTCCCGTCATCAACCCGCATCAAAGGACTGAGAGACTCAAAAAAAATCCCCGAAAAAGAGCGCGAACACCTGTTCTGGGAGGTTCTTGCATCTGCTGAAGATATAGGGATCGGCATATCAGACAACAACCAGATAGACAATACAGACATCCTGAAGGCAACAAAATCTGCAATGAGGTCCTCTGTCGAAGATCTTATCAATAACCCGGATTGCCTGATAGTAGATGCTGTAACCATTCCGAACCTGACAATAAAGCAGTTCCCTGTTATCAAGGCAGACGCAAAGAGCGCTTCTGTGGCTGCGGCATCCATAATTGCAAAATATGTAAGGGACCGGCTCATGATACATTTCGATAGTCTTTACCCGCAATATAATTTTGCAAAACACAAGGGTTACTGCACCCGCGAACATATGGAAAGGGTCGCAAAATATGGCCCCTGCCCTATCCACAGAATATCTTTCCGGCAGGTTCTGGAGCAGGAACTGCCTTTTTCATTGTCATGACCGGTTTTTGTGTCATATAATGTCCAGTATGATGATTGATGACAGGGAAAGAATAGACGAAGCATTAGAGCTGCTCTGGGTATTGAACGAGGACAAACATCCTGAGCTCAGCCATTTTATGGCAAATTCGGATGACCCCGACAACGAGGCATTGATCAGAACACTTCTTCATGATGAACTGGCATCTGTTTCTGGAAGCAATATATCGCTTACAGACAAAGGCAGGAGAGAGGCCCGGGGGCTTATAAGACGACAGCGCCTTGCCGAGCGCCTGTTTACTGATGTGTTCGAAATGCCTGATGACAGCGTAATGAAAGATGCATGCAAGGTTGAACACATTCTGAGCGAAGAGCTTACCGAAAGCGTCTGCACATTTCTCGGACATCCGCCAATGTGTCCTCATGGCAAGCCTATACCACGAGGAGAGTGCTGCAGAACATTCAGAGTGGATGTTACACCGGTAGTGATGAGGCTCTCGGAATTTGAGGTTGGCTCAAGCGGCAGGATAACTTTTATGGTGGCCTCAGATCCTTCGAGAATAAGCAAGCTTAATTCTTTGGGCATTACGGCAGGGAGCATAATCAGACTTTTGCAGAAAACACCCTCCTATGTACTGAACATTGATGAAACAACTGTTGCGGTGGACCCTGACATAGCAAAGGAGATATATGTCAGAAAAATCATGATATGATACTGACAACCTGCCGGCACTGATGGACAGCATAGACCAGAGGATGCAGAATGCCCTGTCTTCTCACGGAGAGGAACTCTGGAGATATGTAAGAGACACTAACCCGGATATAACCCTTAATGCCACTTATAACAGAAATTTAACGGAAGAGATGGCTGTTTTTATTGCAAAGAAACGCAGCACGCCATCTGAAGCACTTGGATTCCTCTCCGGCGATGCAAGGTTCAAAGACAGCTATAAACTCAAACTGGCGATATGTAAAAATCCTAAGACGCCTCAGAGAATTGTATTCTCTCATTTGAAATTTCTCCGCATATTTGACCTTGGAGACCTCACAAGAGACCAGACCGTGCCTATAACTGTTCGTCAAAAGACAGAGATGATGCTCCAGGAAAAGATCCCTTCAATGCCTTCCGGTGTGAAGAAGGCGCTGTCCAGGCGTGCAAGCAGCACGATAGTAATTATGCTTATGGAACGGGGAGATAAAGAAGTAATATCAATGTGTCTTGAGAGTCCGATACTTACAGAGGCCCATATATGTGCGATTATCAACAAGGCAAACGTGAAACCGCTCGTCATTCATTCGATTGCAGGGTGCCAGAAATGGTCAGTACTGTATTCAGTCAGATATGCACTGATACTGAACAACAGCACTCCAATGGTATATGTGACAAAGTTCATACCCGGGATGAGAACCCGCGATCTGCAGGAGCTGTACCTGAACCCTGATCTGCCCGGCTCTGCACGGCATTTCATATTCTTTGAGCTGAGGGAAAGGGGTGTTCCTGTTGAGGTCCCCCCGGATGAGGTCTTTGAAATAGGCGATGATGACTCTGCCAATGACGCCGGCAGTGATGACGGAGAAGTGCAGGAGCACTGATATGCATATAAAAAAACTTGCGGCGATATCCACTGCGCTTATGATCGTGTTCATGACAGGACCGATAGGATATATGTACATAGAGCGATGGTCCCTGCTTGATGCACTTTACATGACAGTAATAACTATCGCCTCGGTAGGTTTCATGGAGGTGCATCCTCTCTCTCCAGGCGGCAGGATATTCACAATGTTTCTTATTCTTGGAGGCACCGGCATTCTCGTTTACGGGGTATCAACCCTGATTGCATATATAGTTGAGGGTGAACTTTCAGATGCCTTAAGGAGGAGGAAGATGCAGAAAAAGATAGATGCGATGAGAGGCCATTTCATCATATGCGGGGCCGGACAGACCGCGCAATATATCATAGAGGAACTGACAAAGACCGGCAGGGATTTCGTTGTCATAGAGAAGGACACCGAAAAGAAGAAACTTTACGAAAACAGTCACTTCCCGATAATAGTTGGGGATGCTACCCACAATTCAATGCTCAAGGCTGCGGGGATAGGAAATGCATCCGGTCTTGTATCTGCCCTGTCTTCAGATGCAGAGAACCTGCTTGTGGTCTTTACTGCAAAGAGGCTCAACAGCAGCATAAGGGTAATATCAAAGGCTGTGGAAGAGGAGTCTGAGCAGAAGCTCAGAATGGCGGGGGCCGACAGCGTCGTTATGCCCAATTTCATCGGCGGCCTCAGAATGGCATCAGAGCTTATAAGGCCTTCTGTCGTGAATTTCCTCGATGTTATGCTCAGGTCAAGGGACAGAACAATACGGGTCGAAGAAATGGAGATAAGTGGGGGCTCAGGGTTCTGTGAAAAAACACTTCAGGAAACAGGCATCCCTGAAATGAGGAGTCTTACGGTTGTCGCAATAAAAAGACCGGCAACAGACGGTTATGAGTTCAATCCTCCCGCTGACACTGTCCTTGCCGCAGGAGACATTCTGATACTTATCGGAGAGACCTCAGAAATAAACAGGCTGAAAAGACCTGCAGACGCTCTTCAGTGAGACAGGGAGGTGCCGGAACTGTCCAGCTTGTCCCTGAGAGAATCCCCAAGCAGATTGAAGCAGATGGCAGTGACCGATATCATAATGCCCGGGAACAGCACTGTCCATGGTGCGGAACTTATGAATATCCTGCTGCTGCTTATCATTGAGCCCCATGTTGCAGAAGGGGGCTGAGAACCGAGACCGAGAAAACTGAGTCCGGCTTCAGTAAGGATAAACCCTCCGGTCTTTAAGCCAGCCATAACAAGCGTAAGCGGAATGCACTGGGGGAGTATATGCATGAGGAGTATCCTTGCCCTGCTGCAGCCAAGGGCACGGGCAGCCTCCACAAAAAGGGATTCCCTGAGCATAAATACATTCCCTCTGATGACGCGTGCAAATGATGCCCATCCAACTGCCGAGATCGCAATGATCACCGTATAAACTCCGGGTGACAGTATCACGGATATGCCTATTGCAAGAAGGAACGAAGGAAATGAGAGTATCAGGTCAACAACTGCCATAAGAAAAATGTCTGTCTTTCCTCCGATATATCCTGATACAAGACCCACGCCAAGACCAATTGTCATACATACAAATGCGGCAGTCAATGAGACGAATACAGATATCCTTCCGCCATGAAGTATGCGTGAAAAGATGTCCCTCCCCTTGTTGTCAGTGCCCATGATATGTCTTGATGAAGGCGGTTCCTTGATGCTGTCGAGATCTATCGCATCAGGATCATAAGGGGCCAGCAGCGGTGAAAAAAGAGAGGCAATAATTACCATAAAAAGCACTGCTGCGGATAATCTACCTGTCAGCGCCATGCAGCCTCATCCTCGGATCAATGATATGGTAGACCAGATCAACGATCAGATTTATCACCACAAACACCGCAGTTCCGGCGATTATGCATCCCATAATTACCGGATAGTCCCTTTTCATTATGCCTTCCATTGCATACCTGCCTATCCCGTCCCATCCGAATATGGTTTCGGTGAGTACTGCGCCATTAAGATAGCTGCCGAGCTCAAGGCCGATGACAGTGACAACAGGTATAAGGGAGTTCCTCAGTATATGAACGGCGTAGATCCTGAACTCTGACAAACCTTTTGCCCTTGAAGTCCTTATAAACTGGGCACTCAACAGTTCAGCCACGCTGATGCGGGTCACTCTGACTATGGCTGACAAGGCAGGAAGAGCAAGAGTAACTGCCGGAAGCAGAAGGTACTGAACTCCGCCGGTGCCGGACGGGGGCAGCAAATTCAGTCTTAGACTGAAGATCAGCATCAGGAGCAGTCCGCTCCAGAAGACAGGCATACTAATGCCTGAGACAGTGATCACGGATATCAGCCTGTCTGTTGACGGCCTTCCGACTGCAGCAGCAAATCCAAGCAATATCCCCAACGGTGCTGATATCAGCATGGCCGTCAGCGCAAGCCTTGCAGTATTAGGGAACTTTTCAACAAGGTCATCGGCAACATTCCTGTTGGTAAAATAAGATCTCCCCATCTCTCCTTTAAGAAGCAGGCCGACATATCCTGCATACTGCCTCAGAATGCCTTTGTCTGCTCCTATCTCCTCCCTGATCTTTGCAATGATCTCAGGGCTTGAACGCTCTCCTGCGAGGCTGAATACCGGGTCGCCTGGCAGTGCCTTGACGAGGGAGAATGTTATAAAAGTGATTCCGAGAAGAAGAGGAATGAGCAGTGCCGTTCTCTTCAGAAAATACAGACTCAAAATGAGATCTCCATGCCCTTGTCAATGCTGTAGATAGGGTATATCCTGAACTTCTTCAATCCTGGCTGCCTGACTATGTACTCGTTCTTGTGCCAGAAAAATACCCAGGGCGCATCGCCAGCAATAGTTATTTCAGCCATGGCAAAAGCTGCAGACTTATCAGAGGCTGACATGCTTCTTCTGGCCCGGTCGATCAGCGCATCAACAGCGAGGTTCGTATATCTTGTCCTGTTTCCACCGGCCCCGTGATTTGATGAGTGAAAGAGCGGGAAGAGAAAATTCTCCGGATCAGGATAGTCCGCCCACCAGCTGAGCCAGAACATATCAGGTTCACCATTGTTCACAGCAGACTTGTATGCGCTCCACTCAAGCGGTCTTATCTCTACTTCTATGCCAGCCTTTTTAAGGTATGACTGGACTATCTCTGCTATATCAATATTTTCAGGATCGGCCGAGACAAAAAACTTGAGCACCCTTCCCTTCAGTCCTGACTTTATGGCCAGCATAGCTGCCTTTTCCGGATCATATGACTGCATGTCAGGCATATTCCAGTTTCTCAGGATATCCGGTACAGGACCATGTGCCAGCCGGCCCCTGCCCTCATAGTACGTATGCAGTATCTTTTCTCTGTCTATCGCCATTGAGACAGCCTTTCTCGCCAATGGATCGCTCAATGGAGGTTTTGAGCAATTTAGTCCCAGGTAGTAAGAATTTATACCTTCAAGTGAAGATATGAGCCCTTTCCACCTGTCCGATTCCCTGTATCTCCTGTACTCCGAGGCAGATACCGATAGAATGTCGAGATTTCCAAGTTCAAATTCTGCAGATGCTGTTATATCCTCAGGTATGATCCTGTACATAATACCACTGATGGCAGGTTCTCCTCCAAAGTAATCCGAGTTGCGATCGAGCATCACCGAGACATTATGTCTCCAGCCACTTAGCTTGAAGGGCCCTGTTCCTGAAGGATGATATGCAAAGTCTCTTCCCCATCTTTCAGCATCCTCTCTCGGAATGACATATGCAGGAGGCATTGTAAGAAGGTGCAGAAAAGGGGCGAAAGGCTCTTTCAGCGATATCTGAAGGGCGTGATCATCAAGCACCCTTATCCCTGAAACATGGACGGTTTTTCCTTTAATGTATTCTGCTGCTCCTGATATCCTTTCGAGCACCCATCTGTTTGGAGATCCGGTATCAGGACTGAGCAGCCGCTCAAATGAGTATCTGAAATCCTCAGCTGACACATGCCGTTTGTTATGGAATCTTATATTTCTGCCAAGATAAAAAGTATATTCTTTCCCGTCTCTGCTTACTGTCCATCTCTCAGCAATATCCGGTACTATCTCAAGCTTTTCATTCAGCTGCACAAGACCATTGAATAACTTGGCGGCTATCATTCCGCCCGTAACATCCACAATATGGGCAGGGTCAAGGGTGCTTGGATCATGCGCAAGGCGCTGATGAAGATACCCATCAATTCTCTGCTGCGGTCTGCAGGCGAACAACAGAACAAGCCAGAGACAGATCAGTACTGATCTGAAGACCGGCCTGATTTCAGGATCCTTTGTCTGTCTCTTCATCCTCAATATGCCTGAATATCTCGAAGACAGAGATAAAGACGGCCATTATCAGCGGCCCCATTACAAACCCGATCATGCCAAAAAGCTTTATCCCTCCAAGCACACTGAACAGGATAAGTATTGTCGGCATCTTTGTCCTTGATCCTATGATCACAGGGCGGAGTATATTATCAACCATACTGATCACAAGTGTACCGTACAATACGAGGCCTATTCCCTTTAGCAGGCTTCCATTAAGAACAAGGTATACAGAGGCAGGTCCCCATATGGCAAAGGTCCCTATCATAGGGACGAAAGACATAATGGCCATCGCTACTCCCCACATGACCGGAGAGCTGATCCCTATAACAGCAAAGGCAAGCCCGCCGAGAAGTCCCTGTATCACTGCAACGGTGGCACCGCCATAGACAGTAGAGACTATCATGTCCTTTACCTGCGTAGAAATATGCTCCTTCTGCTTCTCATGGAATGGCATGAAGTCCTTTGCTGCTGTCAGAAAACCGGGACCATCGCGCAGCAGAAAGAATGCAGTAAATATCATGAAGAGGAAGTTCACCAGGATAGAAAAAAGGTTTGTCAGCTGCCCCGATATGTTCTCCACAATGATCTTTGCATTGTTCCTCAATGCTTCTGCAAGGACCTCCTGCGGGGGCAGTTCTCCGATTACAGGTCCTATCCTGGCAAAATACTGTGAGCTCCTAATGCGCTCATAATACGACTTGACAGATTCAAACCACTCTCTGTCAATACTCAATATGAAGTTCTGCGTCTCTATAACAAGGATCGAAGCAAGATAGGCAATGGGACCTATAAGTACAACAAGCATCATCAGTATCGTGGCGACGGATGCAACGGACCTGAACCTTACATACCTGCATATGTAGGCATATACAGGATAAAAAACGATAGAGAGCACAACTGCCCACCCTATTGCAGCAAGAAACGGGCTTATGATCTGATACGCAAGATAACCGAGAAGCGCAATCAGGAAGAGAAGCATCGGTGTAGAAAATCTATTTGTGTTCATGGCAGGCCTCCACAAATTTTATGAATATGGCTTTGGATATCTCATTATCCATTCTCTCAGGGTGCCACTGGACAGCGATAATATTCATTGGATCCGGATGGTACAGCCCTTCAATCACACCGTCAGGAGAGAATGCAAACGGAATAAGGCCCTTTCCGACCTTCCTGACTGCCTGGTGATGGCTGCTGTTGACCTCATGATCTCCTGCCTTAAATAGGGGATTATCATCAAGGCTGATTTCGTGCCGGCCCTCTTTATGATCAAATGCATTATCGATCTCTGACCCTATATCCTGATACAGTGCTCCCCTGAAAAAAACATTTATCAACTGCATGCCGTAGCATATGCCGAGTATCGGCCTTCGTTTTGAAATGGCTTCACGGAGCATGAGCAGCTCAAAATCTGTCCTTTTTCTGTCCTCAGGGTCTATGGGGAAAATCTGTCTTTCTCCATATCGTTCAGCTGCAATATCCTTACCCCCTGGTATCAGAAAGCCGTCATAGTGATCAGCAATGCCTCGTTTTCTTATATGAGGGTGAATGAATTCTGCCATGGCACCGGCATTATTCAGAGCCTGGATATAAAGTTCAGGCTGGTTAGGCATCGTATGGCCGGTTGTGACTGCTATCAATGGTCTGTACCCCATATCTGACCCTATATCATCCGTCCCGGAAGCCTGTCTGTTGGCACACCTTCAGTCAGGACAGCGATGCCGTTTACCAGAACATGGCATATGCCTTCAGAAGTCCGGTATGGGTCGCTGAAAGTTGCAGCATCCCGGATCCTGTCCTGGTCAATGACCGTCAGATCTGCGAACATCCCTTCTCTGATGCAGCCCCTTCCTTCAATGCCGAAGATAGAGGCAGGAAGCATCGTCATTCTGCGCACTGCCTCAGGTAATGACATCAGTCCGCTGCCGAGCACATACTCCCTGATAAACCTCGGAAATGTGCCGAATGTACGGGGATGAGGTTTGCCGAGTCTTGTGGGGCCTTCAAGACAACGGGCAGAACTGTCAGAGCCAACAGCACAGTATGGGAGCAAAAGGAATTTTTTAAGGTTCTCTTCATTCATCGAAAAGAAGACTGCACCGACACGCAGTCTCTCATCTGCAAGGATATCCATCACAGTCTCAATCTCATCCGTCATCTTCTTCCTGCTGATCTCAGTTACTGTCATACCCTCCATCCATCTCCGCTCAGTGCCTGCTACAGAAGAAATGACTATTCTGTCCCAGTAAGAACTGTCAGCTGCCTGGACTGTCAGTTCAGCACGCAGTCTTCTGCGGGTTTCAGGGTCTGAAAGGCGCCTGATCTCCATATCATTGCCGCCGTCGAACATCCATTGAGGAAAGATGGCGTCAAGGTCTGTGCTCGATGCAATATAAGGATACCTGTCACAGGTCAGCTCTGTTCCTGATGACCTCGCATTTTCCATCAGTCCAATTGCCTTCTCTGCCTTATGCCAGTTTGAGACCCCTGCTGTCTTTACGTGTGATATGTGAACCCTTACGCCTGTATCTCTGCCTATTCTTATGACCTCGCTTATGGATTCGTGAAGTCTGTCGCCTTCGCTTCTCATATGACTTGTGTAGATCGCTCCATGCCTCCTGAGAACTCCTGCAAGGGAAATCAGCTCATCTGTATCCGAATATATCCCGGGCGGATAAATAAGCCCTGTTGAAAGACCTGAAGCACCCTCATTAAGGGCCTTTTCGAGAAGGCCTGCCATCTCGGCGATCTGGCTGCCGGATGCGGCCCTGTCGTCATATCCAACAACAGCGCCCCTTATATTTCCATGTCCTGCGAGCATTCTGAAATTGACGGCAGAACCTCTTTTCCTGATAAGATCTCTGTATTCAGAGACGCTGCTCCAGCGCTCCCTGATTCCGAGCTCTTTGAGATCATCTTCGCGCCTTTCGAGCGCCCGCCCGACAAGTGGTGCGCCTGACATGCCGCAGTTCCCGTTGATCTCTGTAGTGATGCCCTGGGAGATCTTGCCCACTGCCCTCGGATCTGCAATCAGGGTAAAGTCGGAATGTGCATGTGAATCTATAAAGCCGGGGGTGACTGTCAATCCTGATGCATTTATCAACACTGCAGCATCACTCTCAGGTATCTGCCCCACATGTACTATTTTGTCACCTGATATTCCGATATCAGCATGGAACGGATCAGAACCGGTTCCGTCATAAATAAGGCCGCCCTTAATTATCAGATCAAACATCATTCTGAACACCCTCTGTACTGCCAAAAAAAGAATCCGGAGATCTGATGCTCTCCACAAAAAATGGCAGGAGGAACGCAGCAGCGAACCTTACCCTCTCTATAAGGCTTTTCCTTGTTCCCTGGGCAGCGGTCTTATTATACTGTGCGCTTATTCTGTCCTGCAGGATCGGAAAGCATCTCATCGTGAGCCCCATAATATGGAAAAACTCGCCGACAGGCATTCCGGTCCTCTCAAGCGGCCTCAGCAGCCTGTACATGGCAGAAACTACAGCACCTGATGATGTCCATGTCATAAGCACCTTTACGCCTCCGATCATGAGAATGAAACGAAAGCTCCTGACAGCTGCATAATGAAGCCCATCTGTCGTGATAATTGCCGGACCCGCACTAAAAAGAACCCTGCCCGGATGCTCGAGCAGATTGCCGAGAAATGTGAATATTGTGAAAATGGATATCGGTATCCAGCCTGCCTTCAGGACCCTTGAAGGGAGGAACAGAAAAAGGCAGACAATGACTGAACACAACAGGGCATAATAAACAAGATGCGGAAATATGAAGAGCGATACTGCATAGACAACATATGCGGTTATCCGCAGTTCAGGGGACAACTGTTCTGCCGTACTTGGCTATTGTCTGACCATCAGGCACGGCAGACATATACCTGCCTATACCGCTCGCTATGGACCGGGCAAGATCCGCCCTGTATGAATCCCTGCTGAGCAGCTTTTCCTCTGCCGGATTGCTGATAAATGATACCTCAACAAGAACTGAAGGCATCTGTGCGCCGAAAAGGACATAAAACAGGGCCTGTTTAACTCCGTGGTCAACAATATGATTATAGTTCTTCGTCATGTTGGTGATCAGATTCTTCTGTATATAGTTGGCGAGCTTCAGGGATTCATCACGCTTGTTGTCACGGCGCAGATCGCTCAGCATCATGTCCAGAACATCCCTGCCCTCATTCATCTTCTTCATCTTCTTCAGTGATATGGCATTTTCACGGGCAGCGACCTTCATCGCCTCCTCGTCATTTGTCCAGTTAAGAAAATATGTCTCTATTCCCTTTGCATCCCGCCTGGGACTTGCGTTTGCATGCACTGATATGAAAAGGTCGGCATTATTGCTTATTGCGATCGCAGTACGCTGCTCAAGCGGGATGAAGATATCTGTCTCACGGGTGAGAATTACCTCCATATTTGGATTGCTGGCAAGTACTTTTTTTAACTTGAGGGCAATATCAAGAACAACGTCTTTTTCGTAGAGATTGCCAGGTCCCACAGCGCCTGGATCGTGTCCCCCATGGCCGGGATCAAGAACTATCCTTTTCTTGACGGAAGCAGCTTTCTTCTCTCCATAGATGTCGATCACCAGGCGAATCGGATCTTCCATTGTTATGATCTTGTAATCCGTCATCTTGTCCAGATCGAGCACTACCCGAACAGTATCCTTGTTGTTCTGGCTTGCCCGGACTGATTTAAGCATGCCGTTGTCAACGGTGATCGTCTTCTGCAGATCTTTTTTTATTGTACTGTTCTTGAGGTCAAAATAAAGCCTGTCGGGATTTGAAAGACGGTTCTTGGAGTATTCAGCATGATCGGAAAGTCCGATCACAACCCTTGTGTAATCAGGAAAAGACCAGAACTTGATCTCCTTTACATCAGCCCTCTCTGCAGAAAAAGAGGTGCAAGGCAAAAACAATGCAGCAAGGAGCAGAACAGGGAACAACAGTCTTTTAATGCCTATATTGGTACTGCTTGCCATCATAGCTCAGACAGCCTGGACCGCCTTTATATCAGGGATCTCTTTTCTTATGCTTGATTCAACGAGATTCTTCATTGTCAATGCTGACATGGGACATGTGCCACAAGCTCCCTTTAGTTTCACGTATACCACTCCATCCCTGACATCAACAAGCTCAATGTCTCCGCCCTCGGACTTCAGGCTTCCTCTTATCTTATCAAGCGCATCTTCTACTTTCTGTCTTAGCATGCAATTTTCCGCCTATTAAATAATAGATAAATATGCCTGGATTATTCAAGTAAGTTATCATGGATCAAGCTCTTTCCATTTAAATTAATGTAATAATTTCGTCAGAGCTGAAGATAATTGACCGAATTATCACCTGAACTTATCCTGAAGATACTGTCATCAGCAATAATCGATTGCAGCTGTTCATGCTGTATTTGATTGTAAAACACCGGCCTTATCATCGACTCATCGTCAATATTGCCGACAAGATTTCCCGACAGAGCCGGATCAAGAGACAGAATCCTGGAGATGAAGAGTTTCCGGTACAGCCTGATATGCGTATTGATATTGACCCTGTCAGGCTGGAGTCTTCTGAAGAAGTCGATGCACCATTTCAGCAGTTCCTCATCCTCATAAGGGAAGCCGGTCAAAAAATCGACGAATATCTTTATCCCCACATTTTTTGCGCTGAATATCATCTTTTCGATATCGTTCCAGTAAAGCGGACACTTTTTGAATGAATCAACAGTCAGTGTTATAAGATCCACACCTGACTGCTTCATGAGCCTGAAGAGTTTCTGGTTGTAGTTAGCAGGCTTCATATACACGGACCAGGAAACAGACGGGCCGGAGTTCTTTAAACGGCTGCAAAAATCAATACTTTGATCAAGGTCCTCATTAAACTCGGGATCGCAGAGATGAAACCTGTCAATACCCATTTCACTAAAGGATTTCAGCTCGGCAATTGCATCATCAGGGTCCCTGAAGGCAACAGGAGAATTGGCCTCCAGGCAGTATATGCATGAAGAGCTGCATCCCCTGTGCGTCTCGAAACCTGCAATGCCGCCTCTCCTCATATATGCATCATAATCTGTCAGTCCGATCTCCCTTCTGCATCTGAACTCAGGATGAAACCCTGAGCTGAACAGTCCTGACGGCGGCGCATCACTGACTATCTTCATGAGGATCTCATTAATGACCGGCTCAGCATACCCTGAAATGCCATAGTCAGCACCGATATACCGGACAACACCCTCAGGATCAGCAGTAACTGCAGCGCCGCCTGCAATGACCTTAAGTCCCTTCTCTTTCAGGTAGTCCGCAACCGATCTTATGCCATCGAGATAAAACTCATTGCCAGGGTATAGAACGCTGTCCAGATTCCTTACTGTAAGCAATGAGATCTCCGGGCAGAAGTCGCATATGACATCTCCCAGTTCGTCCGAACCTTCGGAAAAGCAGAGGTCTGCAAATCTTATATCATGACCTCCGTCCTTCAGGGCAGCAGCAATATACTCGAGTCCGATAGGAGGGACCGGCGGGGATTTGACCTTATTGGGATTGACCAGAAGTATTCTCATGATTGCGACGAGATTTACATGAAAAAGACCTGTTGAATGCTCAACAGGTCTCGGATATCATTATCATGCGTTCTTTTTAGGGATTGGCAAGCGTTATTACAAGAGTATTCTTTACCCTTGCAATATCATAAGTGACGCCGGAAGGCAGCAATTCTACATAGAGATTTACCAAATTGGCACCGCCGGTCTTGTCCTCCTCCACAAGCACCTCGCCTATGTAAGAGGATTTAAACCTGAAGGATTTATCGGTTGCGTTGACTGCCGGCTTTATCTTCAGTTTGAGCCATTCCTTGCCGTATTTTGACTCTATTTCATCGCCATATTCGAGATGACCGTTAGGATTTGTCACATTTATTACAAGCATTGCCTTGTTTTTGGCCTCGATTATGGAGACCTTGCTTACAGTATAAAGCTGCGACTTCTCCTGCTTCTTCTCTTCTTTTGCAGGTGGTGCGACAACCTTCTTTGGTTCTTCTGCGGGAATCTTTACAGTCGGCTTCTCTTTAACCGGATCTGTCTTTGCAGTTGGAGGCGGCAACTTTTCCTGAGGCTTTACCTCTTTTGTCTGAACCGGCTTTTTCTGCTCTTCTTTTTTAGGTTCAGGCTTTTCTTTCCTTGCAGGCTCTTTTACAGGCTGAGTCTTCTGGACAACCTGCTGCTTTGTCTGCTTCTGGTCTTCTTTCGTCTTTGCAGTCTTCATTGGCTGTTCAGGCTGCTTCTTCTCCGACCTTACAGGAATGCTGTGCTCGACCTTATGCTCATCCTGCTTTCCGACAGTCATCCTGCCTTTTGTCCTTTCTGAGGACATGCGTGCTGATATCTGGAAGGACTCTGCCCTGTCGTACATAACATCTACAACTGCGATACCGCCGGAAAATTCGGTCGGAGTTATCTTCGATGGGGCAAGTGTCCCATTCCCTGAGGTGCCCAGTATTACATCATTGCCAACAAGATTGAAGTTCCTGGCAATATTATTAAACCTGTCATAAGCCTCCACCTTCACTTTGAAGGCCTGTCCTGAGACTGCGGTGTCAGGTGTTACAACGACAAAGTGATCAGGTTCCGAGTTCGATATCTTTATGGTCTGGGACCTGCCTGACTGCTCCCTGTTTGCCTCCTGTGCAATGATCTGTATATCCTCAGCCTTTTCATATTTAACCTTTACAACAGCCTGCCCGCCCCTGAACTCTGATGATGCAACTGATGAAGGCTCAACCTTTGAACTTCCGGTCGATGACAGCCTGATTCCGGCACCGGCTGAGGAGTAATTGGCTGCAAGGTTATTGAAAGAGTCATATGCTGCAAGTACAAGTTCAAACTGTTCACCTGCAACAGCAGTCTCGGGAGAGAGAAGTTTGAAATATGACAAACCGGCAGGAGCAACAGTAATGCTGCCTGTTTTTCCCTTGCTGCCTGTTACACCATCCTGGATCTCTATCAGCAGATCGCCGGTCTTCTCAGAAACAAAACCTACAGAAGCAGTGCCGTTCCTGAAATCTATTGCTCCGCCTGAGGCCATCCTTACTGAAGAGATGCCTGATGTAGTTATCTTAAGGTTCTTCCCTGTATCAATGTCCTGGATTGTATTGTCGAATATGTCCTTTGCAACCACTTTGAGATCAAACACAGCACCGGCAACAACACTGGCAGGAGACTGGACATTAAAATGATCAAGCTTGTTTGGAGAAATGATGATCTCCTTCGATATCACAGGCACTGTACCGCCTGATTCCCGTATCGAAAAGACTATCTTTTCAGCCTTCTTGTTATTGACCAGCACATTTGCGATTCCACCGGAAAAAGAGGATGATGTAAGGACAGAAGGCTGAACAGTTGCACTGCCTGTCACATCAATCCTGAAATCCTTTCCTGACTCTGCAAAATTGGTAATAAGGTTGTTGTTTGAATCATAGACCGATGCCCTAATCACGAAATTTTCTCCGGCAACAGATCTGTCAGGAAGCTGAAGCGTGAAGTGGTCGAACTGTCCGGGTTTGATAATGACAGTTCCGGCAAGGGCAACACCGAAGAGACAAAGGTTTAATAATATAATAAAAAGAGATCTGGATATTTTATGTGACGATTTTTTCTCTTCAGCCATCCCTCATCCTTTAATGATTTATTGAGATATATAAAATCATATTTTGCAGAGCTATGTCAAAGAAAAATAACAAAAAATTAAAACCTGAGGACCGATATTCCCTCGTTCATTATGCTCTGCAGCAATCCGGCATCAATGTCAGTGTCTGTAATGAACAGCCTGCCCTTGAAACTCTTTGCAGCAAAGCCCGGCAGAAGCAGCCTGTAGCGGGTATTTTTCGGTCCCAGAAAAGCGGAGTTGTTCATTCGCTTATCACTGTATTCAAGCGAAAGAAGAGACATTATCTTTTTTGCAATGCTCTGCTTTGCCTCCCATGGTTCAATATGCGCAACATCAAGACCAAGCCTGCGAATATAGGACGCCTCCTGTTCGGAAACATCAGAGAACTGGATGATCTTCTTTCTGTATCCGAGATCAATCAGAATATCTGCATTGATACGGTAATTCAGACCTCTTTGCGGCTTAATGCCCATCTGTTCATTGGTTGTGAATGGATATCCTGAGGCCTCTATGACTGTCCGGACGAACGCAGTGCCTTCCATGCCTGCAGCATCAATAATGACTCCTGGATTTCTGTTCAGGAAAGTCCTTTCGTGGTCAGAGATCTCAAAAACCTTTACATCCCTGTCGCGGAACCAGGAGATCAGCTGATCCGGGGTCCTCAGTTCATTGCCGGAAATTATGCTTACAAGGGATATATCGCTTTCAAACGGGCCTCCTGACTTGCCCTGAACAATATAATCAGACCTGTACTCTATCTGCGAAGTCCCGCCTGAAACAATCCTTGCATCCTCATTTACCTGATAACCTGACTCCTTCAGGATAGTCCCGGTGAATGTTCTCATGTCGTTTCTGCGGTCAAGCCTTACAAGTCTGTACTCAGGCCATGATATCTCAAGCATGTTCCTGATCTCTTCAGGAAATTCCCCGTTATAATCAATGACAAGGATCCGGTTGTCATGTAGATCGATTATCGGGAAGACTCCTGAATCAAAAGCAAAATCGCTTTTTTCGCTCAACGGGAAATATCTGAATCCTTCCCTTTCGATGGTAATGTCATTTCCCAAAAAGAGGAAAAGCTCGCGGATATTGCGAAGAAGGACAGATCTGTCAACCGGCTTTGTTTCAGACAGAATTCTTTCATCAACCCTTTTCCTGATGATCTTTTTTCTAACAGCCGCAAGTTCTGCCTTCTGTCTGAAGATGGGAGAAGCTGAAGCGGTCCTGCCGAGGTTCTTCAACGGGACCCTGACAACCGTGCCTTTTGATATTGAGCTTATGCTCTTGATGCCAGGATTGAGACTGAGAAAATCAGAGAGAAAGGAATATACGATATCGTCGCTTAATGAATATCCCGATGAAAGCAGCAGGTCTTCAAGTGAGATGGCCTTCTGCAGGCGAATGGTAAGGATCTTGCCTGATGAGACTGCATCAATCGTCTCTGAAGAGGCCTGCACAGGGAACAGAGAGATAACGATGGCAAGCAGAATGACAATTGGCATGATATTCCCGGACATGACCTTCGGCATCATTTCTTTCCGACGATCAGCGGGCCCTGAGACTCAAGTCCGCTGATTGACAGACTCTGACAGCTTCGGTCTCTGACTGCTGCAATATGGAGCTTTTCGAATACTGCAGCCTCATCCCTGCCGCATATATTCGTCCTGTAAATCCTTTTTATCGATCTCTCAAGACCTGCAGACATTGCGGTTTTTACAGCCTCCCCCTTATCGTCAAGTAACATTATCATGTTATGTGGTGAGGATGCAAACAGCTCCGGCAGGCACCCATTCATGCTTTTTATGCTGAATATGTAGATATCGTGGCCTGCCAGTATGTCATCTTCAATCACGCCTTTAAGTGAGCTGTTGTCTTCAACTTTGCTGATCTTGATCTCATAGCCGCTCTTAACGACTGAAACATATAGCGGTGTCATACCGGGCTTTGTTGTTCTTCTAACAGGCCATATCAGGACCAGGAGAGCTAAAATAAGCAATGCGGCAATAGAGAGAGGCACTAACAGTTTACGCCTTGATGATGAGACCCTGACCGCGACTGAAGATTTTTCCGGCCTTTTCTCATCATAGTGTTCAGGTTCAAGGGATGCCTCTATGAGTTTTGGCTTCGCTTCGTTTATCTGTTCTTCAGAAGCTTCATCACCTGTCAAACTCCGGGCAGTCTCCTCTGTTTCAGCATCGCTTGATCCGTCACGGTATGACTCCCTGTGATGCACAAAAGTGCCGGGGATGCTGACATGCGGGTCAAGCTCCCTGATCCTTTCAAAAAGTTCCTCGGACCTGATCGTGTCGCCGCGATCTTCATATATCCTTGCAAGAGTATGGAGATACTTCTTTTCCTCCATAACAAGCCCCATCTTGGCCATTATCTCGACGATAGCAAGATATGCCCTCTCTGAGTATGGGTCTGTATTTATGATCTTCTTGTAGATGGCGATCTTCTTTTCCTTCTGAGCAAAATGCAGCTTATCGACTGCCTCGAAAAAATAAGCTGTCGCCCTCTTCCTGTCACCCAGTTTAAGGTAAAGGTCGCCTATGTAATTCAGGTTTTCTGCTGTAAGCGGCTTCTGTTTTGCCACCTCTATCTGTTTTTCGATGCTTACCATAGTACTGCTTCAGTATCTCACTTTCTTATATTGGAAGGCCTGCTGTCTGCCATCCGAACGATAAGCAGAGTTGATTCTGAAGAGAGCACATGACTGATCTCGCCGGGTTTAATATCTGCCAGTTTCTCCCTTACCCATTCCGGCAGCCTTTTCATCGACATCTCAAGCAGCTTTACAGCACCCTGCCTCTTTTTTGCCGCAGTTTCAAATGTTATTCCTTCAGTAACTTCCTGGTGAACTTCCAGCGCAAGAAGTCCTTTTTCGATCTCGTCATCCCTGCCATAACTGACCTGAAGGACCTCGATGCGGGCTTCGTGTATGTTCCGGTCTCTGCTTTCCGTATCCAGGCTGATCTTGCTGCCTGCATCAGCCTTCGCTGACATGGCCTTTGCCTTCTCCTTTTTCAGCTCTTCCTGCAGTGCATCCCTTTCAGAAGAGACCATGGCAAGTTTCTCCCTGAGTTCATTTGCCGCCCTGCCGCCTTCCTGATCCTTCAAGGCAAGGGCCTTCT
>Ga0233425_10004615_pt1 | contig 22868 bp, 21 predicted proteins | sample Watercolumn_Towu_2_FD_181712 | JGI IMG/M metagenome (GOLD analysis project Ga0233425, IMG submission 181712) | Freshwater microbial communities from Lake Towuti, South Sulawesi, Indonesia - Watercolumn_Towuti2014_140_MG | ecosystem: Environmental > Aquatic > Freshwater > Lake | place... | reverse complement strand
AGATAAGGGAAATCAGCGCGGAGGACATCGATCGCGTCACTGCAGCGGTGACGGCGGCCGAGGCCCGGACCGACGGCGAGATCGCAACGATCGTCAGCGAGCGTTCCGACAATTACAACGACGTGCCGCTGATCTGGGCCGCGCTCGTCGCGCTGCTGGCGCTGTCGGTCTATGCGGCGCTGCCGGAGTTCTACATCGGCCTGCTCGACCGGATGACCGGCGGCTGGCATGTCTGGACGATGCGCGAGTGGCTGACGACGCTGGTCTTTGCCACCGCGATCAAGTTTCTCGCGACCCGCTATATCGTCGCCTGGTGGCCGCTGCGCATGGCGCTGACCCCCGGCGCGACCAAGACCCGCCGGGTTCGTGCGCGGGCCGTGGCTCTGTTCAAGGCGTCGACCGAGCGCAGGACGCGCAGCCGCACCGGCGTGCTCATCTATCTGTCGCTCAAGGAGCATCGCACCGAGATCGTCGCCGACGCAGCGATCGTGGCGAAGGTTTCTCCCGATGCCTGGGGAGCTGCAATGGCCGCGCTGGTCGACCACCTCAGGGGCGGCCGCCCCGGCGAGGGCATGGCCGCCGCCGTTACCGCCATCGGCGACGTGCTGGAGCAGCATTTCCCACGCACCGGCAACGACCCCGACGAAATCCCCAACCGGATGATCTGCCTGTGAACGACGACGCGAAGCCGGTCGAGACGATGTGGCAGGGAAAATACATCACCGTCCGCCGCGAGGGGACATGGGAATATGTCAGCCGCACGCGCGGCGTTCGCGCCGCCGTGATCCTCGCGATCGATGACGGCCATGCAATCCTGGTCGAGCAATATCGCGTGCCGCTGAAGCGCGACTGCATCGAGCTGCCCGCCGGGCTGATCGGCGATACCGACGAGGGCGAGCCGGACGAGCAGGCCGCCGCGCGCGAACTGGAGGAAGAAACCGGCTACCGCGCTGCGCGGATCGAGACGATCGGGGAATTTTCCTCATCGCCCGGCATGGTCACCGAGACCTTCTCGCTCGTCCGTGCGACCGGGCTCGAGCGCGTTCATGAGGGCGGCGGGGTCGATGGCGAGAACATCATCGTTCACCGCGTTCCGCTGGCGGACGTGCCGGGCTTCATTGCCGAACAACGCCGGCTGGGGAAGATGATCGACGTCCGGCTGCTGTTGCTGCTGGCCGGCAACATATTGGGCGACGCGGCCTGAACGCAGGCGCCGCCCGCAACCGTCAGAGGTTGATCGGCCCCACCACGAAATTGTCGGCATAAGCTTGGAGCTTTAGCTTGCGCTCCGGCCCCGCCACGACATGCGCCGTAAGCCCTTCGCGCTTGGCGTAGGCCGTGGCGGCCTCTAGCGTCGGAAAGGTCAGGCGGATCTGGCCACGCGTATCGCCCGAACCGGCCCAGCCGGTCAGCGGATCCGGCCTCTTCGGCTCGGCCGGCTCATATTCCAGCACCCAGCTGCCGGTGCGGGCGCGGCCCGACTGCATCGCATTCTTGATCTGCTGATAGATACGCGCGTGCGCCATTTGATCGTCCCGAAGGCTTGGAATCCGGACTTCCCCTTGCCGCACCGGGCCGACCCGCGTCAAGAACGCTGCGCGGCCTTCTTCGTGCGAAGCGTCGGATCGGCGGCGGCCGGGTCGTCGGGCCAGGGGTGGCGCGGATAGCGCCCGCGCATTTCCTTCGCCACGGCCGACCAGCTGCCCGACCAGAAGCCGGGCAGATCCTTGGTCGTCTGGATCGGCCGCCCTGCCGGCGATGTGAGGCGCAGCGTCAGCGGCACGCGCCCGCCGCCGACCATCGGATGCTCGGACAGACCGAACAATGCTTGGGGCCGGACCTCGACCGCCGGCCCGCCCTCGGCGGCATAATCGATCGGATGGCGGCTGCCGGCCGGCGACTGAAGATGGTCGGGGGCCAGCCGGTCGAGTGCCTGCTTCCCTTCCCAGCCGAGCAAGCCGTGGAGTGCATTGACCAGTTCGCCGGGCGCTATGTCGGAGAGACGCCTGCGCCCGTCGACCAGCGGCGGAAACCAGTCGTCGAGCGTCAGCATCAGCATTGCGTCGGATAGATCGGGCAGGTCTCCCCCCTGCGCCGCAGCAAAGGCGGCCCGCGCCCGCAGCGACTGGGCGGCGTCGCTCCAGTCGAGCAGGTCGAGACCGCGCGTGCGGACCGCGTCGACCAGCGCCGCCGCGATCATCGCCGACGACGCGCTTTCGTCGCGCCCGGCGGACAGGACGATCGCCCCCAGCCGCCGCTCGCGCCGCGCCTCGACCGCGCCGGTCGCCGCGTCGAAGCGGGCCGTGCGGCGCAACTCGATATGATCGGCGAACAGGCGCTCGACATCGGCGGCTTCGATGGGCACCGCCGACAGGATACGCGCGCCCGAGGCGGCGCCCTGTATCTCGGCCACCGCCAGCCATTCGCTGCGGGCCAGACTGGAGGTCGCGTCGAGGCGGAAGCCGCGCCCGCCGCTCGATATCCAATCTTCGCCCGAAGCCGATCGACGGCGAGCGATCCGGTCGGGATAGGCGAGCGCCACACAGGCAGCGACCATCGCATCGTCGCGCTCCTGACCCTGCCCCACCAGCCGCGCCCAGCGCGCCGCGAGCTGGCGCGCCGAATCCGCCCGACGCCCCCGCTCATTTCGCCAGCGGCGCAGGCGCAGGTCGAGATCGGCATCCTGCCCGCCAAGACCGCGTTCCGACAACAGCACCGCAACTTCCGCCGCCGTGCCGGCAAAGCCGCCTTCTCCAGCGCGGATCAGCATATGGCCGAGGCGTGGCGGCAGCGGCATCGCTGCGATCGCCTTGCCGTGCGCGGTCGGGCGGCCATCGGTATCGATCGCGTCGAGCCCGGCCAGCCGTTGGCGTGCCTCGGCGACGGCGGCCTCGGGCGGCGGATCGAGCCAGCGCAGGCTGGCGGGATCGCTCACCCCCCACAGCGCGCAGTCGAGCGTTAGCGACGACAGATCGGTTTCGAGGATTTCGGGCGGGTCATAAGGCGGGAGACCAGCCGTCGCCGCCTGTTCCCAAAGGCGATAGACCACGCCCGGCATTTGCCTTCCCGCGCGTCCGGCGCGCTGGGTCGCCGCTGCCTGACTCGCCCGCTCGGTCACGAGCCGGGTCATGCCCGCCGCCCGATCATAGCGCGGCCGGCGGGCCAGCCCCGAATCAACGACGATGCGGAGGCCGTCTATCGTGATGCTCGTCTCCGCGATCGAGGTGGCGAGCACCAGCTTGCGCGTGCCGCTCGGCGACGGCGCGATCGCCGCGCGCTGCTCGGCGGGGTCGAGCGAACCGTGGAGACGGTGCAGGATCACGTCGGCAGGCAGGCCGGCGAGCCGCTCGGCGGTCCGCTCGATTTCCGCCACCCCGGGCAGGAAGGCGAGCAGGCTCCCCTCTTCTTCCGCCAGCGCGCGCCGGATCGCGGCGGCCATGTCATCCTCGATCCTCCGCTCGGCCGAACGCGGCAGGTGGCGGATCTCGATCGGGTGGCTGCGCCCGGCGCTCTCGACGAGCGGCGCACCGTCCATCAGCGTCGAGAAACGGCCGCCATCGAGCGTCGCCGACATCGCGACCAGCCGCAGATCGGGCCGCAGCGCCGATTGCGCATCGAGCGCCAGCGCCAGTCCGAAGTCGCTGTCGAGGCTGCGCTCATGCACCTCGTCGAACAGCACCGCCGACACGCCCGCCAGTTCGGGATCGGCCTGGATGCGGTTGACGAAGATGCCCTCGGTGACGACCAGGATACGCGTGTCGGCCGACTGCCGGCTGTCGAGGCGGGTGGCATAACCGATCGTGCGGCCGACCGGCTCGCCCGCCAACTCGGCCATGCGCTCGGCCGCAGCACGGGCAGCGAGGCGGCGCGGAGATAGCAGGAGGATACACCCCTCGCACCAGAGCTCGCCGAGCAGCGCGGGTGCTACGGCAGTGGTCTTGCCGGCACCTGGCGGCGCCACCAGAACGGCATTGGGCCCGTCACGAAGGGCGGCAAGCAGTTCAGGCAGGACAGCGTCGATTGGTAGCATCGAACCGGCTTTGGACCCATAAGCGCCTCCCTTTCAAGGGACGGAAGGGGTGGGTGTCGGCGGGAAGGGGTTCGATGCCCCTTGGCGACGTCAATCAATCGACCGAGGACGCTCGCTTTCGCTCGCGACCCACCCCCGGCCCCTCCCTTGAAAGGGAGGGGTGAAGAGCCGGTCAATAAGCGCTGGCGACCGCGAATTGCGCGGCTTCGACCCGCACCGCATTGGAGCCTCATGCTGAACGACAAGCAGTTTCGGCGGAATGGCGTCAAGCGGCAACATCGGACGGGCATCGGACCCATAAGCCCCTCCGTTAAAAGGGAGAGGTGGAAGACGAGTCAGTACGCGCGCGCCACCGCGAACTGCGCGGCTTCGACCAGCGCGGCCTTGGCCATGCCATTGGGAAAGCTGGCGAGCGCGTCGATCGCGCGCTGCGCATAATGACGCGCGCGGGCGGCGGTGTCAGCCAGCGCGCCGGTCTGGCGGAGGAGCGCGGTCGCGCGGATAAGATCCTCATCCTCGTTGCGCAGGCCTTCGATCGCCTCGCGCAGGAACTCCCGATCGGCACCTTCGGCGCGGGCATAAGCGAGGATGACGGGCAGCGTCACTTTGCCGTCGCGGAAGTCGTCGCCCGCGTCCTTGCCCATTGTCGCGCCGTCCGACTCATAATCGATGATGTCGTCGACCAGCTGGAAGGCGATACCGAGATAGCGGCCATATTGGTCGAGCGCCTCCTCGACCGCCGGTTCACGCTCGGCCACGACGGCGGCGATCTTGCAGGCGGCGGCGAAGAGCACCGCCGTCTTGGCGGTGATGATCTCGAGATAGCGCTCTTCGCTCGTCTCGATCCGGCGCTGCGCAGTCAGCTGATTGACCTCGCCCTCCGCGATCACCGCCGAGGCGTTGGACAGGATGCGCAGGACGCGCAGCGAGCCATCCTCGACCATCAGCTCGAACGAACGGCTGAACAGGAAATCGCCCACCAGCACCGAGGCGGCATTGCCCCAGATCATGTTGGCGGTGCGGCGGCCGCGGCGCAGGCCCGACTGGTCGACCACGTCGTCGTGGAGCAGCGTCGCGGTGTGGATGAATTCGACCGTCGCGGCGAGCTTGAAGTGGCGCTGCCCGGCATAGTCGAGCAGGCGCGCGCAGGCGAGCGTCAGCATCGGTCGCATCCGCTTGCCGCCGCCCGCGATCAGATGTCCCGCCAGCTCGGGAATCAGCGGAACGTCCGACTGCATCCGTTCGAGGATGACGGCATTGACGGCGTTCATGTCGTTCGCGACGAGCGCCATCATCGGCTCCAGCGACGGAGCGGAGGCGCGGCGGATCGGAGTAACGGTCGCGGTCATGGGCTTGCCCATGGAATGCGCGCGCGCGAAAGGCAAGCCCGGAGGCCACCTGTTTCGGCTCCAGCCGAGGCTTTTGGCAGGCCGGATGAAACTCGCCCTTGCCAAAGCGATAGGCTATACTCGATAGGCGGCGGGCAGCAGAACCGGGGGGCGTGACGCCACATGGCCGACGAGACATTGAACCGCTATCGCGAGAGCATCGACAATATCGACGCCGCGCTGATCTTCATGCTCGCCGAGCGCTTCAAGATCACCAAGGCGGTGGGCGAACACAAGGCCAAGACCGGCCTGCCGCCTGCCGATCCGGGCCGCGAGCAGGTGCAGATAGAGCGTCTCCGCACGCTCGCCAAAAGTGCCAATCTCGACCCCGACTTTTCCGAGAAATTTCTGCGCTTCATCATCGACGAGGTGATCCACCACCATCGCAAGGCCGGCGCCGCCGGCTGATCCTCCGACGGACGGAGCGAGGCCATGTCCTTCACCAAGGCGGTCGACCTGCTCCGGCTGGCGATGATGTGCAGCGGCCGGCGCGGCGTATCGCTGAGCGAGGTAGAGGCGGAGTTCGCCTGCGTCCGCCGCACTGCGCAGCGGATGATGGCCGCGCTGGAAGAAGCCTTTCCCGGAGCCGAGCGCCAGATCGGCGAGGATGGCCGCCATTATTGGCGCCTGCCCGCCCGCGCGATCGCGCCCCTGCTCTCCCCCACCGCAGACGAGCTGGCGGCGATGAGCGCGGCGGTCGGCGAACTCGATCGCGCAGGAATGACTGCCGAGGCCGGACGGCTGCGCGCGCTGGGCCAGAAAGTGCGCGCGCTGCTGCCGCCCGAAAAGGGCAGCCGCCTGGCCGTCGACGAGGAAGCCCTGCTCGAGGCGATGGGCTATGCCGCCCGCCCCGGGCCGCGCCCTACACTCGATGCCGACGTCGATGCGGCCATCTCGCACGCGCTCAAAGGCCCGTTTCACCTGCGCATCACCTATCAGAGCCGCGCCGAAAGCGCGCCGAGTGTCCGGACGATCGCGCCTTATGGGCTGCTGCTGGGGGCAAGGCGCTATCTGGTCGGCGTGGACCTCGCCCGCGATGACGGGCGGCTGCGCCATTACCGCGTCGAGGACATCGGCGAGGCGGCCCCGCTCGACACGAGCTTCGATTACCCGGAAGATTTCCACCTCGCCGACTATGCCGAGCGCGCTTTCGGCTCCTTCCACAATGACGCCGAATATGGCGAGGTCGTCTGGAAGTTCGCGCCTCACGCCGCCGACCGCGCGCGACGCTTCCTCTTCCATCCGCGCCAGACGAGCGAGGCGCTGCCCGACGGCTCGCTGCTCGTCCGCTTCGCGGCGTCCGGCCATCTGGAGATGGCCTGGCACCTCTACAGCTGGGGCGATGCCGTCGAGGTGCTCGCGCCGCCGGCCCTGGCGGACATGGTGCATCCGTTCCGGCGGACCGACTTCAAGGCGCTGCCTTAACCCGTAGCCGTCTCAAGCGTTTCGTCCGCAGCGGCTATCGGCAGGACGCCGCCGTCCGCAAGAGAAATGGACGGCTGGTCGAGCATCTCCAGCAGATCCTCGGTCGAGATCGACCCGCCGGCTTCGGTCTGCTCCGCGAGGATGGACTCGGCCACGGCCCGAGCCATTGCCGCGCATTCGACCAGCCCCTGCACGAACGGCCGGTTGCGTAGCAGGAACGGCAGCGCGCACAGATGCACGCGCTTGAGGGCGACATCCCATTCGCTGCCGCAGGTTAGGTCTTCGGCCGGATTCAAGCCGCTTTTCCAATCCTCTCCTTCTGCGAGCGCGCTAGCGCAGAGCTGCAGACGCAGCGTGGGAAAAGGGAAATGGTTGAGCGCAGCCGTCTGCGGGCCGCGCGCATCGATCAGCGCGTCCACCCGGCCGGTCCAGGTGGGCGACCGCACCCGCCAGCCGGGAGCGGAGCCCGGCGCGATGTCATAGTCATTGCCCAGTGCGAACAGATCCGCGACGCCCGCCTCGTGCAATGCGAGCATGCGCTCGATCGATAGATGGGGGACGGCCGCATAATTGTCGGTGAACACGCGCTTGAGACCACGGTGCAGGCGCGCGAGATCGGCTGGCGACAGTGCCGGGATCACCTCGGCAAAGACCTCATGCGCCTTCAGGATCGCGATCCGCCAGGACGGCGTCCGATGATTGCGGTGCCATGCCTTCACATCGGCCAGATTGGCCCGCGCATGCGCCCACGGGCCGCTCGTCCGGCGCCCCGCGAAATAGCGCTCGGCGAAGTCATCGGCGGTCGCACCGGCGAGGCCGATGCCCTTCGCCCAGTCCGGATCGGCTGCTTCGAGCGCGCGTGCGAACAGCACGAACAACCGGTCCAGGTCGCCATCCTCGCCGCCTATGCAGGCGACGGCGCTTTCCCGCGTGAAATGCTCGAGTTCGGGCAGCGGGTGCGGAAACCAGAAATCGGCTTCGGGCAACAGACCGTGCCGGCTGAACAGTGTCGCCCGCCAAGGGGTTGCAGGCAGATAGACCAGCCGCCCGTCCCGCTCGACGAACTCCCCGCGCTTCATCGCGATAGCCACTACCGCATCAATGGCCGAAAGCGACGAGCCCAGCACGCCGATATGCGGCGACGCGGTGTCCTGGGCCGCACCGCCCGCTGCCTTGCCAGTACGCTGCGCGCCTATCGTGCCTTCCGGTATGATCGGGCCATAGCCCGAGGCCACGATCACCCGATCGAATTCGTCTTGGAAGACCGATCCTCCGCTGTCACGCCAGTCGACCCTGCAGCCATGGGGCAAGGCTACGACATCGAACACGTCCGCGCGTACATGGACCGGAATCGACACGGGGCTGCGTTCCGCGGCAAGCACGAACTGGTCGGCAAGCCAGGCGCCGAGCACGACGCGCGGGAAAAAGGCGGGCTCGTTGCCGGCATCGTCGGCGATGCCCCACGCCTCGAGCCTGCTCCGGGGCTGGCGCACGGCCCAGGCGTTGAGCGGCTCCACCACCGGCGGAATCTCGATCCCCCCGATGTTGGACAGCGCATGCGGGTCGTTCAGCCGCTCGGAATAGGCGAGACCCGGCCCACAGACGTCGCTGCTCTCGAAAACGACGATCTCCCGCGCGACGCCCGCACGCGTGAGCGCTTCGAGCATATAGGTGCCCGTCGCCCCCGCCCCGATGATGGCGATGCGTTCGCCCGGTGCATGGCGTGGGCCCGCGGTCGCAGAGATAGTCCTGGTCATGACAAAGCGGCCATCAATAGGACCTCTGTAACGCGTCCGAAATCATGGAGTTCCGGGACCGGACCGATCCGCTGACGATGCCTTTCACGACTCGAACTTTGGCATGTCGAGCGACAGCAAAGCAGGGCGACCGTTTCTGTCACCCCTATGTCCTACACCGATCCTCGTCGAACTTGAGAAGGACGAAGGACATGAGCATCGGCTTCGAACATCAGCCCATCGGTCGCTATATCGTCGACATCGATGGCTGCCTGCGCGCGACGGACCAGCGTTATGTGGACGTGCGCGCGCTGCGGGCGCTGCATGGCGGAATGGACGAGGATGCGCTGCTGGTGCGCGAACTCCACGGCGAGACGATCCCGCTGGCAGCGGACGAGCACGTCGAGCTCAACGAGCACAGCGTCGCCTTTTTCCGCAGCTGCACCGGCCCGCGCCTGTTTCGCTACTGCATCCCCAGGGTGACGAGGCACGGCTGGACGGGCGCGCGGTCGATCGCCGCCTGAGCGGTCAGGCGAGCAGGTCGACCGTCGCGTCCGCCATTTTGCCTGCGGTCCGGAGCGCGGCGGCGCTGGCGGTATAGAGCTGGACTCCGATCATTCGGTCGATGCTCTCATCGGCCAGATCGACGGCGGGTGCAGCGACCATGCCATCAGCATCGGCAAGTGAATTTTCCGGATCATATTCGGCGCGGTAGCCCGGCTCTGCCTCGAAACGGACCGCCACGCCGCCGCCGGGCTGGGTGCGGCCGACCGCGCGGATCGGCTGATACACGGCGGGGACGGCTGCGGCGGTGGCAGCGGCGGTCGCGGGCGTGTTGCTGGGCAGGGTGCCGAGCGTACGGGCGTTGGCGACATTCGATGCGGCGGCGGTGACGATCGCCTGGCCGAACTGCATGCCAGATCGCGCGATGTTGAAACTGTCCATGACGATGCTCCGGTTCCTGCCCGTCATCGGCCACGGTCGCCCAACAAAGGCTTCAGCGACCCGGTTAAAGCGATGGTAAGCGCCTTTCGACGGCAAATGATGCGCGGGCGGAACCAATTGGCCTGCGGCCCATTACCCTAGTCGCGAACTTGCAATATCGCTGCCATGGGGCAGGATGTCATGGGACCAGGGGCATGAACAGGATTCTGACGGGCGCTACCCTCATCGCCCTACTCGCGCTGCCGGCGATGGCAGGGGCGCGGCAGGAGCAGAACGAAGCCGAGAAGCAGCCGAACCGCGTCGAGGATGTCGGCCGGAGCGCCGGCAAGATCGCCTCGCAGCCGGCGCGCGACGTCGGCGTCGCCAAGACCAATATTCCGCCTGCGCTGCAGAGCGCGGCCGAAGCGCCCTACAGCCTGACCGGCATCAAGACCTGCCGTGACATTTCCAAGGCGTTCGCACAGCTGACCGAGGTGATCGGACCCGACTTCAAGGCCGGCGACAAGCCCAAGGAAAACCGCGCGGGCAAGCTGGCCGAGGCGGGCGGCAAGACGATCGTCAATTCGATCATCCCGTTCCGGGGTCTCGTCCGCGAAGTCACCGGTGCGGCGCCTGCACAGCGGCGGCTGGAGCGCGCGATCGACGCGGGTCTGGCGCGGCGCGGCTTCCTGCGCGGCGTCCACCAGACGCGGAAGTGCAAGACAGCCCTCAAATAAGGCTCTCGGCTCGGTCGCCACGCAAAGCGCTTTGACGGCGGACGATCCCGCTCTATCCTCCCATTCCCATAACGATGGAGAGGACTCATGCTCGTCATGTTCGTCGGCGCCGACCGCGTCGAAACCGCCGTCAACGCCTCGCAGGTCACCTTCATCTCGCAAGTCACCGAAGGCACGCGCATCCGCTTCGGCGAGGGCCGCAGCGTGACCGTCACCGAGCCGCTGGGCGAAGTGGTTGAGAAACTCAACTGGGGCATGCGCCCGCACGAATAAGCGGGCGAGATGGCACCGGCTGAGCGATCAGCCGAGGCTTTCGTCGAGCAGGCGCGCGAGACGCAGGCCGCCGCGCGCCACCTGATGCCGCAGCACCGGGATCAGGGCCACGATCTTGCTGTTATCGAGCACCGGCCGGGTCCCCGGGATCGGCGCGCAGGCGTCGCCGAGCAGTGCGGCATAGGCATCATGCGCGACCTGCCAGCTCTCGCGGCTCCAGTCCTCGATCGTACCGGCGGCTTCGGCCGGCCGATCCGCAACGGGCACCGTCGAGAGAATCCCCATCGGTCCACCCGGCGGGGTAGAGATGGCGCGATCGGCGAGCAGCCCGTCCCAGATGCTGTGCAGATTGCTGCTCGGGCGAAAGCCATAATCGGCCTTCATATCGTTGCCCCCGCGATCATGCCGGTCGCCCGCGTGCAGCGGCTGGTGCAGGTCGCCCATGAAATGGACCAGGAAGACCAGCGCCTCGACCCGCACCCGTGTCGGCTGGCTGCGGTCGGCGAGCAGGCGGACGTCGCGCTCGATCTGCCGCGCGACACAATTGCCGTCGGGGCAGTTCGCCTTCAGGTCGAACGGCCGGCACACGTCGATATTCTGGTAATGCCAGTTATAGGCGTAGCTGTAGCGGTCCTTGAGGGTCTTGACGCAGTCGGCCCAGACCGAGGCCTGCTCGATCGTGCGCGCCGGACAGGTCGGCGTCTCGAGCAAGTTGCTGCGCGCCAGCAGCCGCTCGATCCGCGCGCGCGTCTGTGGCTTGACCGAGGCCATGGCGATCGTCGCAACGGTCTCATGCCCATATTCCCACCAGGCGTGCGCCGGGGTCGCGGCGCCGAGCAGCGCCGCCAGCATCAGCAGGAGCCGGATCATTCGCCGATGCCGTAGAGCTCGACGCGGTGCGGCTCGTCGGCGCGCGCCATGCCGCGATACATGCCCTGGCTGTTGAAGCACCAGCCGCCACGCCCCTGCGCGTCGACGCTGATCAGCCCGCCGACCCCGCCGAAGGCACCGATCTCGCCGATTACCGCGCCCGCCGCCTCGTCGAGGCCTGCCCCGCCCAGCCTGACGCGCGCCGACAGTTCGTGCGCCGCGCCGACCCGGATGAAATGCTCCCCCGATCCGGTGCAGGAGGTCGCCGCCCCCGCATCCTCGGCCCAGGTGCCGGCGCCGATCACCGGCGAATCGCCGATGCGGTTCCAGCGCTTGCCGGTCAGCCCGCCCGTCGAGGTCGCCGCCGCGACATGGCCCCGCGCGTCGCGCGCGACCGCGCCGACGGTGCCATATTTGAGGTCGGCGTCGAAAGTGCCGCCCTTGCGCAGCTCTTCATATTGGCGCCAGCGCTCGTCGGTGTGGAACCAGGCGGGGGCGACCTGTTCGATGCCATGTTCGGCACCGAAGCGGTCGGCACCGCCGGCGGTGAGCATGACGTGCGGGCTCTGCTCCATGACCGCACGGGCGAGAGTCACCGGGTTGCGCGCCTTGGTGACCGCGCTGACCGCGCCGGCATCGCGGGTGGCCCCGTCCATGATCGCCGCATCGAGCTCGTTGATGCCGTCAGCGCTGAAGACGGCGCCACGGCCCGCGTTGAAATAGGGATCGTCCTCCAGCACGCGCACCGCCGCCTCGACCGCGTCGACCGCGCTGCCGCCCGCCGCGAGGATCTTCGCGCCGGCATCGAGCGCGGCGGCCAGCACGACGCGCGCATGGCTTTCCTGCTCGGGGCTGAGGTTCAGCTGGCGGAGCTGGCCCGCGCCGCCATGGATGACGAGCGTCCAGCCCTCGGCCGGCGCGCTCCAATAAGAAGAGACAGTGCGTTCTGTAGACACGGGTTCATCCGGATTATCGGGGCTCCGCGCGCGGCGGCCGCCCGGCATGGCAAGCGAACGCCGTCTTCCCGCGCGCTGCGGGACCCCGGCGGAACCGCGCTTGGCGCTCCTCCGGAAAAGCCGGGGCGAACCGGCATGACGGCTGTTCTCATCAGGCGTTTGAGCCTATACGGGCGGCATCGATTTTCAAAGAGCGGAATCCCATGTCCCTTCGTCCCTGGCGTAACATCGAGCGGCGTAAGTCGCGGCAGATCATGGTCGGCAAGGTTCCGGTCGGTGGCGATGCCCCCGTGACCGTGCAGACCATGACCAACACGCCGACCGAGGATGCGCGCGCCACGATCGACCAGATCCGGCGCTGCGAGGATGCGGGCGCCGACATCATCCGCGTCTCCTGCCCCGACGAGCCCTCGACCGCAGCGCTGCGCGAGATCGTCCGCGCGGCCAAGGTGCCGATCGTCGCCGACATCCATTTCCACTATAAGCGCGCGCTCGAAGCGGCCGATGCCGGCGCCGCCTGCCTGCGCATCAACCCCGGCAATATCGGCTCGGCCGATCGCGTCGCCGAGGTCGTCCGCGCGGCCAAGGCCAATGGCTGCTCGATCCGCATCGGCGTGAACGCCGGCAGCCTCGAAAAGGATCTGCTGGAGAAATATGGCGAGCCCTGCCCCGAGGCGCTGGTCGAAAGCGCGCTCGACCATATCAAGCTGCTCCAGGACCATGATTTCCACGAATATAAGGTGGCGGTGAAGGCGTCCGACGTCTTCCTGGCGGTGTCCGCCTATATGGGCCTCGCCGAAGCGGTCGACTGCCCGCTGCACCTGGGCATCACCGAGGCGGGCGGCCTGATCGGCGGCACGGTCAAATCGGCGATCGGCATCGGCAATCTGCTGTGGGCCGGGATCGGCGACACGATCCGCGTCTCGCTGTCGGCCGAGCCCGAGGAAGAGGTCCGCGTGGGCTTCGAGATCCTCAAGGCGCTGGGCATCCGTAATCGCGGCGTCCGCGTCGTCTCCTGCCCCAGCTGCGCGCGGCAGGGCTTCGACGTGATCCGCACCGTCCAGACGCTGGAGGAGCGGCTCCAGCATATCCGCGTTCCGCTGTCGCTGTCGGTGCTCGGCTGCGTCGTCAACGGCCCCGGCGAGGCGCGCGAGACGGATATCGGCCTGACCGGCGGCGGTGCGGGCAAGCATATGGTCTATCTGTCGGGCGTCACCGACCATACGGTGCAGGACGCCGACATGGTCGAGCATATCGTCCGCCTGGTCGAGGCCAAGGCCGCCGAGATCGAGGCCGCCGAAGCCGCGCAGGCCGAAGCGGCCGAATGACGCCAGCGTTACACGGCTGACGAGGGGGACTGCGCGGCCGACCGGTCGCGGCAGCTTGGGGACGAAGGCGCAGATGAAGCAATATCCGGTGGTGGTGGCCTTCGGCGTCGGCTGCCTCGGCATCGCCGTCTTTTCCGCCATGGATGCCGTGGTGAAGGCGCTGACGCTGATCCTCGGCACCTACAACACGTTGCTGTGGCGCAGCTTTGCCGGCATCGGCTTCAGCGGCATCCCGTGGCTCTGGTCGCGTCCTGCCCGCCCCTCGCGCCATGCGATGCGCCTGCATATCGAGCGCGGCGTGGTCTCGGCCGTCATGGCGGTGCTGTTCTTCTGGGGCCTCGCCCGCACCCCGATGGCGCAGGCGGTGGCGCTGACCTTCATCGCCCCCTTGATCGCGCAGGGCCTCGCCGTGCTGCTGCTCAAGGAGAAGATGAAGCGCGGCGCGCTGCTCGGCTCGCTGCTCGGCTTTTGCGGGGTGCTCGTCATCCTGTGGGGACAGAGCAGCGCGAAGATGGGGCCGGACGCCTTTCTCGGTGCGATCGCGGTGATGCTGTCGGCGGTCTGCTATGCCTATAACATCATCCTGATGCGGCGGCAGGCGCAGGTCGCCGATCCCTATGAGGTCGCCTTCTTCCAGAGCGTGATCGTGGCGCTCAGCCTCGCGGTCGCCATGCCCTGGCTGGCGGAACTGCCGCCGGTCGAGCATTGGCCGATGCTGCTGCTCGCCGCGCTGCTCGCGACCCTGTCGCTGGGGCTGCTCGGCTGGGCCTATGCCCGCGCCGAGGCCAGCTATCTGGCGCCGGTCGAGTTCACCGCCTTCATCTGGGCGACTTTGTGGGGCTTTATCTTCTTCGACGAGAAGGTGGGGCTGCCGACGCTTGCGGGCGCTGCCCTGATCGTCGCCGGCTGCATGATCGCCGCCCGCGCGCCCAATCTCGAAAGGGACGTCATCCCATGACCGCCACCACGTCGCCCGTCACGATCCGCCGCGCCCGGCCCGGCGACGAGCACGACATCCTCCGCCTGATCCGCGACCTCGCCACCTATGAAAAGGAACCCGACGCGGTCGAGGCGACCCCGGAAGGGCTCGCCGAGAAGCTGTTCGGCGAGAACCCCCGCGTCTTCGCCCATGTCGCCGAACGCGACGGCATCGTCGTCGGAATCGCCGTCTGGTTCTTCAACTTCTCGACCTGGACCGGCCGCCACGGCATCTATCTCGAAGACCTTTACGTCGACCCGCAGGCGCGCGGCGGCGGCATCGCACGCAAGCTGTTCGAGGCGCTGGGCGAAGCGGCCCGAGAGAACGACTGCGCCCGGATCGACTGGTCGGTGCTCGACTGGAACGAACTGGCGAAAGGCCTCTACCGCAAGCTGGGCGCGCGCCACATGCAGGACTGGGAGCCGTGGCGCATCGACGGAACGGCGCTGGAGGCGTTGGGGAAGCGGGGGTGAGCCAAGGCGGAACTTCAGAATTAGGGAGTATGGCACGGGCCGCCGTCACCCACACCTTGGCCAGTGACAAACATCGGTGGCAGGTCAGCCTGATCTCGTCCCCGTCCCGCTCATGTGCGGCCAGCGGTATGCATTCTGAATGCGGTCGATGGTATATCGAATCAAGCGGGGGCGAGATCGAGAACCAGGCACGCGCGGGCCGAAGGCGGGCCAATTGAGTGGAGTGTCACTGCAATTGAAGTTGCCATCCTAACTGTGCATCACTTTCAGACTACCGAACCATCCGTGCTTCGCGACCAAGGGCCCGTAAGCTACTCAGACCAACGCAGAAAGTGACCACAGCAAAGAATGCTAAAGGAATAGCAGCATTCTGAGCCCGCCAAGGATCTCCATCTAACAAATTCGATAACATCACAGCTAAAAGAAGAAAAACGAGGGACATAATAAAAATAATAATTCTAGTACACCAACTTAAGGCAATGAGGCTCATTCGGGACGGTGACGGCCAGAGCGGAATAAAAGGAATAACAGAAGATAAAAGAATCGAAGCATATTTAGTTGACTCAATAAACCCAGACGATACATACCATGAAAAAACAAGTCCAGCGAGGAAAGATAGCGCCGCCAAGAACACACATAAACGAAATGCTCTCAATATAGCCATTTTATCGATCAACATCCGATACTTCCCGATTGAGAGGTCTTCACCCCACAAACTTCAGCTTTCTCGCTCGCTGCGCCAAAGGCCGCCCCTACGCGCTCCAATTACGATGACACTCCACTCAATTATCAGGCGCGGGCCGAAAGCCGGGCAATTGGTTGGGGCGTCACCGGTTTGACTAGTTTGAGCACAACAACGTAAGGCGCGGGGGCAAGAATGCCTGATGCCAGCGCTTGCGCGCACCCCAGGCTTTACGGCCGAACCGGCTTCAGCCCCCGCTATTGCACGGGCCACTTTGCCTTCCGGCGAACCGAGCTGCCGTCCCGAGCGCTGAGGGCGACATAGCATCGAGCTTCTGCGTCGTCGACGCCGACGGGTTGCGTGTATCTTAAAGTAGGCCGATCTAGTTCGTGGCGGCTCGTCCAAAATCGTTGGATTGCTCCGGATTACGGCGCGCTCCAACCAACTATCTTCGACTTCCGATTTAGCGCGGAGTCAGCCAGACCGCACGATGATCGCTACACGGTGCGCTACCCCGTCCTCGCCCTACCGCCCCATCCAGCGATCCAGTTCGACATGGAAGTGCCGCAACCGCGCTTCCTGCTCGCCCCACAGCGGTCCCCGGAAGCCGCGCGAGCGGGCGCCTTTCTGGACGATCGGGAGGAGGTCGGAATCCTGGTCGAGCACCTCGCCCATGCCGGGCGGTTCGCCGAGGCCGGTGTGGACCACGTCGGGGCGGGTCGCGCCGGTCAGATCGACGTCGGAGCCGAGGCCCATCCACAAGGGCGCGCCATAGCCGGGCACGTCGACGTGCCGGTAGAGGATCACCGTTTCATAGGTGAAGCGCTCCGGATCGTCGGCGTCGGGCTTGAAGCGGTGGAGGAAGACGGCCTCCGGGTGGCAGCCGATCTGGGCGTTGGGGAAGATGCCGAAGATGGTGCTGTCGGTCAGCTGCGCGTCGCTGAAGCGGTCATAGTCGAGCCCGAGCCGCGTGGCGCGCTCGCGCTTGGCGGCGGCGATGGCGGAGCGGCTGTCGCGCGCCGAACCCTCGAAACTGTCGGGCTCGATCCCCGCGTCGCTCAGCATGGCGGCGATGCCGGGGTTGATCCCCTCCTGGTCGGGGTAGTGCGAATTGGGCTGGCCGAAGGGCACGAACTGCCGGCTCATCCCGCCCGGATAGAGATCGATATGGGTGCGGTCGTCGAGAATGCCCATCGTCTGGGGGTGGATCGCGTGGAGGTGATAGCTTTCGTAGAAGGCGTCGATCCCGCCCTTCCAGTTGGCCGCCCAGTCCGAGCGGCGATGCTGGACGACGTGCATCTCGTCGATCCGATAGGTCTCGAGCATCGGCAGGATCGGGCCGAGATAGTCGGCGAGCGGCGGCGGCGCCTCGGCCATCGAAACGAACACCAACCCGGCCGCCTCGGCGACGTGGAGCGAGGACAGGTCGGTGCCGTGGCACAGCACTTCCGGCCGGAAGGTTTCCGGGTCGGTGACGGCGAGATTGCGACCGTCGAGCCCGAACTTCCAGCTGTGGAACGGGCAGGTGAAATCGTCCTGACAACCGACATCGCCCTGGACGAGCTGGCTGCCGCGATGCGGGCAGACATTGTAATGCGCGGCCAGCCCGCCGTCGGGCTTGCGCACGACGATGAAGCTTTCCGGGCCGATGTCGTACTTCATCCAGTCGCCGGCTTCGCGGACGTCGCTGGACGGGCCGGCGAGCAGCCAGGCCTGGGTGAAGACCTTCTCCCACTCCTCGGCAGCGAAGGCGCGCGAGACATAGCGTTCGGGGTCGGGCCGGAGCGCGCCATTGTCGACATGCGGGGCGGGGCGGTCGAACGCATGGGTCGATCCGCGATGGACCGCCCACGCCCTGCTGTCATAGTTCATGCGGGTTCGCCCCGACCCATCCGGCGGTCGAGCTCGGCGTGGAAGTGGCGCAGCCGCCCCTCCTGCTCGCTCCACAGCGGCCCGCGGAAACCGCGCGAACGCGCGCCCTTCTGCACGATCGGCAGCAGGTCCGAATCCTGGTCGAGCACCTCGCCCAGCCCCGGCGGTTCGCCGAGGCCGGTGTGGACGATGTCGGGCCGGGTCGCGCCGGTGGTGTCGATCTCCTCGCTCAGTCCCATCCAGGCCGGCGGCGCATATCCCGGCGCATCGACGTGGCGGTAGAGGATCATCGTGTCATAGGTGAACTGGTTGGGGTCGGTCGCGTGCGGCAGGAAGCGGTGGACGAACACAGCCTCCGGATGGCAGCCGATCTGCGCGTTCGGGAACAGGCTGTAGACGGTGGAGTCGCTCAGCTGGGAATCGCTGAAGCGGTCATAATCGAGCCCGAAATCGGCGGCGCGCTTGCGCTTGGCAGCCTGGACGGCGGCGCGCGTTTCCTTCGCGGTACCCTTGTAGTCGGCCGGGTCGATGCCCGCGTCGCGCAGCATCAGCGCGATGCCCGGATTGACGCTTTCCTGATCGGCGAAGCGCGGGCTCGGCTGGGCGAAGGGGACGAACTGCCGGCTGAGGCCGCCCGGATAGAGGTCGATCTGGGTGCGATCGTCCATCAGGCACTGGGTCTGCGGATGGACCGCGTGAAGATGGTAGATCTCGGCAAAGGCGTCGACGCCACCCTTCCAGTTGGCGCCCCAGTCGGAGCGGCGGTGCTGGATCACGTGCATCTTGTCGATCTCGTACAGATCGAGCTGCGGCAGGATCGGCGCGAGCCACTCCTTCAGCGGCTGGATCTCGGGATCCATCGAGATGAAGACGAGGCCGATCGCGACCTCGCAGCGGACCGACGACAGATTATGGTCGTGGCACAGCACCTCGGGCCGGAAGGTCTCGGGATCGGTCACTGCGATGTTGGTGCCGTCGAGGTCGAACTGCCAGCTGTGGAACGGGCAGGTGAAGCGCGACAGGCTGCCGAGATCGTCGAGCACCAGCTGGCTGCCGCGATGCGGGCAGACATTATAATGGGCGTGGACCTGATCATTCTCGCCGCGCACGACGATGAAGCTCTCGCGGCCGATGTCGAAGCGGGCGAAGTCGCCTTCCTCGGGGATGTCGGACAGCGGACAGGCGATCAGCCAGCTCTTCGCGAAGACCTTTTCCCACTCCTCCTCGGCGAAGGCTGCATCATGATAGCGCGCGGGCGACGGACGCCCCGTGCCGTTGTCGATGTAGCGATGTTCGTAAAAGGGGTGCGGCGCGCCCACATGGATGTTCCACAAGCGGAAGTCGTAGTTCATCGCCCTCTCTCCTTGGCGCCCGGGCATGACCGGATTCGACAGCCATAAAAAAACATGCATGATTGTTTTGCAAGGGCAAAGCGACTGACCCTTAGGGAGAGATGCGATGAGTCGACTGTTCGGGCCGGTGTTTCAGATCGCCTATGTGGTGGAGGATGTGGACGCGGCGATCGCGCACTGGACCGGCACGCTCGGCGTCGGCCCCTTCGTCCGCTTCCCCGTGCCGCTGGCGGCCGAATGGCTGGAGGTGCGCGGCAAGCGCGTTCCCGCCGACGAGGACATCTTCGCCGCCGTCGCCATCGCCTATAGCGGCGACAGCATGATCGAGCTGATCCAGCCGGGCAGCGCCCCCTCCCCCTATCGCGAATTCCTCGCGGCGGGGCGCGCCGGGGTGCACCATCTCGGTACCTTCGCCGACGATTATGACGCGCAGGTCGCCGTTGCTCGCGCGGCGGGGATCACCGTCGCGATGGAGGGCGTGCTGCCGATCTCGCGTTTCGCCTATCTCGACACCGATGCGCTGTGGCCGGGCACGATGGTCGAGATCATCGAGGCCAAACCGGAGATGCACGATTATTTCGCCGCCATCCGCGCCGCATCGCGCGACTGGGACGGCACGACACCGGTGGTGGAGCTGTGATCGCCGCCCAGGCACAGACGATCGTTTGAAATCAGGACGACCAGGAGAAGGAGAGAGACAGATGCCGAACATCCATATCCCCGACCATGCAATGGCCGATCCGCTCGGCTATGCGCTGACCCGCCATTCGCCGGTGATCGGCCGCGCGGCAGGCGAATTCGTCAAGTCGGTCTATCAGTCGGTGCGCCTGCCGCTGCGGCTGGCCGAGGCGGCACGCTACCGGATCGCGCAGATCAATGGCTGCCTCGTCTGCAAGGGGTTTCGCGCCGCCGATCATCTCGACGGCTATCTCGATGCGGTGGGCGGGGATCGCACGACCTCTCTCGTCGCGCGCGGCGGCGAACGGCCGGACGAAGCTTTCTACGCGGCGATCGACCAGTGGCAGACCAGTCCGCTGCTCAACGACCGCGAGCGGCTGGCGGTCGACCTGGCCGAGCGCATGGCCTTCTCGCCGAACGAGCTCGGCTATGACGAAGAGTTCTGGGCGAAGATGCGCGCTGCGTTCGACGATGCCGAGATTGCCGACCTGACGCTGGCGATCGGCATGTGGATGGCGATGGGCCGTTTCACCCATGCCCTCGGCCTCGACACGGTGTGCCTGCCGACGTCGGCTGCGGCCTGATCATCGCACACAAAAAAAGCGCCCGCGCGATGGACCGGCCATCGCGCGGGCGCCCTTATTTCAGGATCAGTTGTTGCCGAGCTTGAAGCCCAGTTCGAGGCCATAATAGCGCGGCGCACCATATTGGCCGTTCGACCACAGGCCACCCACCACCTGCGCCGCGGTGATGTAGCGCTTGTCGGACAGGTTCCGGCCGATCAGGCGCAGATAATATTTGTCGTCGGCCTGGGCCACGGTCACCGAGGCGTTCAGCAGCGTCCGGGCGTTGAGGAAGGTGTTCTCCGCCGGGCTGGTGATCGACTGGGTGAAGAGGTTGCGGCTGACATAGTTGGCGCTGCCGTTGAACTGCAGCTTATAATCGCCGACCGGCACCTCATAGGTCGCGTCGAGCGTCCACTGCCACTTGGGGAGACGGTCGAGCGGCGCGGTGGCCAGGTCATAGCCGGCGGGGATCGGCGTGGTGTAGCTGTCGTACTTGCCGTCCTGATAACCGAGCAGGCCGCGCAAGGTCAGCCCACGGGTCGGGACCAGCGTCGTTTCCAGCTCGAGGCCCTTCACGGTCGCCTTGGCGGCGTTGAAGAAACGGGTGACCTGGAACTGCTGTCCACCGACCGCTAGCGGCACGACGATCTGCTTCTGCAGATCGTTATACTCGACGTAGAAGCCGGTCAGGTTGAAGCGCAGCATGCGATCGAACAGCTCGGTCTTTACGCCCGCTTCGTAGCTGTCGGCCTTCTCGGGCTTGGTCGCCGAGGCGGCTGCGGCGAAGGCGGCATTGTTGTCGCTGCCATCTGCGTTGACGAACGGATGGAAGCTGCCGATCTGGTCGTTGAAGCCGCCCGCCTTGAACCCGCGCGAATAGGTCGCATAAGCGAAGATGTCGCGGGTGGCCTGCCAGCCGAGGCTGATGCGCCAGGTCGGTTCCTTGACGCTGTCGCGGACCTGGATCACGCCCGCCGGATAGTCGAACACATTCGCATCGAGCGCGCTGCCGAGCGCAATCGAGGGATCGAAGCCGCCCGTAAGCTGCTGCGCGAACACCTGCTGGCGACCAAACCAGGTCTTCTTTTCCCAGGTATAGCGTGCGCCACCGGTCAAGGTCAGCGTCGGGGTGATCTTGAAGGTGCCCTCGAAGAAGGCCGCCTTCGACCGCGAACGCTGCGCGTTGCAAAGGATGTACGGGTTGTCGTTCCAGTTGCCGAAGGGCAGACCGCCGCTTCCCAGATCGAGGAAGCCGAGCAGCTGGGCGACGCAGAAGGTGGTGTTGTCCTTCTGGTAGAAGCCGCCCGCGACGAAGTTGAACGGACCATCGAACGACGAGGCGAAGCGCAGTTCCTGCTGATAGGTTTTGCGATTGTCGTCGCGTTGCGCGTCGAACAGCGACAGGATCGTGCCGTCGGCGGCGACCGGCGCAGAGCCCATATAGGTATTGGGCAGGCGCGACCGCTGCGAACGATAACCGCTGACCGAGGTCAGGGTACCGATGTCGGTCTTATAGTCCATGTTCAGATAGACGCCGTCGACATTGACGATCTGACCGTTGCGCATCTTGACCAGACCGCCCTGGCGGTTGCTGATCGCGGCGTTGTCGAGCGGATCGCTGTTGCGGTTCGGGGTTGAACCGAGGCCCAGCGAGTGGAACAGGAAGGCGTTGGACGCTGGCGTGAAGTTGACGGCAGGAACGCTGTCCGAGCGGTCGCGAAGCATTTCATATTGGAGCAGCGCGCTGAACGAATCGCCCGGCTCCCACAGCAGCTTGGCACGACCGTTCCAGACCTCCTGGCCGCCGAGCGAGCGGCCGTCGCCGCAGCCGCTGCGGCCTGCGAACTTCGTCGCGATCTCGCCGGTGGCGAAAGGCGTGATCGGACCGTAGCAGCCGCCAGCCTTATAATAACCGTCGGACTTGGTGTAACCGATGACGCCGCGGAAGGCGAGCGTCTCGCCGAAGCCGACATTGACGGCGGCCTGCGGAATCACGGTACCAAAGGAGCCGGCCTGCAGGCGGCCTTCCACGCTGGTGACGCCCAGTTCGGGCTTCTTGGTCTTAACGACGACGGCGCCGCCGGTCGTGTTCTTGCCGAACAACGTACCCTGCGGACCGCGCAGCACTTCGACCTGCGCCACGTCGAACGTGTCGAGCAGCTGGGTCTGGACCGAGGGAACAACGAAATCGTCGACCAGCACGGCGACCGGCGGCTCGAAATAGACGATGATGTTGTTCTGGCCGACGCCGCGGATCGAGAAGGACGCCGCGTTGAAGCCGGTGATGGTAGCCGCCGAGAAGTTCGGGACGAAGGCCGCGAGATCGCCGATATTGCGCGGGCTCGACTGCCGGATCAGCGATTCGTCGACCGCCGAAATCGCGATCGCGGTCGACTGAAGATTGGTGCTGCGGCGGGTAGCCGTAACGACGATTTCCTGCAGGCCGCCTTGATCGACGACGTCAGCCGTCTGGATCGTGCCCCGGGTGGTGGTGTAACAGCGCTGATCCTCGGTAGAGGATCGGACTGGATCAGGCGGCCACGCCGGGCAGCTTGATGAGAGGGTTGTCGCTGACGGGAGCGAGACTTTCAAGACTCAT
>Ga0233425_10004614_pt1 | contig 22869 bp, 21 predicted proteins | sample Watercolumn_Towu_2_FD_181712 | JGI IMG/M metagenome (GOLD analysis project Ga0233425, IMG submission 181712) | Freshwater microbial communities from Lake Towuti, South Sulawesi, Indonesia - Watercolumn_Towuti2014_140_MG | ecosystem: Environmental > Aquatic > Freshwater > Lake | place... | reverse complement strand
ATGAACATGCCCGGCATGGGCGGCAAGCGCGACACGGGAGGGCGGTGATGGGACCCGCCTGTAACCAAACCCCGCCCGCCCCCGGACTAACCCACAAAGGGAACTCACGGATGACCTTGCCTCAGACTCGCGGGTCCGGCGCCCGCCGGGGAGCCGCAGCGTCGCTCGGCCGTCGCGCCCGGACCGCTGCCCTCCTGGCGTCGGTCGGGGTGCCGCTTGGCGGCTGCGTGGGCTTCTCGGCCGACGGCGGTCTCGGACCGGCGCACAGCTACGCCGCCCTGGAGTTGAGGAAGGACATCGTGAAGGTGTCCGACGAGATCGCCGCGACCGGCGCGGCGGCGCGCGCGGACCAGCTGCTGCGGCGCCCCCTGACGCCCGACAGCGCGGTTCAGGTCGCCCTCCTGAAGAACCGCGCCCTGCAGGCGTCCTTCAACGACCTCGGCGTGTCGGAAGCCGAGTTCGTCCAGGCGACCTTGCCGCCGGTCCCCCGGCTCTCCCTCAGCCGGACCGGGGGCGATTTCACGCTGGAGGTCGAGCGCTCCCTCACCGCGAGCCTCATCGAGCTCCTGACGCTGCCCGTCCGCATCCCCATCGCCCAGAACCGTTTCAGGGCGGAGCAGTACCGCACGGTCGGGCAGGTGCTGCGGCTCGCCGGCGAGGCGCGGCGCCAGTTCTATCGCACGGTGTCGGCGAACCAGTCCGTCGCCTACCTGGAGCAGGCGCTCGCGAGCGCCGGCTCCGCCTCCACCCTGGCCAAGCAGCTCGGCGAGACGGGCGCGCTGAACAAGCTGGAGCAGGCGCGCGAGCACGCCTTCTACAGCGAGCTCGGGGCGCAGCTCGCCAAGGCGCGCGTCCTGCAACGGGTCGAGCGCGAGAAGCTGATCCGCCTGCTCGGCCTCTGGGGGCGCGAGATCGACTTCAAGCTTCCGAACGGCCTGCCGTCGCTGCCCGGCCGGTTGGTGAGCGGCACCCAGATCGAGGCCGAGGCAATCAAGAAGCGCGCGGACATCCAGACGGCGCGCTTCGAACTCCAGTCGCTCGCGGGCCAGTACGGCCTCAACCAGGTCAGCGGCTTCATCAACGTGCTCGATGTCGGCTACTCCGACCGCTACGAGCGCGCGAAGGCCTTCGAGCCGAACGAGCAGGGCGGCTTCAACGTCACTCGCGACAAGAGCTTCGGGCGCGGCTACTCCATCGACCTGGTCATCCCGATCTACGACTTCGGGACGACGGTCGTGCGCGGCGCGCGGGAGGCTTATCTCGGCGCCGCCCATCGCCTCGCGGAGAAGGCGGTCAACGCCCGCTCTGAGGTGCGCGAGGCCTACCAGCGCTACCGCGGCCAGTACGACATCACCCGTCACTACCAGGGGAGCGTTCTGCCCCTGCGCAAGACGATCCAGGACCAGGCGTTGCTGCAGTACAGCGGCATGCTGATCGACGTCACCACCCTGATCATCGACGCCCGCTCTCGGATCCTGAGCAACATCCAGGCCATCGAGGCCCAGCGCGACTTCTGGATCGCGGCGACCGACCTCAGGGCGGCCGTCATCGGCGGGGGCTTCACCGGCGAAGGCTTCGGCGGCGAATCGGCCGGGTCCGAGGCGGTGGCCGGCGGCGGTGGCGACACCCTCGCTTCCGCCACGCCCGGCGGCTGATGCCGCATCGCACGAGACCCATGGAGAAACCGATGACTGACATTTCGCGCAGGAACCTGCTCGGGGCCGGCGGACTGGTCCTCGCAGGGACGTCCATGATCAGCGGGCGGACGCAGGCCGCCGGCCTGCCCGAGGCGCCCTCGATGGACAAGGCAACGACACAGCCGCCCCTCGTGCCCACCACCGGGGTGGACTACCAGCCGGTGGTGACGCTGAACGGCTGGACCCTACCCTGGCGCATGCGCGGGGACTGGAAGGAGTTCCACCTCGTGGCCGAACCCGTGGTGCGCGAGATGGCCCCTGGGATGAAGGCCCATCTCTGGGGCTACAACGGCCAGTCGCCGGGTCCGACCATCGAGGCGGTCGAGGGCGACAAGGTCCGCATCTTCGTCACCAACAAGCTGCCGGAGGCGACCGCCGTGCACTGGCACGGCCAGACGCTGCCCAACGGCATGGACGGCGTGGCGGGCCTGAACCAGCCCGGCATCCCGCCGGGCAAGACCTTCGTCTACGAGTTCATCCTCAGGCGCTCGGGCACCTTCATGTACCACCCCCACTCGGACGAGATGGTCCAGATGGCGATGGGCATGATGGGCTTCTTCGTCGTGCATCCGCGCGACCCGGCCGAGCGGCGGGTCGACCGCGATTTCGTCTGGCTCCTGAACGCCTACGACATCGAGGCCGGGTCGTACGTGCCCAAGGTCAACACGATGCTCGACATGAACATGTGGTGCTTCAACAGCCGGGTCTGGCCGGGCATCGACCCCATGGTCGCGCGCCAGGGCGACAAGGTGCGGATGCGCTTCGGCAACCTGACCATGACCAACCACCCAATCCACGTGCACGGGGTCGACTTCAAGGTCACGGGCACCGACGGCGGCTGGATCCCGCCCGAGCGCCAGTGGTTCGAGGTGTCCGCTGACGTCGCGGTCGGCCAGATGCGGGCCATCGAGTTCAACGCCGACAACCTGGGGGACTGGGCGGTCCACTGCCACAAGTCGCACCACACCATGAACGCCATGGGCCACTCGGTGCGCACCTACATCGGCGTGAACCTGAAGAGCACGGCGAAGCGCATCCAGAAGATCGCGCCCGGCTACATGCCGATGGGCTCGACCGGCATGGGCTCCATGGCCGAGATGGAGATGCCGCTGCCCGAGAACACGCTGCCGATGATGACCGGCGCCGGCCCGTTCGGATCGGTCGAGATGGGCGGCATGTTCACCGTGCTGAAGGTCCGCCCCGACGTGGCGCCCGGCGATTACAGGGATCCGGGCTGGTACCAGCACCCAGAGGGCACGCTGGCCTACGAGTGGACCGGCGAGCCCCTGCCCGAGCCGACGCGGGCGCCGGACACGCCCAAGGGCCGGAAAGCCCGCGAGACCGACCTGCGCGTGGTCGACCCGCGCAAGCGCCGGACGGCCTCCAACCCGGGCGGTCACGGAAACCACTGAGCCGGCGATGCCGGATGTCTTCCAAGCTTCCGCCGGAACGACGCCCCGATGCGGGCGGGCACCGCCGGACGGGTTCGGGTGGACCTAGTCCGCCCGAAAGCCGCTGCGCGGGCGCCATCGCCCCTCAACAAGTGCCCGTGCAGCGGCACAACGACCATCAGGAGAATACGATGAGGAAGGTACCTCCCTTCGCCCTCGCCGCGCTGCTGGCTCTGGCGAGCCCGGCCTGGGCGCAATCGGTCAAGGCCACGGTCACGAAGGTCGACCCGGCCGCCGGCAAGGTCACGCTGGACCACGAGCGCATTCCGAAGCTCGACATGGACGCCATGACCATGGCCTACAAGGTCAAGGACCCGGCGATGCTCAAGGACCTGAAGTCCGGGGACAAGGTCGAGTTCGACGTCGACGAGGCCGGCGGCCAGTACACCGTCACCCAGATCCAAAAAGCCAAGTAGCGCCTCGAACGGGCCCGCCGCGCGGGCACGCCCGATCACGCGCGGCGGCCCCATGCCGCGGAGGAAGTCACATGCGACGTTTATCCCTGTTCGCCGCCGCCATGGCCGTGGCGCTCGCCGGCCCGGTATCGGGGACGGCCTGGGCGCAACCTGCCAAGGGTGCCCCGGCCGCCCTGGAGCGCGTGCGCGAGGTCATGGCCGACCGCTTCAGGAACCTCAAGCTGACCGGCGACCCGGACCGGGACTTCGCCGAGCTCCTGATCGCGAGCTACGAGCAGTCCCTCTTCCTTGCCAAGGCGCAGCTCGACTACGGCGGCGACCGCCAGCTGCGCGAGACCGCGCAGAAGATCCAGGACGAGCAGCAGCAGAAGATCGACGCCCTCAAGGAATGGCAGGTCCGGAGCCGGCAGTCGGACTACCGGCCGCAGCCGAACCAGACGCCGTCCGGCGAGGGTCCGCTGGACCGCAAGGCGCAGGCGGGCGGCTCGACCCAGCCCGCGTCGCCGTCGCCCGCTCCGGCGTCCCCCGCCAAGCCCGCCGCGGCCCAGCCCGCTGCCAACACGCCTCTCGTGAGCGGGACCGTCCAGAAGGTCGACGAGGCCGCTGGCAAGGTCACGCTGGACCACGAGCGCATCCCGAACATCGACATGGACGCCATGACCATGGCCTACCGGGTCGCCGACCCCGCCATCCTGAAGGGGGTGAAAGCCGGTGACCGGGTCCGGTTCTCCGCCGACCGGGTGAACGGGCAGCTTGCCATCACGCGCATCCAGAAGGCGCGGTGAGAAGACCAACCCGTCGAGAGCGCGCTCATCCCAGTTCGGCCGACGGCGCCCCCGCACCTGACGCGTGGGCGGCCCGGCTCGAAACCGGTCACTCAGGACACCTCCATGCGAACCGCCAAGATCGTCTTCCTCACGTTGCTCTCGGCCGGCATCCTGGCGACGGTCGCCGCCGCGGCCGTGATCTACGCGGGCGTCTTCAACGTCGCCGCCACGGAGCCGCACTGGGCCCTGACCTCGTGGGTGTTGGAGACGGCACGGGTGCGCTCGATCCGAGCCCATGCGGCCGGCCTGCTGCCGCCGGCGGGCTACGACGAACAACCCAGGTTGGTGCCGGCCGTCGGGCACTTCGCCGAGCATTGCGCCACGTGCCATGGCGGGCCGGGCACCAAGCGCAGCGAGGTCGCGGAGGGCATGTATCCTGAGCCGCCCAATCTCAAGGAGGCCGCGAAGCGCTACAGTGCGGGCGAGCTGTTCTGGATCCTGAAGAACGGCATCAAGATGAGCGGCATGCCGTCGATGGCGAGCGACGGGGACGAGATGCTTTGGGCGACGGTCGCGCTGCTGCGGAAGCTGCCGGAGATGACCGACGACGAGTACAACGACCTGTGGATGCAGGCACAGGCAGGCGAGGGTCATGCTGGAATGAACCACGGCGCCGCCGGGACGGATGGCACCAAGGCGGCGGAGAACCCCTCCAGCACAGCGCAGCCGGACAGCGGCGCGCGCCACAAGCACAACCATTAGCAGGAGCCGTACGACGCCAGCGCCAAGGCAGGATACTTCCGGTGAATGCTCTACCTGCTTCCGACAGGCCGAGAACTGTTCCGCGTAGGATTCTCATGTACGTGCACGCCCTGGCGGGCGGCGGAGCAGAACGTGTGTGGGCAATCCTCGCCACTGAATTCTGCAAGTTCGGACATGAGGTAGTTGTGGCCGTTGATTACGAGGCCCGGGAAAACATGGCTTATTTGAGCCCCGATGCTCGGCTTGTCGTGTTAGGAGGCGGACATCTACGCTCAACGGCGCGCCTTGCCGGGCTGATACGTCGCGAGCGGCCGGACGTCACGATCTCCGCGCTGGCCTCCTCAAACCTCAAGCACACGGTGGCAGCGGTCCTGGCCGGCCGCTTGCGCCGGAGCGTCATCACGTACCATGGCTATACGGCGAACGAGCGTGGGCTTCTCAGCCGCATCGGCTACCTCGCCACGCCGCTTCTCACCCGGATGGCCGCTCGTACAATCGCCGTCTCGGACGGGCTTGCCCGATACCTGCAGGAGAGGCTTGCGGCCAATCCGAGCCGCTTGAGCCGGATCTACAATCCGGTCCTCTCTGATCGCGTGGCGGAGAAGGCACCCAACCGGACCGTGCCGGTCATCCTTTCCGTGGGTCGCCTGGACCATGCGAAGGATCATCAGACCCTCCTGCGCGCCTTCGCCAAGGTACGACAACCGAGCGCGCGCTTGGTGATCCTCGGGGAGGGGGTCGAGCATGCGAGCCTCGCAGCCGAGATCGACCGCCTCGGCCTGTCCGACCGGGTCGAGCTTCGCGGCTATGTCATGAAACCTTGGTCAGCCTTCGCAGAGGCGAGTTGCCTCGTTCTGTCCTCGCGCGTCGAAGCCTTCGGTCTTGCCGTTGTCGAGGCCTTGGCCCACGGCATGCCCGTCGTCGCGACGGATTGCGACGGGCCGCGCGAGATCCTGCTTTACCCGGCGCTTGGGGTTATCGTTCCGGTCGGCGACGCCGCGAAGATGGCCGAGGCTATCGAGGTCGTCTTGGAAGATCCGGGCGACGCCGACCGACGCCGACGGCGCGCGGCCGACTTCTCCCCGCGGCGCGCGGCCACGGCCTACGTCGCCTTGTTCGAGGCAATCCTGGAGCAGGACAGCAGAGTTCGCCGCTCCCTGTCCGGGCGACATGGAACCTAGGAAACCGCGCCGACGACGCGTTTACCACCGATTTCCGGCTTGTTACGAGGAAAGCACGATGAAGTTCTGCGCGATTCCGTTGGTTCTTGCCCTCAGCCTCGCATCCGGCTCTGCCCTCGCCCATGGCGAGCCGCCCCAGGCCGTGCACGGCGGCCTCGTGCAGGAAGCCCAGGAGCTCTGGCTGGAACTCGTGGTGAAGGACACCGACGTGACGGTCTACATCCTGGACGAGATGCGCAAGCCCGTTCCGGCGGCGCAGGTCTCGGGCACCGCAACGGTGCTCGTCGGCGGCAAGAGCTACAAGGTCGCCCTCAGCCCGGCTGGGGCCAACAGCGTGCAGGGCAAGCTGCCCGTCGCGGCGACCGGCCAGGTCGTGGCCACGGTGTCGCTCAAGGTCGGCGGCAAGGCCGCCTCCGCGCGGTTCACGAACAAGGCTTGAGCGGCCGGGTTCACGAACCGGCGGCCGGGAGGGTGACGGTCGGCGCCGCGGCTCGCTTGTCAGGCGGGCCAGTTCGCCGGCCGTCCCAGGAAGCCGCGGCCCGGCATGCCGCGAAGCCATGCCACGAAAGCGTCCACCCGGTCGGGTGCGAATTGGTTCCGGTGACCGTAGAAGCGCGGAAGGCCCCGTCCTTCAGGGCGGGGATGGATAGCGCCGGCCGCGACAGAAGCCTGCCCGGCATCCGCAACAAGGCCCTTGCCGGCGTTCCGCATCCGTTCTAGCCTCGACCCGTGCTTCGCGTCCAGGCATACCGGTTCGTCCTTCGGCCAGACGGCGCGCAGGAACGGCTCATGCGCCGATCCTGCGGCGCGCGCCGCTCCGTCTTCAACAGGGCCCTCGCCCTGCAGAAGGAGCGGTACGCCGCAGGCGACAAGCACCTCTCCTACGCGGACCTTTGCAAGCACCTCACCGCCTGGAAGGCCGACCCCGCCACCGCCTGGCTCAGGGAGGTGCACAGCCAGATCCTGCAGCAGGCGCTCAAGGACCTCGACCGCGCCTACCGCAACTTCTTCGAGGGGCGGGCCGAGCTCCCCCGCTTTAAGAGGAAGGGCAAGGACGACGCCTTCCGCCACCCGCAGAAGGTCGAGCTCGACCAGCCGAACGGGCGCATCCGCGTGCCCAAGCTCGGCTGGATGCGCTACCGCGCCTCCCGCGCCGTCGAGGGCGAGATCGGGCAGGTCACCGTCTCGCTGAAGGCCGGCAAGTGGCACGTCTCGGTCCAGACCGAGCGCGAGGTCGAGAAGCCGGTCCACCCGTCGACGACGCTTGTCGGCATCGACGTCGGCGTGACGCGCATTGCCACGCTGTCCGACGGCACGGTCATCGAGCCGGCGAACGCGTTCCGCAAGGCCGAGGCGTCGCTCGCCAAGGCGCAGCGGGCGATGGCCCGCAAGATCAGGTTCAGTAGGAAATGGAGGAAGGCGAAGGCGAAGGTACAACGGGTCCAGGCACGCATCGCCCGCATCCGCTCCGACTTCCTGCACAAGGCCTCGACGACCGTCAGCAAGAACCACGCGGTGGTCTGCGTCGAGGACCTGGACGTGCGGGCGATGACGGCAAGCGCGGCCGGGACGGTCGAGGAGCCGGGCGTGAACGTCCGTCAGAAGGCGGGGCTGAACAAGGCGATACTGGACCAGGGGTGGGGCGAGTTCCGCCGGCAGGTCGGGTACAAGCAGGAGTGGCTCGGCGGCTGGTTGCTGCCGGTGCCGGCGCCGAACACGAGCCGGACGTGCCCCGAGTGCGGGCACGTGGCGGCGGGGAACCGCCCGAGCCAGGCCGTGTTCCGGTGCGTGGCGTGCGGCCACGAGGCGAACGCGGACGACGTGGCGTCCATCAACATCGCAAGGGCGGGGCACGCCCGGTTAGCCTACGGAGAGACTTCGCCCGTTCGGGCGTCGGCCCAGGAACCCACCGAGGCGGGTCCGGCCCTCGCGGCCTGACACGCGGTAGGAATCCCCGTCCTTCAGGGCGGGGAGGATGTCAACTTGAGTGTGATCTCGGTCTATCGCCATCGCGAAGGTTTGCGCGGCAAAGGGGGGGGCGGTTTGGACGCGGCGGTTCGTGCGCGATTGCTCGCCTCCATGGAGGCGGGGCGCCTCGTCATACTCTGCGGTGCCGGCCTGTCGATGGCGCCGCCGAGTTCGCTACCGTCGGCATGGTCCGTGGCCGCCAGTTGCTACGACCGGTACGTCATGAGCATCGACCCCGCGTGCCCGCCGGAGTTGCGCGGCGACCTGGAAGCCTTGGCGGAGATCTTCGCGAGGGACGACACCCTCGGCTCGGTCTTCATCGAGGCCCTCGTTCCCTGGGAGAGCTTCGTCAGGCCGCCGAACGCCGGCCACGCGGCGGTGGCGGACTTCCTGATCACGCGCATGGCTGCCGGCGCCGTCTCGGCGAATTACGACAACCTGATCGAGCGTCGCGCGCAGGATTACGGGTTCGACCTCGCCGCCTCGCTCGACGGCGACGAGGCCACCGTGCGGGCCCGCATGCACGCGCCCTTGCTCAAGTTCCATGGCTGCTCGGTGCGCGAGCGGCGCGCCACGGTCTGGACGGCCTCGCAACTCACCGGGGACGGCGTGATCGCCGCGCGCATCGCCAAGACCAAGACCTGGATGGCGGCGAACCTGCGCGAGAAGGACCTGCTCGTCGTCGGCTTCTGGTCGGACTGGTCTTACCTCAATGCCGTTCTTGCCGAGGCGATGACGGGCGTCGCGCCGCTGTCGGTGACCTTGGTCGACCTCGCGGGCGAGGACGTCCTGCAGGCCAAGGCCCCCGAGCTCTGGACGTTGGCCAATTCGGGGAACGTCCGCTTCGCGCATGTCAGGCGCTCGGGGGCCGAGGTCCTGGACGAACTGCGCAGGGCGTTCTCCCAAGGGTACCTCCGCAAGGTGCTGCACGCCGGACGCGCCGCGTTGGAGCGGGAAACGGGGGCGGCGTGCGAGCCGACCTGGCTCGATCCGCCCGACCTGGGCAGCGAGGACCTCTACGGCCTTCGCCGGGACGCCGAGGGGGTGCCGGCCACCGCCGCGGCGACCTTGCGCAACCCCGGCCCCTCCGAGGTCTTGGGCTACGCGCACCTGTTGCTGCGCCGCGCCGGTGCCGTCCAGACCTCCGTCGGCTATGATCTCGCGGGCCGTCGTGTCAGGGTCGTGAACGGTTCGGGCACGCTGCTCCAGACGACGCAGGACCGGTTCAGGGAGACGCCGTTCGACGTCGCCGACGTCGTGGTCTGCGCCGGGGCCCTCGACGTCGGCCTGCCGGTGAACCTCGTGCGGGAGGGGCGTCCGGGCGACATCATCCGGCCGGGCGCATCAGCGGCGTGGCTCGACCTTCCCGCCGCACGCCAGGAGCTCGGTGTGTGATGGACATCGCGACCCAGTCCGAGGTGCTGCTCCGCTCGGCCGGCTACGAGACGTGGACCTGGCCGGGCGGCAGCGTGCCGGTCGTCTGCTTCGAGAACGCCTCCGTCGCCGGGTTCCTGCACGTCTTCGGGAGCGGCGAGGGCCTGCTCGCCGACTGGCGGCAAGTCCAGCAGGCCACGCTCGGCCGACATGCGGCCGCGCTGCGCTCCGCGGGCGCGAAGGCCTGGAACTTCTACGCCTTGTTCCTGGCCAGCGGTTCCGACCCCGTCCTCGCGCGGCAGATCGAGCGGATCGAGGAGGACTTCTCCATGACCCGCAAGATCGCGCGCGGCGACCTGCGCACGGCTGCCGACCTGCGCAGGACGCTGTTGCCCCTCCTGCCGGTGCTCAGCGCGCCCACGATCGGCGGCGCCGACTACCGGGCGCGGTTGCGGGCGCGGTTGAGCGACGTCCCGGACGCCGCGGTGGCAGCGTTCCTGGGCGTCGCGAGCGCTTCCGACGTGGCGCGCATCCTGGTGGATGCGCCATGAGGCTCGACTACCTCGAACTGTGCGGCTTCCGGGGCTTCCGGGAGCGCCAACGCGTGGATTTCGGCCCCGGCTTCACCGTGATCTGCGGACGGAACGGCGTCGGGAAGAGCACGCTGTGCGACGCGGTCGAGTTCGCCCTCACGGGCCAGATCGACAAGTACCTCGTCGACAAGGCGGCGAAGGAAAGCCTCGACGACTATGTCTGGTGGCGCGGCGAAGGGCAGCCGGAGGCGCATTTCGTCACGGTGGGATTCCGTGCCGATGACGGGAGCGGCTTCGCCGTGACGCGCTCGCGCGAGACCGGCGCCGACTGGGACGCGGCGCGCATCGAGGCGATGCTCTGCGTTCCGGGCGCGAAGCCGGAGCGGGCGCTGCAGCAGGTCTGCAGGACCTCCATCATCCGCGACGAATGGATCGCGGCGCTCAGCCTCGACCTGACGGAAACGCAGCGCTTCGAGCTCGTGCGCGCGGCGCTGGGTGCCATCGAAGGTCCGGATTACGCCGCCAAGGCGCGCGAGGTCCTGTCCGCCGCCGAGGGCACCCACAATGCCGCCGCGCACGCCTACGAGGAGGCGCGCGCGCGCCTGACGGCGGCGTTGACCGACCTGGAGGAGACCCGGGACGTCGCCCTGAAGGCCGGCGACATCGCCGCGGCCCTGTCCAGCCTGGACGGGCTGACGGCGGCCGGCGGCCAGGACTTGGGGAGCCGGGTCGCGGCGGCGCGGCAGGCGCTGGCCGGCCGCCGACTGGGCCTCGGCGAGATGGGCCGGGTCGCGGACGAGGTTCGCGCGGTGAGCGCGTTGCGCGACACGGTCGCGGGCCCCGAATTCCGCGCGAGCCGGGACGCGGCGGCGGTGGCGGCGGCCGAGGCCGAGGTCGCGGTCCGGGAGGCCCGCCACGCGCTGGAGGCCGCCGAGGCGCGCCTTCGTCGGGAGCAGGAGACCGACGCGCTCGCCGCGTCGCTGGCCATCCTGGTCGACCATGGCAGCCGGGTCGGGCTTCATGACGACCGCTGCCCGCTCTGTCGCGCGCCGCAAGGCGCCTCCGAATTCGAGACGGGGCTCGCGGCTGCGCGCGAGCGGCTCGCCGCCCGGCACTCGGGGGTGCCGGAGGCGCGCGCCGAACTCGCGGCGGCCCGGACCCGGCACGAGGCCGCGGCCGAGATCCTGCGGGAGACCGAGGCGGCGGTCCTCCGGTTCGCGTCCGCCGAGGCCGAGCTGTCGGCCCGCGAAGAGGCGCTGTCGGCCGAGCTCGTGCGACGCTCGCTGGACGGGAAGCTCGCGCATGACGCCGGCGCCCTCGACGCGGCCGTGCAGGCCGAACGGAGTCGGTTGATCGACCTGGAGCGGAGCATCCTCACCTTGGAGGCCTCGCAAGCGGTGGAACGCGTGACGGATCTCGAAGCGCACGTCGAAGCGCTCCGGGCGGAGGCCGACGCCGCAGGGGACCGGCTCGCGCGGGTCCGGACGGCCGTGACCGCCGCCCGGACGCTGGACCGTACCGTCCGCAGGACGAATGCCGAGATCATCGACGAGCGCCTCGCGGTCATCAGCCCGCTGCTGAACGAGCTGTACCAACGGCTACGCCCGCATTCCGAGTGGCGCACCATTGATTACGGCATCCGCGGCGACGTGAAGCGCTTCCTGAGCCTGAGGGTCGGCAACGGGCTGAACCCGCAATTCGTCTTCAGCAGCGGGCAGAGGCGCGCGGCCGGCCTGGCCTTCCTCCTCTCCGTGCACCTATCCCGACCGTGGTGCACCTGGCGGACGCTCATGCTCGACGACCCGGTCCAGCACATCGACGATTTCCGGGCTCTGCACCTTGTCGAGGTGCTCTCGGCCCTGCAGCGGTCGGGTCGGCAGATCGTCTGTGCCGTCGAGGACCCCTCGCTGGCCGAGTTGCTGTGCCGGCGTCTGATCAGCGAGCCCGCGGCCCCCGGCCGGCGTCACGACCTGGATCTGGTTTCCGGGGGTGGGGCCTCGGTCACCCGCTCGACGGACATCGCACCGGCGATCGCCGGCGTGCTCGGGAGAACCAGGGACCTGAGTGCGGCCGGCTGAAACGGCGCGGGTATCCGCCGGCGTCGCGGCCCATCCGGCCGGGGCAAGTGTCCCACCCGCGATAGACGCGCCCGTACCCTCGACGACGGAAGGCTGCGCGCGTGCGACGGCCGTGCTCGCCGCGACCCATCGGCGATGGGGACGTCCGTCGGGACAGGCCGGCGGTGCCAGCGCTCCCCACGGCGGCGGCCCGGTCCCGGTCGTTGGCCCCGCCGACCAAGCCCTCGTCGCCGGCGGGCCCGTCCCGGTCGTGCGCGGGAGCGTCCGGGCCGGCCGACCTCAGCCCGCCACGGCGGGCCAAGCCTGCGGCGGCCGGGAGACGAAGGCGGACCGGGATTCGGTCGCCCGCCGCCATGCGTCCACGAAGGCACCGAGGTGCGGGCGCGCCGCCCGTTCGGACCCCAGGTACCGGATCAGGCCGTCGATGGCAGCGTCGTGGGCCTCCGGGCCGGTCCTTCCGGTGAGGTGCGCCCAGCGCAGGTACAGCACGAAGAGGTTCAGGCAGTCGGTCTCGCAATAGGCCCGCACGCGCCCGATCTCGCCGCGGGCGATCATGGCGGCGACCTGCGAGCCGTGCTCGCCCAGCTTCCCGGGCAGGGCCAGGAGCCCGGCGGCCTCCTCCAGGGTCAGCCGCGCGCAGGCCCCGAACTCGGCCAGGACCTCCATCAGGTCCGAGTGCCAGTCCACGGCGTAGCGGTGGCCGTAGCCGTCCCACTTGGTCCCCCTCCTGTACCAGGAGGGCACCGCGATACCGTGCATCAACGAGCGCAGCAGGAGCGTGGGGAGGTCGAAGCTGCGGCCGTTCCAGGTGACGACCCTGTAGCGGCCGGCCGCGAAGAACTTCCAGAAGGCCCGCAGCAGGCGCTCCTCGTCCCATCCAGGCTCGCCCCCGCTCCGGCACGACCGGATCTGGTATGCCTCGGTTCCGGTTGCCGCGTCGCGGGCGATGGCCGCCTCGACGAAGGAGACCGCGACCACCTTGTGCCAGGCCGCCTTCGGAAATTTCTCGGACGGCCAATCCGACGGGACCTGCTCCTCGTCGGGCACCGTCTCGATATCGAGGACGAGCAACGCCTGGTGGAGGCCGGCCGGCTCCGCGACGCCGGTCCGCGCCTGCGGCCGGTCCGGACGGTGTCTCTGAGGCGCCGCGGGGGCGTGGCCGTCGAGCAACGTCGCGCCCGCGGCGAGGCGGGCCGCGCCGCCCGGCGCTTGGAGTCCGGGGCGCGCGGTCACGTTCGCGATGGAGTTGAGGGACATGTCGAGACCTTTCCGGGTTCGCGCCGCGGCGGGCTGCGGGAGGCGGGGCTCAAAGAGGCTTCCCGTGGTCCGCGGCAGCCCTCGCAGGCTCGCTGGGCGGAAAACGGAGGGGAGAGGGTTCAGACGCAGACGACGAGCGCCGGGTCGAAAGCCCGGTTGCCCTGCCTCCGCCATGGATTGGCCAGCACCCGGGTCCTTCCGATGTGATAGTCCGCCGCCGCCGGCACGCGGCCGTGGACCCAGAGCGCCGGCGCGCCCCATGCCCGGAGGACGTCCTCCAGGTCGGACGCGAAGGTCGTGGCCTCCCACTCCTCGCACTGCCACTCCGGCCAGCCCGGATGCAGCGAACGCGCCGACGGCGCGTGGTGGGTCAGGACCACGGCCCGGTCGCCGGGACGCACCCCGGCGGCCAGCGATGATGGCGGGACCGAGATGCCGTTGGACTGGATAACGACGCTGGTGAGGAAGTCCTCGATGTAGGCGCGTGACCGGGCATGGGCACCGGCCGCGTCGTACGGGTCCCAGGTCCGGTCGCGCTCCGCCAGGATGTTGTCGCCGCCCCGCCACATGTTGCGCGCCCGCGCGCGCGCGCCGCCGGCGTATGCCGCACCGCCGAGCGCCCAGTCGGTCCAGAGCGTCGCCCCCACAACGTGGACGGCCGCCCCCCGCCCGTCGTCGAGCCGGACGGCGTCGTCCATCAGGATGGTGACCCCGAGTTCACGCCCCCTCTCGCGCCCGAGCCGCAGGGTCTCGTGCGGAGGCAAGCCGCCGCGGTACTCGCTGATCCCCGGCACCAGCACCACGGGCCGGCCGGCCCTCCGGTCGCCGAGCGCCCCGGCGAGCCACTCGACCGCGGCCACCAGCCCCTCGGAGATCCCGCCGGCGACCAGCAGGGCGTCATGGTCCGGAAGCGGATCCGGCAGGGCGAACGCGCCGTCGCGGACGGCGAGGTCGGACATGATCCAGAGCCGCATCCCCTCCGACCGGGCGGGAAGCAGGGGGGTCCGCGCGTTGGAGGCCGCGGTTGCGTCCAGGCTGCGGCGGGCGCGCCCGGGCCGGAAGACCGGGGGCAGGACATACGGTTCGGGGAGGATGCGGCCTGACAACGTCCGGGGTTCTCCGTCGCGAAGCGGCGGGCAGGGGCGCCGGCCGTGCTGTGGGGTGGGGCGAGTGGCGGTCAGTGCCTGACGGCCGCCTGCTCCCGGTGGCGCAGCAAGACGTCCAGCATCCGGCGGAGGCGGCGCACCGAACCGCCCCGCCACGCCCTGCGGAGGACCCTCACCTCCTCGCCCGTCAGCCCCTGGACCCAGCGCGGGTCGGTCCCGCGCTCGGCCGCGGCCTGGGCGAGCAGGGCGGGGAGCAGCGCCTCAAGATGCTCGGGACCTGGATGCGGGAACTCGATCCGCCTCAGCCTGTCGAGCAGGGGCGCCGGCAAGTTCCAGTCCACGTTCGCCGTCGCCACCACGGAGACCCAGGAGAGGTCGAGCTCCGCCTGCACGCAGGGGTCGGGGAACCGTGCGGCGGTCTCGGGCTCTAGGAAGGAAATCATGCCATCCCAGAGCCGTCCGTAGTCGCTGCGGGTCGGTGCCTTGTCCACCTCGTCCACCAGGACGAGGGGGTTGGCTTGCAGGAACCGGTTCACCGCCATGAACGGTCGCGCCGGCTCGGCGGAGTACCACCGCCGCTCCGTGCCGCCGAAGCTCGCCCCGGCGTCGTTCGAGCCGTCGACCCGGAAGACCCCGGTCCCGAGCTCCTCGCCCAACCGGCGGACGAAGCGCGACTTCCCGCTGCCGGGCGGACCCACGATGAGGAGGTGGCCGAGGCGGACGAACGGCTTGCCCACCAGATCGCATAGGACGAAATCGACGGCCCCGCCCGCCTGGGGGAACTCGTAGAGCAGCCGGCGCCGGACGCGCACGAGATCGGGCGTCGGGACCAACGGGAGGGGCTTGGCGATGGACTTCTCGTACCCCTTGGTCACGTCGCGGCCCTTGCCGGAGCCGGTGGCGCCGATGGCCGGACAGACCAGGACGTGTCCCTCGGGCACGCCCGCGTCGGGCTCGTCCGCCGGCGCGGGCGCGGCGCTCCCGGGCGTCTCGGCGGTCTTGCGCGCGGCGGCCAGCTCGGCGCGCCTGCGCTCGGCGGCGCGGGCGCGCCGCTCGACGGGTCCGAGCGCCGCCTCGCCGAACCGGAGCGCCGCGCTCCCGATCCCCTCGGTCCCGTAGTAGCACTCGGTCTCGCCGACGGCGAGCGCGGACAGGCCGAGCGCCAGGGCGCGGGCCTGCACCCGCAGGTCCGCGATGGCCGCGTCGATGGCCTCGACCCACGCCCGGCGCAGAACCTCGGCCCGGGCGTCCTCGGGCACGGGCAAGGGCAGGAGTCCGTGCCGGCCCGCCTCGGCCGAGACGAAGCTGTCGTCGTCGTCGTCGAACTCCTCCGCCATGTCGAGGAGCCGGAGGATCGCCGCGCTCTCGTCGATGCGCGGCAGCTCCCGCCACATCGAGGCGGCCAAGCGTGCCGCGGCCGACCGGTCGGCGGGCGAGGCGGTCAACACGAGGACCGCGTCCGCGATCTCCCGGACCGTGACGGAGTCGTGGGCGGCCGCGAACCCGTCGAGGAGGCCGACGAGCGTGCGGGCCTCCGAGGGATGGACCTCTGACGGCCGCTCCTCGCGGCCGTCAGAGCGCAACCTCAGGACGCGCCTGAGCAGGGCCCTGGGACCCCGCGGCGCCGTCCCGGCGGCCATCTCCGGAAGGTCGTCGTGGATGTCCCGCGCCGGTCCTTGCGCGATCCAGGCCAGGACCGCCTCGCCGAGGCCGGCGTCGACGGCCCCCGCGTCGCGCGCCAGCATCACCGGCACCCGACCGTACAAGCCGTCGGGATCTAGGCCCGCACGCAGGATGCGCGGCAGGTGGCGCAGGACGATCCTGCGCGCGAGGCTCGGGGGTACGACAGGACCGGTCAAAGGAAATTCGTCCTCCATCTTCGTGGTCCGACGCGTCAGGCTTCGCCGCGCTGGCCGAGGCGCAGCCAGCCCTCCTCCGTCAGCGCCCATCCGAGGTTCGGGTCGAGCGCCCACATCCGGCCCGTCAGCACGGCGCTCCCGTCGATCACGCCGACGATGGCGGGAAGCGGCTGCGAGGCGGGCACCCAGCCCTCGACGAGGGGGGCCCACGCGAGCTCCCTGCGGATCGGCGACGCCCCCGCGACGACCCGCTCCAGGCGGCCGAGCAGCGTGCGCAGGGCGGCGACCTGCTCGTGCAGGTCGGCCGGAAGGTAGGCGGTCATCCAAGTCCCCCGTTTGCCGCGACGCCCCATGAGGGAGGCGTCCTCACGCGCCGACCTCCACCACGAGATCCGCGCGGAAGGCCGGGTTCTCGGAGCCGTACCCGCGGGGGTTGCAGATCACCCGTGTGGCGGCGTGCACGTAGTCGAGGCTGGCGTGGACGTGACCGTGAACCCAGAGGGCGGGGCGCCGGTCCTCGATCATCGGCCCGAGATTGGAGACGAAGGCCGGGTTCAGCGGGTCGCCGGCGAAGGCCGGCGCGACGGAGGCCGGTGCCGGGCCGTGGTGCGTGACCACCACCTGGGGCAACCCTCCGGGGGTCTCCCGGAGGACGGCGTCCAGGAAGGCGCGCGAGGCCTCGTGCAGGCCGAGCGCCTCCTCCGGGCGGAAGGGCCGCCGCGCGTGACCCCAGCGGATGCGCCGGTGGTCGTTGAGGCCACGGCCGGCGGCGTCCATCGCCGCCCGCCGCCGTTCAAGGCCATTGAGCGCATAGTCGGTCCAGAGGGTGGCCCCGCAGAACCGGACGCCGCCGAGCGTGACCGCCTCGTCCTCCAGCAGGTGAATGCCGGCGGCTTGCGCGGCGGCACGGCCCAGCGCGAGTTCCTCGCCGTGGATGCGGCGGTAAAACTCGTGGTTGCCGGCGACCATCACGACCGGCATGTGGCGTCCGAGCGCTTCGGCCGCCCAGTCCACCGCGGCGCCCAGCCCCTCGCAGACGTCGCCCGCGACGACCGCCACGTCGGCTTCGGGGATACGGGCCGGGTTCCACGGTGGCCCTCCCACTCCTTGGTGGAGGTCCGACAGGATCCAGATGCGCATGGGTGCCGTCCTTGGGCGATTGGGATGCGGGGCAGGGGTTCTCGGTCGGCGCCGGGGCGAACCGGTCCCGGTCGGTCACGGCCGCGGCGCCGGCGGGACGCGCGGCACCCAGGCCGCCCACCGCGCGGCGAGTTCGACCAGGTGACGCTCGTCCGGACGTCGGCGCGCCAATCGCCTCAGCGCGCTTGCGAGGACGACCGGGGCGGTTCGATCACCGCACAAGGCACGCAGCAGCAGGGCGCTCGCGACGGTGTCGGCCGCCGGTCCGCTCACCCCTTCCAGGCGCAGGACCGTGAGCGCGATGCGCGTGGTCGCGACCGGATCGCCCCGGAGCGCGGCGTCCCAGCGTCGCCGGGCGCAAGGGGGTTCGACCGCGCGCAACACCATGAGGAGCGAGCGCGCCGTCGCGGGACCGAGGGACTGCGGCGGCACGACCCGCCACAGCCTGAGCATCGGGGGCGCGCGCCTCAGCGCGGCGTTGGCGGCGGGCGGGCACGCGGGAGCGGCCGGGCAGGCGTCGCGGCGCCCGGAAGCGGGTCGGGACATGTCAGGCTATCTCCATGGCGTCGGGATGGGCGGGAGGGCGCGCGCTCACTGGAGCCCCGCCGCCGGCGTCGCCTCTGCCGGTGTCCCCAGGCGATAGAGGCGCGACAGCGTCCGCGCCCAAGTTCTTCCGTCCGTGGCGAAGACGTCCGAGGTGAGGGTGGGGCGCCCGGAAGCGATGGTCGGGTGGCCGAAGGAGACGCCGGCAAGCACCCGCGTCCGGCCGCTCAGAAAACTCCAGGATTCCATGAGCGGCGCCCGCGCCATCTCCTCCGGAGCCGGTCCGCCTTGCTCCAGCGCCTCCAGCGCGTCGGCGAGGTCGCGCAGCCGGTCGCAGAGCCGCCGCTCGTCGGGGGTGACGGGCATCTCGGGATCGAGGCCGAGCGCGCGGGCGAACCGCCCGCTGTCGAGGGAAGCGACGAAGGGATCCTGGGCGGCCACCTCGATGGCGGCGAGAAGGAGCATGCCCTGGCGCACCGTTCCGGCCAGCGGATGGCCCGCCGCGACGGCGTGCGTCTCGGACCGCGTCGGCGCAGGCAGGGCCACGGGCAGGAACCGGCAGCCGTCGCCGGCCCCGGCGCGGCGGAGGAGGGGGCGCATCGCCTGTTCGAAACGGGTGGCGTCCGGACCTCCGCCGGCCCGTCCGGCCCCGAGCAACCAGATCGGGGCAGGGGATCCGGGCTCCGGCCCCGCGCCCGAAGCCTGATCCGGCGCAGGCCGCCCCGCGGTTACCTGCTCCCCGCACTGACCAAGGGCGAAGGCTGCGAGGCGCTCCTCCATGGCGCCCGGGCCGACGACGACCACCGACAAGGCCGCCGCCTCGCGCAAGCTGCGCACGGGGAGCCAGGAGAGCGGAAGGTCCAGGACGACGTCCCGCGCCGTGGCCCGTGCCTGCCTGATCAGCTCCTCCGGATCGTCGAAGGTCATGAGGTCGCCGGGTTCGGCCTCGACGACGCACAGGGCCTCTGGCATCGTCTCCGGGATCCGGGCAAGGCCCTGTCCCCGCTCGGTGATCCTCAGCAACGTGGCGGGCCGTGCGGCGGTCGCCAGGGCGTGGGCCGCCACGAGGGCGGCATGGGTCGCGGCCGAACGGCCATCGGCCCCGTAGAAGGCGTAGAGCATGGAGCAGTCCCATCCCGAGAGAGCGGAGCGGGCCACGGATGCCGGCGATGGAGTGGGACCACGCGCGGACGGGCGAGCTCAAACAACGAGATGGAACTATACCACGGGTGTAATATTTTATCACGAGCAAAGCAAGCCGCCGCTCGACTTATCCTCAGCCAACGTCGATGAGCTGGAGCCCGGCGCCCCCCTTCCGGGCGTTGTGTGCCAAGCGGCTCGCGAGTTGCTCGGCCTGACGCAGCTTGAGTTCTCGAAACTCTCGGACGTGAGCAAGAAGACCATAAATGACTTCGAGAACCAGAAGGTGGAGCCCCGAAGCCGCGTGGTCCGCGCCTTGCGCGAAGCCCTGGAGAACCGTGGGGCGCGCTTCTACCGAAGCGGAGAAGCGATTGGCGTTCTGGTCAGCAGGCCGCACGTGAAGCGCGATGACGCGGAGGAGGGCACCGGGCGAGGCTAAACAGCTTGGTTCCGCGAAGGGATCTTGCCTCTACATGTGGGTACGTTTCTACCGGCATCGGCTTGCGGTGGTCGAGCAACAGGGCTGGACGTCACGGGATGGCTCGCATCCAGCCGTTGCCCACGGTTCCCCAGTGAAGCGGGTGTCAACCTTCGGACCTGGAGAACCAGGCTCGGCGCCCTGGCAAGACCATCGCTTCCAAGATGCGGCCCCGCCCCGCTCAGGCCAGCTCCCCGCTATGGCGGGCGCCTGAGGTCGAGAACGACCCACCCGAGGATCGCTGCCGTGAGGGTTGCCATCACGGGCATCGCGACGCCATCGTGCCCCGGCCGAGCGTCTCAGGCGCCGACCAGACGAAACTGCGGCTCGCCGGCTGACCTGCCCGTTAGGGGCGATGCGCAGCGGGTCTGGTTCCGGCCGCATGCCTTGGCTTCGTAGAGGGCGGCATCGGCCAAGCCGTAGAGGTCGGCGTCGGTTATCCCCGTCGCCAGCCCGATGCTGACCGTGACGGCGCCTGGCGCGATGCCGGCCGAGGCGATTGCCAGTCCCGACACCTGGGCGTGCACCCTCTCGGCGACGCGCCGCGCGCCCGCAGCGTCGGTGTTCGGCAAGAGCAGCACGAACTCCTCGCCGCCGACCCGACAGGCGAGGTCGCCGGGCCGGGGCACGGCAGCCTTGAGGCAGCCGGCCAAGCCCTTGAGCACCTCGTCACCCACAGCGTGGCCGTAACGGTCGTTGTAGCGCTTGAAATGGTCGGCATCGACGACGAGCAGCGACAGCGGGTTGCCCGTGCGTCGGGCGTCCTCGCAAGCCCGGGCGAGGACCTGCTCGAACCGGCGGCGGTTCGCAAGGCCGGTCAGCGCGTCGGTGCGCGAGAGGCGGGCCATCTCGGCGTGCATCTCCGCGCGGCGGCGGAGCTCGCGGCCGAACAGCAGCGACAGCGTGACCGTCAGCCCGCACAGCACGAGTACGACGGCGGCGATACCGAGCGCCTTCGTCCGCCATGCGGCCTCGACCTCGGCGGTGGCGACGGCGACGTTGAGGACGAGGGGTAGGTCGCCGACCCGCGTGAAGGCGTAATGGCGCTCGACGCCGTCCCGGACCGAGGTGCCGACGAAGGCGCCGCCGCCCTCGCGCACGAACCGGTCGAAGTTCCGGGTGCCGGCGATGTTCACGCCGATGTCGGCCTCGACGTAGGGATGGCGCACGACGCGCGTGCCGTCCTGCATGTAGAGGTTGATCGCACCCTCATGACCGAGGCTGATCCGGTCGAACAGCCGGGTGAAGTACGATAGCTTGAGCGTACCAAGCGCAACGCCGCCGAACGAGCCATCGGGGTTGGCGATGCGGCGGCTGAACGGCAGCATGCGCTCCCCGGTCAGGCGCGAGATCAGCGGTCGGCCGATATGGAGGCCGACGTCCGAGCGCGCCTTGTGGACCTGGAAGTAGTCGCGGTCGGCGTAATTGCCCTTGCGCGGAGGGACGGCGCCCGCATCGGCCGCGACGTCACCGTCGGCGTCGATGACCAGCATGACCCCGAGGTCCTTGGCGGTGGCGGCCCGGTCGAACAGGATGAGTTGGCGCAGCTTGGGGCCGGCCCCCGCCGCCTCGGGCGCACGCAGGTTCTCGACCGCCGCCTGCAGGGACAGGTCGATGAGCTCGACGTTGCGGGCAATGTCACGCTCGATGACCTGCAGTAGGTTCTTCGAGGTTTGCTCGGCCTTGTCCCAGGCGTCACGGCGCACCTCCAGCAGCAGGAGCCCTGACGTGACCAGCATGCCGACGGGCGCCAGCACGCTGAGCGCGACCCAGTTGCGGCCGGACCGGAGGATGCGCGGGAGGCGCCGAGGCAGGATCATCGCGCGGCGTTCCCCGGCTGCGTTGTCGTCGCTTCGATCCTGACACGCCGAGACCTAACGGGTCTTTGCGAGTGCGGAAGGGTTGTCCGGCCCGCCCACGCCTGACGGACGGGCTCGCCGAGGCAATCGGCCGCGCGAGCCTCGACCTGCTCGTCACCGACGAGACGCCCCCCCCGGGTCCTGCGCTAACCGCGAGCCTGACGTTCGATCACCCGGCTGCCGGTCAGCGGCGTCGTGAGCGCTGCCTCACCGCTCCTTGTACCCGTGAGATGAAGAACGCGGGGACGGCGAAATAGGAAGCCGAGCCAGGTGCCGCGGATGAGCCGCTCGAAGAGAAGAGGCAGTACGACGGCGACGCTCATCACGGCGAGCGAGGCCAATCCGACATCCTCGATCACGCCCGTCTTCACGATCAGGCTGCGCCAGGCGGCCATTGGCAGGAAGAAGGCAAGATAGATCACGATGGAGCGCTTCCCGCAGGTACGCAGCGCCCCCGTCACGACGCCTCCCGCTTCGGCCAGCAAGCTGGCAAGTGCGACAATCGCCAGCGCGCCCGCGAATCCGGCCGCGAGACCCACCCCCGGCAGGCTCGCGAGGGTCGGGTGGTCCGGGATGCCCGACGGCGTGAAGGCGAGCCAGCCCTCGGCCAACGCCCAGGCCCCAAGGCTTGCAAGCGCCAGCCGCCGGTAGCGCCGCACGGCATCGGAGAAGGCAAAGATCTGGTCGGCCAGGAGGTAGCCGCCGACGAAGTAGACGTAGCGGGCGCAGAACTCCTCAACGAGGAAGGAGGAGGTTTGGACCGGCATGATCTGCAACAGCGCGGCGGTCCCGAGAAGCGCCGGGCCAGGCAAAGGCCGCAGCAACTTCGTCACGATCGAGAACACGGCGAGGAGATAGATGAACCACAGCGTTGAGTAGGGCTCGACGAGGGCGAGGGCAAGGTGAGCCAGGAAGGCCGGGATGCCCCCATCCCCGGCGACGGTCTCGTACTTCAACGCCGACTGAAGCAGCAGCCAGAGCAGGTAGAAGTAGGCGAAGTGGATTATGCGCCGGTCGGCGAAGCGGCGCCAGTCACGGTCCAGCACCCGTCCGACGAACAGACCCGAGAGCAGGAAGAAGTCCGGGATCCGGAACGGCTTGGCGAAGGCGACGACCGGGTGCAGGAAGCCCTCCCCACCCATCGCCTCGCCGGTGCCGAGGGTCGAGTGCATCATCACCACGAGCAAGATGCAGATGCCCTTTGCCACGTCGACCCAGGCGTATCGGAGCTCCTCCTCCGCTTGAGTTCTCGCCCGCCCG
>Ga0233425_10004613_pt1 | contig 22870 bp, 25 predicted proteins | sample Watercolumn_Towu_2_FD_181712 | JGI IMG/M metagenome (GOLD analysis project Ga0233425, IMG submission 181712) | Freshwater microbial communities from Lake Towuti, South Sulawesi, Indonesia - Watercolumn_Towuti2014_140_MG | ecosystem: Environmental > Aquatic > Freshwater > Lake | place... | reverse complement strand
GATGCGCATGTTTTAGATGAGTATTCTCGAAAGTGGTAATGAAAAATTGTATTACTTAAAAACTACATTGTAATAGAGAGTTTGTATGTTATCAGACGCTAGAAAAAGAGAAATAGAAGAATTTCCATTGAGCTATACAAGAGTTGGAACTATCTTTGGCACTCAAGATCATATCCCATACAGTGGCTATAAAGCTTTTTGGATGTCAATACCACCAGAAATCAGGGGCTTCATTTTTTTACGTAAAGATAGTGTAAATCGTTTTCAATCATCATCACCTGAACCAGAAATGCTAAAACATAAAAGTAGAGGTTACAAAATGCACATTTCTATTCATGACGCAGATGATGCTAGTAGCAATTTAATGCACGCATGGGATATTTTTGTTAGAATTTTACTTAGACATGAGATTTATCAAGTTAAAATAGTTGCTCCTAGTTTTAGAGATGCCTTGAGGAGAGATGAAGATCAAAGAGGTAAAGAAATTACTATTTATTGTTTTAAAGAAATGAGACCACCCCACACCCGAAGAATGGCAGGAATTTTGTAGAGAGGTAACTAGAGGTTTTGTTGAACAACATATTGTTGCTGGTGTGTTACCGCCAGATGACGTAAGTATTCAAGGAAGCAGTTATTTTAGCTACGTAAATGATTCTAGCGCTGATCTTCCTAATCCTTTTGCTTCTATTGATTTAACATCAATAGAGGGACAACCTCCTAGAATTTCGATAGAAAGGGCAGCCATGAGGGAAGAAGCGGTGGCTGATCATACACCTTAAAATTATGAGGGTATTATTATGAGAACTATATTTGAAAGTCCGTTGAATCAACGTATTGAAAAAATAGATATAGACGAAACAAGATTAACAAGTATGATAGTAAAGCTAAAAAACCGTTCATCCTATGATTTACTATTACACCGTTTAGATCTTTATAGTACCGTTGCCGGATTGGAAGGAAGCCAAGAAAAAGAGTTCGCTAATAGCGGAAATATATCAGAATTGACGGTGACTTTTGAAGGAAATATTTCGCAAGCAATTACTTTTTTACAGGCAGAAAAATTTGTTACGCAAAATGCATGGTGGTTAACTCAAGCTCTTTGTGAAGCTGGGGCGCAAGGAGTGCTTACAAGAATTCCTCCTGAACCAGAGCATTTAAGTGACGGAAGACTAGCAGTAATAGCTCCATAATTTTTATAGCAGTTTTGTTTTGAAAATAAAGAAGTTTTATTTTGTCATGACCCTTTTTGGCCAGGATAACGGTCGGAACTCTACCACCGATGATTCCCGCAGAATTCACTGCTGGTTTACAATTAATTCCCTATCGAACGCTTACTTACGGCAAAGTGTTAGGCCAAGGAGGATTTGGAAGAGTTTATCAAGGAGAATGGCAACACGGAGAAGTGGCAGTCAAAGAATTGTTAGCGTCAAACTTATCTGCAACAGCAATGACTGAATTTAGAAACCGAGGTTTGGAGCAGACTACGTCATCCAAATATCGTGCAATTATTTGGAATAAGCACAGATGAACCAAGCCACTACAGTATGGTTATGGAACTAATGCCCAATGGTTCATTATATCAAGTGTTACACAACGGTCAGCCCTTAAGCTGGGAAATAAGATTCCAGATAGCCAAAGACGTAGCAGCTGGCTTAACGCATTTGCACGAACGAGAGATATTACATTGCGATCTCAAGAGCTTAAATGTGTTATTAGGCGAAGGAATGAGAGCAAAGCTAACGGACTTTGGATTATCTAAAGTAAAAGTCGAAACCAAAACGACAACTGCTGGAACATCAAAAGTATCAGGCACGATTAGATGGATGGCGCCAGAGTTATTGAAAAGAGGCGGTAAACCAAGCAAGGAATCAGACGTTTATGCATTTGGTATGATTTTATGGGAAATGACAACGCGAAAGATTCCTTATGAAGATGCAGCAGATGATACTGTTGCTCTTCGCTGGATCGAAAGCGGAGAAAAAGAAATCATTCCAGAAAAACCCGCTGAGAAATCCGAAACCTGTCGCAAAGCGTATCCAAGTTATGCTGCATTAATCGCCCGTTGCTGGGAAGAGCGAAGCAAACGCCCAACTATTCAAATAGCAGCAGAAGAATTAAGGCCGCTCAAAGCTGAGGAAGCGGCGCCTTCTACTGCCAGCGGTCCAGTTCAACTGGATAATTTTGCCTCAGCTATGCCAAAATAGGCTGGTTTTTAATATGCTCAATTTATAACTCATTGATTTTAAACGAAATATTTTTTGCATGGTTAGGTAACAGTTAGGTAAAAAAAATGAACCCACTTGAATTAATTAATGATATTTGCTCCATTTGTTCGAAGATTAGTGCTCTTATTGATACGATAAAAGCCAACAAAGAGCAATGTAAGAGGTTGGCTTATCGGCTTGAGAGAATTGCTGATTCTTTGAAAAAATTGGAACGCGTTGAAGATACAGAAGCGTTTAGGAAAGCATTAAGTGATTTAAGAGACCATATTCTGGAGTGTGAAAAATGTATTATAGAATTTACCAGCAAAACCGGCCTTGCGAGAGTTTTTAAGTCGGGTAAATATAAAAAAGAATTTGAACGTTTAAATTGCTATTTGGAACAAGATTTAGCGCATTTGCATACCGGGATTGATGTGCAGCAACTCATGAACCGCGAGGATGATGAAGCTGACCGTAGGAAAGATGCGGCAGAACTGATGGAAAAACAGGATGAAATTCTAAAATTAGTGCAAGAAGAGACAGATAGATTAGATGATGTGCACCAAATGCAAATGGACTTATTTGCCTTTTTGCGCGAGGAATTGCAACACTTGCGTAAACCCGCTGCACCTGGTGAAGCGGCGCCATCACAGATATTAATTGCGGCGGAAGATATTGAATACGGTGAGAAGATTGCTGAAGGTGAGGCTACTATTTATCGCGGACGTTTTCGCGGTCAGGATGTAGCGATAAAGAAATTCGATCAAATTTTAGATGACTCAGCCCGTGAGCAATTCAAGCGTGAAGTGCAAATTTTGGGATGGATGCGCAGTGATCATGTAGTATTCTTTTATGGCGCTTGTTTACAACCCAATAAAGAATGCCTGGTTATGAAATATATGGCTCATGGCTCGCTTAATGAAGTTTTAGAGCAAAAAAAGAGTTTTATCCCAGAACAACAAAAGCGCCTTGCTGTAGAAATTGCCAAAGCGCTGCATTATTTGCACAGTCAGGGAATGATTCATCGGGATTTGCGGGATCGACATATATTATTTGACGAAGATTGGCACGCAAAGCTTACGGGTTTTGGTTTAGCGAAAGTAAAATCAAGCGCTTTTCAAACCGCCAAAAAAGAGCACGAATTATCTGTTTGGTCTGCTCCCGAGTTGTTTGGCAGAAGCGCTTGCCATACGCCAAAGACTGACGTTTATGCTTATGGATTGATTTTATGGGAATTAGTAACTGGGCAAAAACCTGAAGAATATCACGAAAATATTCCAGAAACGGCGCCTAAAGTTTATGCGGATATTATTCGTGAGTGTTTAGATAAGGATCCTTCAAAACGTCCGGGCTTGGAAGTGGTTATTCGGGATTTGGAGGCGTATGTTCCAAGACCAAAGAGTCCACAAGCAGAAGAATTATATGAACTGGGTCAAACTAACGAAAAAGCGCAAAAATTTAGTGAGGCAATGGTTTACTATCAGCGTGCGGCGGATAAAGGATACCCGCGCGCTAATACCAATTTGGGGCACTTTTTTTATAAGGGACTGGGCGTACCTGTAGATAAAAACAGGGCATTTGCATTGACTCTGGAAGCAGCGCAAGCGGGACACGCACGTGCCCAGTTTAATGTCGGGCAGATGTTCGAATATGGAGAAGGAACGGCGCAAGATTACGAACAAGCTTTATTTTGGTACCAAAAAGCTGCGTTGCAAGAGCAAGATGCTGTATCAAGTAGAAAAGCTAAAGAGAGAATTCCACGTTTATTGGAAAAAATGACCGAGGTTCATGAAGCGCCAAAACCTTAAGGATGAAAATAGAAGATTTAATTTTATGTCCTAATTTTTCAAACCTTCTGCCCCAGTAATTTGCCGAACCACACGCTTCCATATAAATATTGCATGGCGGTAAATTAGCTACAAACGCAAGCAGCTTCGTTCTAGTTATTTTTTTCTTTAAGATTATTTTCCCAGTTTTATCAGTGCCATGTAACTGGAAAATATTCTTTGCTAAATCTACTGCTAATAATGTAACATTACTCATTGGATTCCTCCGATTATTTTGTTGATAAATGATTGAAAATTATCATTTTGGCACTTTTGATGCCGTCTTCCCACTAAAATCGGGAAAAATACGGAGGAGTCCATCTCATTACGTTAATTACAAAAATATTAAACAACAAGCAAAAAAGTTAATTGAATACCGTAAGGGTGTGCGTTCATACAAAGATGATAAGAGCAAAAAGAAATTCAAAGATACTTTCAGAAAACAGTTTGCAGAATCATTTTTGGGGACGAGCAAAAGTAGAGAGATAGAAAAACTTTTGAAGAATTTAAAAGACTATGGCGATAATACTATTAGGTATTTCAGACTAACAAGATTTCTGCATATTAGAGGTGGTGGATTTTATGTTGATTTGGAGCCAAGGCGGGCAATTGAATTGAAAAAATTACTTGCGACCGATAACGCCGCTTCTTTGGAATTTGGAAATGTTGATCAATACAGAGAATACCTTGCTGACCTCAAACGGCCGGTATTGCCATGGGAAACAAAGAAAGAATTAGAAAAGATAGCTGTTGGCCTCAATAACGATGTCCAAAATTATGTCAAAGACTTGGAATCAAAAGCGGAAAAAATTCCCATTTTCGTATTTCAAAATATAGAAAACCTAGATACAGAGAAGTTAAAACAATACATCGAGGAATTGCGAGCGTGTAGGCGCAAATTGCAAGAAGTGGAAACTCATTTTGAATCTCAGGATACATCGAAAATTCAAGAATATATTAACGCGCTTAAAAATATACATCAGTCCGGTAACAAGAAAAGCATCGAACTTGAGAAATTATCTGCGCTTGCCTTTAATGCCTTAAACGATGCTCTTGAAATAAAACCCAACTATCCTGTTGGAGATGACAATGAGCCCACATTTACCGCTCCCGCCAACAAGCCAGACATTGAATGTTTCTATGAAAAATTTAATTCGGTGTGTGAAGTTACTATGTTAACAGATCGGTCTCAATGGTATAACGAGGGACAGCCGGTTATGCGTCATATTCGTGAATTTGAAAAAATGCACATTGAAAAATCCACTTATTGTCTTTTTATCGCTCCGCGACTTCATCAAGATACAGTCGAAACATTTTGGATGGCTGTAAAATTTGGTTATCAAGGCGTGCCTCAAAAGATTATTCCATTAACTATTTCTCAGTTTATAAAATTACTGGAAAGTCTTTTGGAAATTAAAAAACATGGTAAACGATTTGCTCACGGTGAGCTTTTGAATTTGTATGAACAAATTTTGAACTTAACGAATCATGTAGCCCATTCTGAAGAATGGATTAAACGGATACCTGAAATAATTACTGTGTGGCAAAAATTAATTTTAGTAGGGTAATAGTTATGGAAATTAATGTTATCTATACTGGCGATTGCATAACGACATTAAATAAAGAAATTAACGAAAAATCAGTTGAGTTAATTTTTACTGATCCTCCATATAACCTTTCAGGCAACGGTTTGAAATGGGAAGGCAATAAAACTGGGGGGGATTGGTATATGGTAAACGAGGGATGGGACAAAATGACTGCTTCTGAATACGTGCAATTTACCCGCAAATGGATCAGGGGTTGTTATAAAGTTTTGAGAGATAATGGCTCAATCTATATTTCTTGCACCTATCATAATCTTGCAGAAGTGATAATCGTTCTAAAACAACTAGGTTTTAAGATTAACAATGTCATCGTTTGGCAAAAGACAAATGCCATGCCAAATATGACAAAAAGAGTTTTTACACATTCTACGGAATTTGTTGTTTGGGCAGTAAAGGGTAAAAAATGGATCTTTAATTATGAAGAATTAAAAAGGATAAATCCTGAAAAACAAAAAGACGGTTCAGTAAAGCAGATGAGAGATGTTTGGTCACTTCCTTTGGTTCAAGGGAAAGAGAGATTAAGAGGAAAAGACGGGCGGGCTTTACACCCAACACAAAAACCAGAAGAAATGCTAAAACGGATAATTATTGCTTCGTCAAATAAGGGGGATACCGTTTTAGATCCGTTTTTAGGTAGCGGTACAACGGCATTTGTTGCGAAAAAACTATGTAGAAATTGGATTGGTATTGAGAGAAGCAAAGAATACGTTGATATAGCGAAAAAACGATTATGTGACTAAATAAAAATAGTATTATGAATAATTTCTCTCGTATGAAAATTTTGTGGTATAATTAACCAATCCAAAAAAGCTAACAAAATTTTTATATGACTTTTCAAATTGAGGACATAGATAAAGAAAAGTTGAAGTTTATATTTTCAGGAAGGCTGGATGTTGATACGGTGGCTAAGTTATGGCATGCCTGTGAATCAACACTTTCCAAATATCTTCCGCATACGTTAATTCTTGATTTAAAAAATGTGGATTATTGCGATGGGGCAGGGATTGCATTAATCCAAACCTTACAAAAAAAACAAGCTAACGTACATAAAACCTGTATTGTTAGTGAGTTAAAACCAGAGTTTCAACATCTACTTGAATTTATCGAGCAACAATCAGCTAAGGCGCGTGCACCGCGTTTGGCTACGGTTAACCTTCCCGAGCATTTAGGTCATATTGCGGTTGAGTTGGTTCGTGATATACGCAATAACATTATTTTTCTTGGGATTTTAGCCTATCAGTCTTGGTTGGTAATTCGCCAGCCTAAAAAAATTCGTTGGGCAGATTTTTGGCGTTTTGTAAATGCAACTGGACCAGGAGCTTTGTCTATTATTGCGCTCACTGGGTTTTTGATTGGTTTAATTTCTACTTTTCAAGCCGCTGCTTCATTTCGCATGTTTGGTGCGGAAATTTTTATGGTGAATTTAGTAGGCTTGGGCTTGACCAGGGAAATGGGTCCACTACTAGTCGCAGTTTTACTTGCCGGCCGTACTGCTTCGTCTTTTGCCGCAGAAATTGGCACGATGAAAATTAATCAGGAAATTGATGCATTATCAACTATGGGCATTAATCCCATTCGTTTTTTAGTAGTTCCAAGAATTTTGGCAACGCTGCTGGTTACGCCCGCTCTGGAAGCTTTTTTTATTTTATTTGGGCTATTTGGTTGTTTAGTGGTGATGAATTATTTGGGGTTTACTGTGGATGCTTTTACTACTCAACTTTGTCAGGCAGTTAAATTGAAGGATTGCATTGGTGGTTTGGTGAAGGTATTTGTATTTGGTTGGGTGATTGCGGGGGTAGGTTGCTTACATGGAATTAAAACTCGTTTTGGCGCGCAAGCAGTAGGCGTTACCACTACGCAAGCGGTGGTTAGCAGTTTAATTATGTTGGTAATTGTCGACGGTATTTTTGCCGTGGTATATTATGTTTTAGGAATTTAAATGTTGATTATGGAAAAAGAACCGATCATCAAAGTTACTAATTTAGTTGCGAAATATGGCAATCGTACTGTATTGGATAAAATTAGTTTTGCCGTCAATCGTGGTGAGATTTTTATGGTGGTTGGCGGTTCGGGTTGTGGCAAGACCACTTTGTTAAATCATATGATTGGTTTGTTGCAGCCTAGCGCGGGAGATATTTTTATTAATGGTAAAAGTATCGTTAGTTCGGCTGAGAATGTGCGGTTAGGGATTTTGCGGAAAATTGGCGTACTTTATCAAAGTGGCGCTCTTTTTGGTTCGATGGATTTATTGCATAATATTCGATTTCCGCTTGAAGAATTAACCGATTTGCCGTCAGAAGCGATCGAGGAAATTGCCGTTAACAAGTTAAATATGGTTGGGTTGGGTGAATTTAAATATTATATGCCGGCGGAAGTTAGCGGCGGTATGCAAAAACGCGCAGCGATTGCACGAGCCATGGTACTTGATCCTAAAATTTTATTTTTAGACGAGCCTTCTTCGGGATTGGACCCGGTAATTGCCGCGGAACTTGACGCCCTAATTAGGGATTTAGCAAAAATTTTGGGAATTACTTTTATAATTATATCGCATAATTTAGCGAGTATTTTTAAGATTGCTGAAAGAGTTATTTTATTGGATCGGGGTAAAATTATTGCCGTTGGCCATCCGCGGCAATTAAAGGAAAGTTCCGATCCGGTGGTTAGTAATTTTTTTAATTGTGAGAACCTAGGGTGAAGAATTTAAATTTAAAATGCATTAGGTTGTAATATATGAATAATCGTAATACTGAAGCTAATTATTTTAAAATTGGCGCATTTGTTTTGGCAGGAATTACTTTAATTATTCTTGCGGTAGTTATTTTTGGCTCGCAACAATTGTTAAAGCCTACTGTTTATGTGGAAACGTACTTTAACGAATCGGTACAAGGGATTTCTGATGGGACATTGGTGAAATATCGCGGTTTACGGATTGGTTACGTTAAAGATATCGATTTCGTGGGTGAGATTTATGGGAAACATATTGATAATATTTCCGATATCCATAATCGCGCAATTTATGTCAAAATCGCCATTACTTCGAAGTTATTTTCTCAGCAGACTAGCGCACGGTTAGAGCAATTTTTTAGCCATGAAGTTGCTTCGGGATTGCGTGTAAAAATTACGCCCCAAGGTTTGACGGGAGTTTCTTATCTGGAGTTAAATTATTTTGATCCCAATGTTAATCCTATGCCTAAACTGGAATGGAAACCTAAGTATTATTTTATTCCCTCAGTGCCGAGCGTGATTTCCCAATTGAGCGATAATTTGCAGCACATTTTTAATGAATTTAAGCGTGTGGATTTGGAAAAATCAGCGGGGAAGATTAATGCTGCTGCCGATGCGATTGATCGTGTTGCGGGGAAGGTGGATATTTTATTAACTCAATATCATGAGCCTGTAACCAATATTTTACAAAATTTACAAGTTGTTTCTGATAATTTGCGCGTGGTTTCGGAACAGCTCAAATATCATCCTGCGCAAATGATATTTAGCAAGCCGCCGCCACCTTTAAATCCGGGTAAATTATGAAATATTTAAATAACTTTTTATCAATAATTATTTTAAGTTTGGCGATTAGTGGGTGTGTTTCGTCATCTCCTTATGTCGTGCATAACCAATATTTGTTAAATATGAAAACTTTTGCTTCACAACCAAAGCAGGATTATAAATATACAGTTATGATTAATCCTGTTTCCGTAGTTCCCCCGTTTAATCAAGCAAATTTCATGTATCGCACTAACGATTTCCAATATTTAACTGATTACTATCATGGTTTTGCCGTGCCTCTCGCGCAGCAAAGCGATGCTTTTTTGCTTAACTATTGCTATGCTATAGGGAAGTTCCAGTCTCTTACTATTTACGGCGAATTTAATCAACAAGCTTATAAGTTACAGCCGATGATTACTCAATTTTATGCGGATTACCGTGAACGGAATCATCCGTCGGCTATTGTTGCTTTAAATCTCAAATTGTATAGGTTTGAGAACAATAAAGCTTCTATGGTAATGAATAGGACTTTTACAGCGCGCGTTCCCATTAAAGTTAAAGATACGGAAAATTTGTTAATTGCATGGCAGGACGGGTTGCAAACGGTAATGTTGCAGGGGATAGGTGAGTTGAATAAGTTTTTGGAAAAGTAGTGAATATGTAGATAGATAATGAATAACGAATAATGAATAGTGAATAATTGATGAGTTTTGCTATCGCAAAACGGTTTTTATTAGGTGTTTTTTTCGTATGCTGTATATTGTCCACTTCAATCCAACAATAATAAAAGAGCAACCATGCAAAAAATATTTCTTTTAAAATCAATAAGTTAAAAAAGCAGCTTTAATTTAATTTTAGGAGATAATTATTTCTGCTCTTGTAAATTCAATTGTTTAGAAGGTATGACTTTTATTTCGCAGAGGGTCTAATAAAAGTTGCAACTTTATTTGTTTTGAATAAACTAAATTTACAATTTTCACCTGTTATCCAGCTTTTTTATTTTTGATAAAGCTGGACTTTTAAGTGCGATATTGGTATTTCGCAGATGAAGGTTGGTTATGGTCCTCACGAAAGTGAGGTGGTTTATTAATCGAGGAGTTTAACAATGGCAAATGCAGAACGTATGAAAAATATCGAAGAGCGCGTTAAGGATATTGTGGCTGAGCAATTGGGGGTAGAACAGGGAAAAATTACCGGCGCGGCTTCGTTTGTTGATGATTTGGGAGCAGATTCATTGGATACCGTTGAATTGGTAATGGCTTTTGAGGAAGAATTTGGCGCCGAAATTCCTGATGACGAAGCCGAGAAAATCACTACTGTTCAACAAGCAATTGAATATATTGCTGAACACGTCAAAGAAGAATAAATAATTATGGTCAGGCGGCGCGTTGTTATAACTGGATTAGGGTTGCTTACTCCAGTTGGTTTGGATGTAACATCTACGTGGAAAGCAATTCTGGCGGGCAAAAGCGGGGTTGGTCCAATTACCGCCTTTGACGCATCTGGTCTTCCCGTTCGGATTTGCGCTGCGATCAAGAATTTTGATCCCTCTCCTTATATTGAACCCAAAGAAGCTCGTCGTTATGATTTTTTTATTCAATTTGCAGCGGCGGCGGCAATTCAGGCGATTTCTGATGCCGGTTTAGAACATGCTTCTGATTTAGAAAGAATTGGCGTTTCAATTGGTGCGGGAATTGGCGGGTTGCCTTTTATTGAAAAAAACTATTCGGCTAGTGTTGAAGGTGGCGCGCGTAAAATTTCGCCATTTTTTATTCCTGGGGCGATAATTAATATGGCATCAGGAGTGGTGGCAATTAAATATGGGTTTAAAGGCCCTAATATTGCGATTGTAACTGCGTGCAGTACGGGCGCGCATAATATAGGGAATGCCGCGCGTTTGATTAGTTATGGTGATGCGGATGTAATGGTTGCGGGCGGTAGTGAAATGAGCACTACTGTTTTAGGTGTTGGGGGATTTATATCGGCGCGGGCTTTGTCAAAACGCAATGACGAGCCTGAAAAAGCCAGTCGTCCCTGGGATCGTGATCGCGATGGTTTTGTGATGGGAGAAGGAGCTGGGGTGTTGGTATTGGAAGAATATGAACATGCGGTCAAGCGCAGTGCTCACATTTATGCTGAGCTTGTTGGTTATGGTATGAGCGATGATGGATATCATATTACTGCCCCAGAACCAACCGGGGCAGGAGCAGCTTTGGCTATGCAGAATGCTTTACGCGATGCGAATTTGCATACTGGAGAAGTGCAGTATATTAACGCTCATGGCACGTCTACCGACGTTGGTGATCCCATTGAGGTCGCTGCGGTTAAAAAAGTTTTTGGCGAATGGGCGTATAAGCTGGCGATTAGTTCTACCAAATCTATGGTTGGACATTTACTAGGCGCTGCGGGTGCGGTTGAAGCGATTTTTACAATTCTTGCGTTACGTGATCAAATTGCTCCGCCCACGATTAATCTTGATAATCCAGATGTTGGTTGCGATTTGGATTTCGTTCCTCACCAAGCTCGTCCAATGAAAATTGATGCGGCTATTTCTAATTCGTTCGGTTTCGGCGGAACCAATGTTTCATTACTCTTTAAAAAACCATGAATACTAAAGGCGGGCGTTTTTTTTTATTATTTTTAATCATAGCCATTAGTTATATTTTTCTTAATTGGTTGTTTTTTATTTATCGTCCTTTAATTCCATCATCAGATACTCCACGTAGTTTTGTCTTTATTTCCGGTTCGTCAGTGAGAACGTTAAGTTTGCAATTGCGGCAGATGAAGATCGTCAAACAGCCGTCATTACTTTTATTATTGGCAAAAATGAAAGGTGTAGATCGGTTATTGCAAGCAGGAGAATACCTAATTGATCCGGGTATGACGGTCGGAGAATTACTAGATAAAATGGCGCGCGGCGAATCGATTCGTCATGTTTTTACTTTAGTTGAAGGTTGGACTTTTGATCAGGTTTTAGCGGCTTTAAATAGCAATACTTATCTTGAACATACGCTTACCGGTTTGAGTAATGCTGAGGTTATGGAACGCATTGGCCATGCCAATGAAATGCCTGAAGGGCGTTTTGCCACGGATACTTACGTCTTTAGTGGGAAAATCAGCGATCTTACCGTATTGCGCAATGCGTATAGTTTAATGCAGAAAAGGTTGAATGAAGCGTGGTTAAATCACGATCCTAACGTTCCTTATACTTGTTCGTATAAAGCATTAATTGTTGCGTCGTTGATTGAAAAAGAAACTGCAGTTGACAGTGAAAAACCGCGTATTGCGGGAGTGATTATTCGCCGGTTAAATAAGGGAATGTTTTTGGGTATTGATGCTGCCGTTATTTATGGTTTAGGTAAGAATTATAGTGGGAAATTAACGCGCCAGGATTTAACTGTTCCGACTTCTTATAATACCTATTTGAAAAAGGATTTGCCGCTGACTCCGATTTGTATGCCTGGGGTTGCTGCGATTAATGCTGCATTGCATCCTATTTATGGAACCGAGTTATACTATGTCGCGAAAGGCGATGGAACACATGTTTTTTCTAATACGTTGGAAGAGCATAATCGGGCAGTAGCGAATTTGAGGCGGGGAAAATCCAGATTCTGAACATTGTTTTTATTAACCAGTTGATTTTATTGATAATATTTTTTGCACGGTTAGGTAACAGTTAGGTAACAATTAGGGTTAAGTATTGTTAGATTATATCCTAATCAAGACTTAAGTGTAGAAAAAAAATACCAAATTGAAATTATAATGCTGATTGATCCAGATGAAGATAGTCATTATGCTGATGTCAGTAATGGGTTGGATCAAATTATCGGTATTTTATCTGAAGTTAAGGGTGTGGAAATCGTTAATCCTGAAATTGACGGCGTTCAAGTTGAGTCAAAAGTTCTATTTACGAACGAAATAAGTGAATATGAACTTAGGCAGTTTGACAAATGGGATTTTGATTATTTGAGTTTCGTTAATGATGCAAACGGTGAAATTATGGATGCTGTCTAAATTAATAATGAAGGAGAAAATCATGAAACGCGGTTATTTTATTACCATCGAAGGTGGTGAAGGGGCGGGAAAAAGCACCGTAATTAAATTTATTAAGGATTACTTGGAAGCTCACGGCATTCAAGTGTTGGTTACTCGTGAGCCAGGTGGTACGGAGATTGCTGAAGATATTCGCAAAATTTTATTACCCGGCGCTTCTCATTATAAAGAAATAATGTGTCCGATTACTGAATTGTTGTTATATTTTGCCAGTCGTGCGCAGCATTTGGAATGTACAATTAGACCAGCTTTAGCTCTCGGTAAATGGGTTTTATGTGATCGCTTTACTGATTCAAGCTATGCTTATCAAGGGCTTGGTCGCGGCATTCCAGAAGCGACAGTTACTCAAGTTGCCAAGATTGTCCATGGTGATTTACAGCCGGATGTTACTTTATTATTGGACCTTGATCCTGAAGTTGGTTTTGAGCGGATTCGCAAAAGTGGTCGCGAACTTGATCGGCTTGAAATTGAGAATTTGGATTTTTATAAGCGGGTGCGGGAATTTTATTTAAAACGAGCCGAAGAAATGCCTAAACGTTTTCGCGTTATTGACGCGGGAAAAATGCCTGTTGAAGTAGAAAAACAGCTGGAGAATGTTTTAATAGCGATTTTAAGTTAGGTAAGTAATAATTCTCGAAAGAGCGGCTGAAGTCGTAGTTTTACTCAAGTTCGCTGGTTATTATCGTGTAAGAAATATTTTTAAAAAAGGAGCGGCTATGTCTTTAATTGACAAAGTTCTTGTTGATGTGCGTCGTCAGTTACCTTGTGAACAATATGCTCCAGCTAGTATTTTTGTTCGTGAGTTTTATACTGATATTGCCGAGCAGGATTTTATCAACCGCGATGTTCGCGATCTGAGCGGCGCCGTACTTTTTCATTGGCGTTTGATGTATCGGTTAGGCAATGAACGCAAATTAAAAGTTATTAATCCCACTCTTTCATCCCATGGTTGGCGAAGTAAAAATACAGTTATTGTTTTGGTGCAAAAGGATATGCCGTTTTTAGTAAATTCGCTCAAGATGGAGCTTAATCGCCTGGGTTATGACATTAAGCTAGTTGTGCACTTAGGCGGAATAAAAATTAAACGTCAACATGATCGAATCGTACAAGTTATCCCCGTTAAAGCCACCGGCGATGATTCATTAGCTGAAGCGCCAATCTATATTGAAATCGCGAGACAAGCAGATGCGGCCTTAGTGCAGGTTCAGCGCAGTTTGATTCATGTTTTAAAGGACGTTGCGATAGCGGTTAAGGATCACAAGGAGATGGTGGCTATTGCGGCTAAAATTAGCCAGAAAGTTGCCAGGCATAAAAATAAAATGGCCGGTGAAACGTACGCTTTTTTGCGTTGGATGATGGAAGGAAATTTTAATTTTTTAGGTTATGGCTATTATCAACTGCAGGGTAGAACTGCTTTGTTTTTATCTTCGCGATCGTGTCTAGGTCTTGCGCGACACAAAAATATAGCGTTGCCGCGGATTCATTTGCGTACTTTAGCGCATAAATTGTTTGTTCTTCTATTATCGCCACAACCGTTATTAATGGTTAAGCTTAATGTGGTTAGTACGGTGCATCGTGCGGATTATATTGATTTAATCGCGGTTAAGGAGTTCGATGTTGCAGGAAGATTGGTTGGTGTGCATAGTTTTTTTGGATTATATGGAACTATGGCGTATCACAGCAGTGTGCGGTGCATTCCGATTTTACGCGATAAAACTGCGCAAATTTTACAACGTTTTGGTTATCCGGTTAACGGATATGCAGCTAAGACTTTGTTGCATATTTTAGAAGAATTGCCTCGCGATGATTTTATTCAAGCGTCTCGCGATGAGCTATATCGCATTAGTACCGATATTTTCCATTTACATGGCAAAAGGGAAACGCGTTTATTTGTACTGCCAGATGTTTGCAGTAATTATGTTTCGTGTTTGGTTTATGTACCGCGGGATAATTTTAATACCGACTTGCGCATTAAAATTCAAGAAATTTTAATTCGTGTGTTTGCTGCTCGAGGAATAATTTTTAATGTTTCTTTTACCGATCCCATCTTAACGCGTATTCATTTTATGGTACGTTTAGGCCAAAAGGTTGCAGTAAATTTGCAAAAATTAGAAGCTGAAATTACGAAAGTCAGTCGTTCCTGGCATGATGAACTGCAAGAAGAATTATTGAACTGTGGTACGGGGTGGCAGGAATTGGGGAAGCATTATGTGCATGCATTTCCCGCCGGTTATTGTGAAACATTTGCTCCTGCGATTGCAGCGGCGGATGTCATGCAAATTGTGCAATTAAATGACAAACATGCATTACGTGCTGAATTTTATGTTCATGATGTTAGTTGTAACGTGTTGGCGTTAAAATTATTTAGTTTAAAAGTTTTGCAACTTTCTGATGTCTTGCCGGTTTTAGAAAATTTGGGGCTGAAAGTTATCAGCGAGCAGTCTTATGTGATTCAAGCGCCTGATGGTTTGGTAGTGTATTTGAGTTATTTGCAAGTAATTTTTATGGGCGAGCTTAAAGATTTGGTGGCGGTACGCGCTAAATTTATTACCACTCTTTATCAGGCGTTACAAGGTGAGATTGAAAATGACGGTTTTAATCGTTTGGTATTAAGTGCGGGATTTACTTGGCGCGAAGCGCTGTTATTTCGTGCCTATGCTAAATATTTGCAGCAAATTAAGTTTTCGTTTAGCCAACAATATTTAGAGCTGGTGTTGTCGCGCCACGCGAATATTGCACAATTATTGCTCAAATTTTTTGTTTTACGTTTTGCGCCGAATTTAACACCGACTAGTGTTGCAGCTCTTTCTCAATTAGAAAAGTCTTTTGTTCAAGCGGTAGATGCGGTTACGAGTTTAGAGGAAGATCGGGTATTGCGGCAGTTTTTTGCTTTAATTAAAGCAACGGTGCGCACGAGTTACTATACTGATTACTCTTATTTAGCGCTAAAATTTGCGTGTAATTTAATTCCCGATTTGCCACCGCCTTGTCCATTATTTGAGATTTTTGTTTATGCCGTACATTTTGAAGGCGTGCATCTGCGTATGGCGCGTGTAGCACGTGGCGGTATTCGTTGGTCTGATCGGCGCGATGATTTTCGCACCGAAATTTTAGGCTTAATGAAAGCGCAGCAAGTAAAAAATGTGGTGATTGTTCCTTATGGCGCCAAAGGTGGTTTTGTTATCAAGCGTATGCAAAATGATACGGAAAATAGTGCTATTTTATGTTATCAGGATTTTATTCGCGGGCTCTTGAGCGTAACTGATAATATTATTGGTGGAGGGGTAACGCACCCAAAAAACGTCATTTTTTATGATGAAGAAGATCCGTATTTAGTGGTTGCAGCAGATAAAGGGACTGCGAATTTTTCTGATATTGCTAATCGCATCGCGCGCGAACACCGCTTTTGGTTGGATGATGCCTTTGCTTCGGGGGGTAAAACTGGCTATAACCATAAAGAAATAGGCATTACTGCACGAGGCGCGTGGGAATCGGTAAAACATCATTTTGCAGCGGCGGGAATTAATGGCAATTTTACCGTGGTTGGAATTGGCGATATGAGCGGCGATGTTTTTGGTAATGGTATGTTATTGTCGCCGCATATTAAATTAATTGGCGCTTTTGACCATCGGCATATTTTTTTGGATCCGCATCCTCATGTAGCACAAAGTTATAGGGAACGGCGCCGTCTGTTTAAATTAGCGTATTCCTCCTGGGCTGATTACAATAAAAAGTTCATTTCTCAAGGTGGAGGAGTTTTCTCGCGAACGGCCAAAGCGATCAATATTTCGGCTGAAATGCAACAAGTTTTAGGCATTAAAAAAACGATGTTATCGCCGCATGAGTTAATTAGTGCGCTTTTAACTGCGCCGGTTGATTTGCTATGGAATGGCGGTATTGGAACTTATGTCAAAGCGAGTGGCGAATCGCATCAGGAAGTAGGCGATAAAAATAATGACGCAGTGCGAGTTAATGCCTGTGATTTAAAGTGTAAAGTTATAGCCGAAGGTGGTAATTTAGGTTTAACGCAGTTGGCGCGTATTGAATATGCCTTGCATGGTGGTTTAATCCATACGGATTTTATCGATAATTCGGGAGGGGTTAATTGTTCTGACCATGAGGTCAATATAAAAATTTTGCTCAATGAATTAATTAGGCGTAAAAAATTAGCGTCTTCGCGACGCAATGCTTTATTACGCAGTATGACTGAAGAAGTAGCTGATTTAGTGTTATGCAATAATACTTATCAGGCTCAGGCGATCGCTTTAATTGTAAAGCATTCGGTGCACAACGTTAATTTGTTTGGCTCATATATTAAAGCGTATGTGAATGCGAAAAAGCTAAATCGCGAATTGGAATTTTTACCGAGTGAGCGCGCATTAGCTGAACGCAAAGCGGCTAATTTGGGTTTGACTAGTCCTGAAATTGCAGTGCTTTTATCGTATAGTAAGATTTTTTTGAAAGAGGAAATTCTTCGCAGTGGATTACCGGAGGTGCCATATTTTCGGCAATTTTTACAAACGGCTTTCCCGCAAAAGTTACAGCGTTATCGTACGCATTTTATGCATCATCGTTTACGGCGTGAAATTATTAGTACTGAATTAAGCAATGATTTTACGACATTGATGGGAGCGGTTTTTATTTACGAAATGCAGCAAGAAACTGATGTAACAGTCCCTGAGGTTTTGCATGCTTATGCGATTGCTTTAGAAATTTTTTCTATACGTGATTTATTAAGGCAAATAGAAGAATTGTCGCGAATTAATTTTACTTTAAAACAGCAATTGTTATTCGATGTCCATAGTATTTTAAGGCGCACCATTAAGTGGTTATTGCGTAATCGTTTGTCGTTAACTGCAATTGAAAAGGTAACGAAAAGTTTTAAGAAAAAGATAACTTTATTTTCCGATAATTGGGAACAGTTGGTGGTTGGGCAAGAACTGCAAGCATTGCGTGAAAAATTTACCGTGCTGGTTAAGGAACTTCCGCTGGCATTAGCGAGAATTCCGATATTAAGTCGTACGGTGGATTCAGCGCTTAATCTTGGGAAGATTGTCAATGATAAAAATACCGATTTTTATAGGACAGCGCATGCTTATTTTGCCGTACGCGAGCAGTTGGGATTCTTTTGGTTATTTAATTGTTTGGACGAAAAAATGGCAATAAATAATTGGGAATCGGCGGCTAAATATAATTTACGCCGCAATTTGGATGCCTGGCAACGAAAGTTTACTATTTTGGTGCTAAAGCGCGCGAGAAAGGGTAGTATAAATACAATTTTTAACCATTGGTTAAGCCAGAATTCCAATTTTTATCAGCATTGGCAGCAAACATTATTTGAAATAAAACAAGCGGATGTAAAAGAGTTTGCTATAATACATATGGTGGGTGTGGAATTACTTGGTCTTGCGGAAAAGTTTTTTAGTTTTTAAGGGGGGGGATTTATGAAAAGACGGACAATTATTACCAATTTCCCATTTGAGTCGAGATTTATGAAAGTTAGAGGTTCAGATCTGCATTATATTGATGTTGGTAGTGGAGATCCTATTTTATTTTTACACGGTGTTCCAGCATCAAGCTACATTTGGCGTAATGTCATTAAACGCTTGTCTCAGCATGCGCGTTGTATTGCTCCAGATTTAATCGGTATGGGTAAGTCGGATAAACCGGATATTGAATATACGATTTTTGATCATGTTGAATATATCGAAGAATTTATCAATGCTTTGGACCTTAAAAACATCACATTGGTTTTGCATGGCTTGGGGTCAATTGCAGGGTTGGCGTACGCTATGCGTCATCCGGAACGTATCAAGGCGCTGGCATTTTATGAATCTTATTTATGTCCTCCTAAAGGAGAATTTGATCATTCTTTGCCGGTGAAGCATTTATTAAGCATGTTAGAAAATAAAGATGGTAGTTACAAAGCTGTAGTAGAGAATAATTATTTATTAAAAAAATTGTTTACTACCATGGTGTTGCGTAAATTATCTAAAGAAGAACTTGAGTATTATGAGGCTCCTTTTAAGAAGAAAGAACATCGCAAGGTTTTGTGGCATTATGTGCAGAGCATTAAAAAATTGCATTTAGGTGACTTAAAAGATTTGCTGCATTCAATTTCTGAATATCTAAAGAATAGCGTTGTTCCTAAGCTTATGATGTACAGTATGCCAGGATTTTTGACCACCATGGAAAATGTACAATGGTGTTGCGAAAATTGTCCGAATACGGAAGTTGTTGATTTAGGTGATGGCCATCACTTTGCTCAAGAAACCGATCCGCATGGTTTCAGTGATGCTTTATATAGTTGGTATGAAAGATTGTAATTATTAGTGAAAATGTAATGAAGAGTCGATCGTATTTGAGGCGTATTGGAGTGTGGTTCCAATTACAATTAGTACCAGACCTGCCATAGTTAAGAAATCGCCTATTTGTTGTGTGTTATTGTGAGAATTATGGCCGATACTTTCACTTACTTGATTGGGACAGAACAGTGCTCCTAGTAACATTAGGGTGCCTGCTGTAATTGTTGTTAAACTTACACGATTAAAAAATCTTAATGTATTTTTATAGCTACTTGATCCTTGTTCTTCCCGTCTATTCATAATCTTTACCTGCGTTAGATGTTGTTTCCAATTTTGCGTCTCTTACGAGTCGCGTTTGTTTATAAGTATAATTTGTTTTTTACAGAAGAGTCTTAAATTAACATTATTTTTGATAAGTAATTTTGGTTGAAATTCGCATCAATCAACAATGCAAATAAAAAATATAATAAAATCAATACCTAGCAAAAACATTAATTCGTTTTTTGGTTTTATTTCTATGGAAGTTTATTTTGTATTTTTAAGAACCATAAAAAACGCACTATTATTTTGTTTTGGTAATTTGAGGTTCAAAAACATTTTTTTAGACTTGCATTTTTTTAAAAATACGCGTATAAACAAGGCGACGTAAGTAGATTACTTGTGTTATTGTATTGTAACGTTACAATATTTTTGGACTGCCCGTGTAAACGGGTGGAATTTTTAAATTAATTATAAGGTTAGGAAAATATGAAAAAACTATTGAAAGTCTGTTTAATTGCTACTGCGTTTGCATTCGTTGCAGGCTGTGCTAAAGACAAACCAGCACCAGCTCCAGTGAACGACAAACCAGTCGTAAAAGTCGAAAAGAAAGTGAAGAAGGTTAAGACCGATAAATTGGGCAAGACCGTCGTCAAGAAAGATGTAAAGAAATAACAACTTTCTTTTAATTTTTTTACAGCGCAAAAAGCCGAAGTGATCCTTCGGCTTTTTGTTATCTGCTATATTAGCTATTACATCCAAATCTTATTCATCAATATATTGTTTCTTTATCTCCTATCATTGAATAAAATAAGTATACGTGATTCTCAACTTTCTCTCTTACTGGCCGTAGGGCCGTAGCCGCGGGCGGTGGCCCGCGTGGGGGATGACGCTCATTAATTTTTCATTATTCATTGTTTTTTTGCGGGGGGTTTTATTATGGGCAAATATGATTCTTCTCTTGGTCAAGTTGATCAAGAAAATTCGGTAGTGCACGAATCTTTTTCGGAACAAAAAACTGAATCATGGGGAAGCTGGTTTTGCCGGCATGGGTCACAAATTGCCAAAGGTTCAATTGCATTATTAGGTTTAGGGGCGATTGGAGTGGTCACCAAGATGTTGTTTGGTCTTAAGTCATTTTCTTCGCGGGAAGGTGCGTCTAGTAGTGTGAGTCGGGTTGAAGAAGTATCGGATGATGTTGCCGTGCTATTTGAAGGTCAAAGTGTTCCTATTGTGAGCCAACGATTACAAATGCCAAAAGAGCAGCCAAAATTATTAAGTAATTTTGTAGTTGAGAAAAAAGCCTCAGATTCAGCTAAAACGGCATTTTCAACGGCTAATAATATTACTTGGATAAGAGCGTATGGGGGATTTTCGGCTGATGTTCAATAGCGGAAATTACTCTAATTTGCCGTGTCCAGAAAATGGGTGAGGTTCATTGGCAATTTATGGTATCGCCCCAGCTTGGACTATCAGGGGGGCAACGTTACAGTTAATATTGCCGATAGTTTCGGACAAAATTTAAAATCTCAATTGGTTGCTGCACCATTAGTTGTACCAAAATTAATTTACAATAGTTTTGTGATTCTTATCGGAGATAGTGTTATTTTAACGACAGGTATGTTAAGCGCTGATGATACTAGCGTTTCGGCTTTAAGCTGAAAGTGATTGATTCTGTTAACGATAACGATTATGTGGAGGAATAATAAATTAACTTAGAAAACGAAAAAAGAGGCGATTATGGAATCAGAAATTTTACGACAATTGAAAGAAGCCTATCCAACTGTCGAAGCGCAACGAGCACGTTTGAGAGAACTGGTTAATAATTTTGGTAGTTTAAGTGATAGTGAAGCAAAATTTACGGTTGGAGATATTTTATGTTTAGCTAATCTTTTGTATGAAGCGGGTGAAGAAGAAATTATATATGATTTACGAGAGCAATTAATTGCTTTAGAAAGGCAGTATAGACGAGATGAAACATACTTACGTAATTTAGAATATCTCAACAAATTCCTCACCAGTTTCAAGCCGACCATTTTTAGAAGTATAACTAGATATTTTTGCGAGCATTATCATGTAAATCCTGATTTAGTAACTTGTTTACCCAAAGTAACCGGACAACAAGTGGGAGCTAAAGTAGAAATTAAGCGTTTTCCTGAAGATATGCATCCCATTCTGTTTCATGTCAAAGCTCACCAGGAGTTTTGTTCTAAAAGTCATCCGCAATTTATAGTTATTACCAGCGATGGTACTGGAACGGTCGATTTTAAAGAGCTTTTTATTTATAGATTTCTGGAATACATAGGTTATGGTTCTAAAGTTCATTTTATCGTTGATGCTGATATTGCTCATAGTCGTGTCGATGAAGGTATTTTAATTGCAACTCAAGATTTGAGTTATACTAAAAGACCGACAGAAAGAAATAAAAGCTTTAAAACCTTTAGGGAAATGAGAGAAGAACTAACAAGTACTCCAATAGAAGGCATAGCACGCAAAACTCGTCAAGACATTGTTGCGATTGATATGTTGTCACGAGCTTTTTTATTAGAAGATGTAATGATTAATCAAGGTAATTTTGGACTAACTACTGCTACTTCTTTTTTTGGGGATAGTAGTTCTTCAATCAAGTGGAGGATTATTGATTTTATACCACCGCCACTTAGAACTGAAATAGGTGATGATTATAGTTATGTGCGCCATTATCCGCATGCTCGTGAAATATTCTATTCATTTCGGATCGGTAATGCGAGTCATCCCTATAATCGAGAAGGTTTAGAAATTGTTTGTCAGATATTGTCAGAAGAAAAAGCTGGAAGTTTGTGGTTACCTGCGGTTGAAAGAATAACGCAAGGAGATGGGCATCATCTTCCATTGACTGTAGCAGCTGATAAAGCATTTACAGATATAGTGTCATTTATGGAAAAGAATAAAGAGATTTTATGCATTAAGCCAGATAGGCTAGTAAGAAGAATAGATGATTTACGAAATTATCAGACTCATGCGGTACAAAATTTTACGGAATTAGAGCAAGGTTTAAGAGAATACTTAGCCGTACAACATAGTAATTCATCCTAGCGTACGAAGTAAAAAATATAGTTAATATTTTACTTAAAATTTAGGAGGTATCGTTTATG